>Ga0209415_10001203_pt1 | contig 49437 bp, 48 predicted proteins | sample PeaSoiSIISIP2007_FD_187696 | JGI IMG/M metagenome (GOLD analysis project Ga0209415, IMG submission 187696) | Peat soil microbial communities from Weissenstadt, Germany - SII-SIP-2007 (SPAdes) (version 2) | ecosystem: Environmental > Terrestrial > Soil > Wetlands > Peat | place: Germany... | reverse complement strand
CGCTTTAACCAGAAGTAGTAGGATCTATCTGCGTTGCCCTTACCTTCGATGGTCCTCCTTTGAACTGCCCATCATTGTGAATGTGGTCTATTGTCAGAAAAGCAATTTCTGCTTCACAACAACAAGCGCCACTTGGGGGCGATTTGCTACAATGAATCAAGACTTCCAATTTTGTCTCGCGATGGTATTCCCTTGAATGCTTGTCGTATGTTTCCTTGTGAGTCCAGTAGTAAGCGCGGGTTCTATTCGAATGACACCTATTGCAGACGTAGGTGCGGGAACGCCTTGAGCCAGGACTCCAGTTTGCTTCGACCAATACCGCACCACAAATCCTGCAGCCCGGCATGGTCACCACGGAATGACTTGCGATTCCCGATTTAACGACCCCTACGCGGGAGAAAAGTGAATTTGGCTAGCTCAACTCTCGAACGGTTTTAAGGGCGGCGAAAGGGTCGCCAAATTCGTGGATTCGGACAAGCAACCCGACGAAAGAGAGCCTATGCTCACCAGGAGGAGCCCATTCGCGCCTGCGAGAAAGCTCTGCCCGAAGTGCCTAACCCCGTTGAGGGCGGCCAACGGGATCGGCGGGTTCATTGTTCCGATGAACTACTCCTGTCCCAAGTGCGGCTACTACGGTACCGTATTCATCGAAGGGGAGAGCGAGTCTCAGAAAGGTAACGAGTGAAGATGGGGACATCAGCCGATGTCGTCGAGAAGAGAGCATATGGTTCTCCGGGATTGCTCATCTTTCTGGTCCTTCTCGTTTTCACCGTTGCGCTCATCATATTCTCGTTTCCAGCAGGACTCTATGCTGTCTACTCGGGGAAGCTGTCGTCGGCTAACTTCACCTCCAGTACCCTGATTCGGCCGTACTTCTGGATCGGTCCAGCCGCGTTGTTCGCGCCCTTTGTCGTGAGCTCGGGGGTCGCTTTCGCCGTCCTGATTGCGATTTACGTAGCCTTTCTGATCTACTCGCTTCGACAGCAAGTTGGCGCTTTGACCGCAGTTTCGAAATCCCTGAGGGAGGGGTTCAGCGGGCTTTTTTCGAGCCCGTTTCTGGTCGTAATTATCGCCATTGGCTTCCTGAACTTCACGGCGACACTTATCGACGGAGTCGTCTCGGCGACGGGGACTCCGATAGGAGGGGTGACAGGGGACCCGCTCGAGCTGCTAGTTGGATTCGCCTACTCCCCCCTGGTGGAGGAGCTCGGGTTCAGGGTTGTGCTCATCGGCCTGGTCGCCCTCATCCTGTCGTTGAGCCGGCCATGGAAGACTGCCCTTAGTGCGCTCTGGAGACCTTCCAAGGCGATCGAAGGGCTGGCCGTCGGCAGCGGAGCGTCGATAATCATCTGGGTGGCCACTGGGTTCAGCGCGGTGACCTTCGGCGCCTGCCACATCGTCTGCGGGGGCGGGGCCTGGGACATTGGCAAGCTCCCGGAGGCAGCCTATGGCGGCCTGGTGCTAGGGTACCTCTATGTGAAGCACGGTTTCCATGTGGCTGTCCTTGCCCATTGGGGGGTGGACTTCTTCGGGACGGTGTACGCTTTCTTCGGCCAGGCGGCCTATGGAATTCCCTGGAACTCGGGGACGACGGAGTATGCGGGCCAGTATCTCGTCGACATCGATATGCTGTTCCTCTTCGGGCTGGCCAGCTTCTTGGTAGTTGCCTACCTGGGGATTCGAAAGTTCATGAGGCGTCGTTCGGGAGCATCACCAACCGACATTAACCTCCCTGCGGAAGGGGTGGAGACCTAGCATGACCGTCCTGGGTGCGCCGTTATTGCGCGAGCTCGTCTCGAAATACGCCTGCATCTACCCATCCGACGAGAACGCCTTCGATGGGGATGGCTACGTCCTCACGGTCAGGGAAGACAGGATGCTCCACTACCTGGAGCATCGCAACATGATATCGAGAGAAATCATATTCACTCCTCCGGATTGCGTCGCCCATCTTACCTCAAAGAGCAAGTTCGGGAGGCTCGGCCTGTCGTTTCTGAACTCGGTGAAGGTGCACAGCGGCTTCGTAGGGAGGCTCGCCCTCGAGCTCGTCAATCTCAGCAACGAGCGGACCCCGATCACCATCAAACAGGGAGACCCGCTCATCCACATTGAGTTCCTTCGCCGGGAGGGGCCCCCTGATCCTTACAAGGGGAAGTACATGTTCCAGTTCATGACGGACGAAGAGACTTCCAAGTACGTAGAAATCCTCTCGAAGAACTTCCCTGCCCTCTACCCCAAGGAGAAGCTGCAGGAAATAGGAAAGGGTAGGCTAGTCCGGGAAGATTGACTTAGATTCCGAGAGCCGACCTGAGGCCTTTGTACCTGTTCCTGATGGTGACTTCGGTGACCCCCGCCGCTTCCGCGACATCCTTCTGGGTCTTGTCCTCTCCTTCTAGCGTGCAGGCGACATAGAGTGCCGCTGCAGCCAGACCCATGGGGTCCTTGCCGGCAGAGATCCTAGTCTCCTCCGCCCTCTTCAGAATCTCCAGCGCCCTCCTCTTCGTCTTCTCGGACAGCCCTGCCTTCGAGGCGATACGGGAGATGCACTTCGTCGGGTCGACCACCGGCATCTTGATGTCCATTTCCTTCAGGAGGAGCCTGTAGCACCTGGCGATGTCTTTCTTCTTCACGTTGCTGACCGCAGCCAGGTCCTTCAGCGTCCTGGGGGTCTGGGTGTCCCTGCACGCCGCGTAGAGTGAAGCCGCGATGATCGCAGAAATGGATCTCCCCCTTACCAGTCCTCTTTCGAGCGCCTTCCTGTAGATGTAGGCCGCCTTCTCGACCACGGCGTCAGAAACTGAAAGCTTGTCTGATAGCCTGTCCAACTCGCTGAAGGCCTGTCTGAGGTTCCTATCTACTGGCTCGTGCACCTGGCTCCGGGAGTCCCAGGTCCTGAGCCTCTCGACAGTCGCCTTCATGGAAGGGGAAAGCGATTTCCCGGAGGCGTCCTTGTTTACTCCTCCGATCACAGTCGCCAGACCCATGTCGTGCATGGCGATGGAAGTGGGAATCCCTCCTCTGCTCCTGTCATCCTTCTCGTCCTTCGAGAAGGCTCTCCATTCAGGTCCAACATCCTCTATCTTTTCCTTGACTACGAAGCCGCAGGAACCGCAGAACAGCTCTCCTCCCGCTGTGTCTACAATCATCGGCCCCTTCCCACAGCGTGGGCATTTGTCGAGAGCCTTCTGCAGCCGCATCAATCTAGAGAAGTCTTTGTCTGCGAACAATACTACCACTAGCGAAATACTTACAAGCAAGTCTCTCCCTCCTACCTATATATGTCTTATGGCAGAATTGGAGATATTTCAACTCCTAGTATATTATTTTCATTAATCAAACGAGATTTTGTAAAACACGCATACGTCAGCCGTCGAAAGCTAGTCTTCATGCCGTACATGGCGCAAGGTGTCGGTCCAAATTGAAGGATAACATCGGCCCATCCGCGAGCCTCCTAAGGCCGGTCTTGGATACCTACATGGACTCGGCCGTCGCTGTAATCGGGTGCAACTCCCGGGGCCTTGCCAGGTATACCTGCGAATACGACCTGTTGATCGTAGCCAGCGACCGCCGCCCGCCTACGTCAATCAGAGTCAGAGAATCCTACGCCGACCTGACGTTCGTCTCCGAAAAGGACGTCCTCAAGCCGAGGAACCCTGAGCACGCGCTGTCATTGGCCTCTGCCAGACCGGTCCGGGACACCTCCTTGGTGCTTTCGACGGCGTCGGCCACCAGCACCGCAACCCATTCTGAATCGGCGGCAAAGGCAGCGGGGATCCGCCTGGCCTCCGCCCTCAAAATCCTAGGGAGGGCTGAAGTGGCCCTTGCCCGCAAGGCCCTCACTGACGCCGACTTCTGGCTGCTGGCGGGCTCCTACGAATATGCGTATGCCTTGCTCCTTTCCAGAGAATCGCTTCCATGCCCGAGCCATCTGCTTGCCCAGCTTCGCGAGCTTTCGAGGGGGACCCCACAGGGTTTCGAGGGGGTGTCGATAGGTGCTGGCCTCGAGGCAGCGAGCCGGGCAGGGTGCGGGGCGCGGCAGGAAGGAGTCGTGGTCCTCCATGACCTGCTCCGAGAAGGACAGAACGACGCGTCGGACCAGTCTCCCTGGACCAAGGCACGCACGGAGATTCTCGTGGCGAAGTCGGCGGAGTTGGTTACCCGGGTCGAACTGGCGGAGTGCTACTCCTTCCTGGGCCAGGAGACAGTCGACGACATGGCCACGCTGCTGAAGAGGCATCCGAAGAGGTCCCTCACCTCGCTGACCGCCGGGAAGGATCGCCTTCTTGGAGAACGGCTGATGCGGCAGCTGGGCTTGGCTAGGACGGAGGGGGCGATTCGCACGGGCCTAGACATACTCAAGGGTCAGGTCTCCGTTTTGACGAGGAAATCGGCGTAGCGAAGGCGAAGAACTTCGCTTAAAGCCTTATACGATATTCAACAAACGCCTAATTGCGTTGGAATCGGGTGATAACGACGCTGTCGCTAAGATTGCCGGGAACGTAGTGACCGCGCCGGACGCCGGCAGGGCGATGCGCGCATGGAGGGAGAAACTCTCCATCAAACAAATTGCCCTTGCCAGGGCGCTGGGGATTCCGGCGTCGGTGTTGAGCGATTACGAAAGCGGACGAAGGCCCTCTCCAGGAGTCAAGTTCGTCAGGAAGTACATCGAAGCTCTGGTCAAGCTCGACGAGGGGAAAGGAAGGGTGATTTCTAGGCTGGTCTCGAGTGAAAAGGACGAAGCCATACTCTCGATAGGAGAGTTCTCCACCCCGGTGGAGGCCTCCAGGATCCTTAAGGCGCTTAGCGCGACTGTCCTAGTCGGTGACCCCGATTCGGTAAGGCTCTACGGTTACACCGTCGTGGACAGCATCAAGACCATCTACGCTCTTTCGGGCTACGACTTCTACAGGATCTTCGGGGCCACCACGGAAAGGGTGCTGGTGTTCACAAAGGTAGGAATGGGGAGGAGCCCCCTCGTGGCAATCAGAGTGTCGCAGCTCAAGCCGAGGGTGGTCGTCATCCATGGCCCGAAGGAGGTCGACCCGTTGGCCGTCGACCTCGCGAAGAGGGAGGGGTTAGTCCTGGCGCTGTCGTCGGCCCCCACGGAAGAAGCGTTGATCGCATCGCTTTCGGGACTCAGGTCCTAGGTTTCGCGACTAACCCAAGGATAGCATCAGCTGCTGCAACTTCGCCGTTGAACTTGCGCGGCCGTCCTCTCTTGCCTATCTTCAATCGGACGAGCTCGGCGAGCCTCGCTCGGTCGGAACTCGAATAACCCAAGGCCGCTGCGTTTCTCTCCTGTTCCACATGGTGCATGATCGGGATAGCGATTATGGGGGTCCCGGCCGCTTCTGCCTCGTCTATAGTGCTCTTCCCCGCGGTCGAGACCACGATGTCTGCGCAGGCGACGAGGTTCTGGTTGTCTTCGATTACGCCGAGATCGTAGACTCCGTTTCCGACGATCTTTGTTCCCCTGTTGCCCACGACAATCAACGAAATTCCTTCCAGTCCCGCCTTGTTCAGGAAGTCCTTCATCTGCGCGGCGAGCTCCGCACCTATGCCACTCCCGCTCATGGCGAAGAGCGCCAGCCTACCATTTGGCAGGCCGTAATGCGCCCTGATCTCTTCAGCCGACTTCGTCCGAGGCCGGACAATGGGTCCCACGAAAACCGTGTTCCCTAGGTTCTGACCGGAATCGGGTATGATCAGAAGGTCAACAGATTCTTGGAGATTCTTGTACCACCTCTCGACTCTCTGCTCGAGTCTGCGGGCTATCCAGGTGCGGGCGAACCCGAGCTCCAACTCGTCGGAGACGAAAGCGCGCCTCAACCCCCTTTCGCCGGCTGCGACCAGCCCCGAGAACTCTTCGTCGCAGACCACCACGTCTGGGGCATAGGATTCGATGAGCATTCTAGTCCTGGGGAGGGTCCGCCTGTTCGCGAGCCAGGACCTTACGTACCAAAGCGCCACTCGGCTCATCTCCAGGTCTCTCACATGGAGCACAGGGTCATCGACGATGTGGTCGACTTGGATGCCGCACCTCCGGATGAACTCGGCAGCTTTTCCACCTGAGAAGAGCCTCACGTCGTTCCCTCTCCTCTTCAGCTCCTCGGCCACGACGAGTGCCCTGGTGGCGTGCCCCAGGCCGATGGGGCTCACTCCATACAGGACCCTGGCCACGTCGCGCGAACGCACAGGTGCGTATTTAATGCCGAGAATCCGGCGCCGCCTGTTCCCGCATGCTCACCTTCGTCTACGCTGTGATGGAGTTCTTCCTCGTGGTCGCCGTGGCCCTGGCAGCCGTCCTCCTGGACACCATTGACGCCCGAGGGTTCCTAGCAAGCGCCGCGGTGGGGTTCGCCATCATCTACGGGGGAGGGGTCGGATGGTTCATCATCGTCGCCGTCTTCTTCATACTTGGAGTCGCCTTCACACTTTACAAGTACGGTTACAAGCGGAAAATCGGCGGCGCCCAAGGGAAAGGAGGGGCGAGGAACTGGCCGCACATACTCGCCAACGGGGGGGTGGCGTGCATCGCCGCGCTGATCTACATGTTCGCGCCGAGCAGCGCCCTGGCAGCCCTTTTCCTGGGTGCGATTTCCACCTCCGCCGCCGACACAGCCGCGACCGAGCTGGGGCTCCTCAGCCAAAGCCAGCCCAGGCTAATCACTAACCCATCGAGGGTGGTCTCCCCGGGGACCTCGGGAGGGGTCTCCCCGCTCGGGTTCGTAGGGGCGGCTTTCGCTGCCCTGGTAATCGGCCTCATGGGGGTCGTCCTTGGGATCCTGCCAAACGTCATATTTGTGCTCCCTGTGGCTGTCGTCGGAGGGGTGATGGGTGCCCTGGTCGACAGCCTGATAGGCGCCGCCGTCCAGCGAAAGGGGTACTGTGTGATCTGTCTCAAGCCAACGGAGGCTCTGAAGCACTGCGGCGAGAAGACGAAGCCCACCCAGGGCGCCTGGTACGTCGAGAACAACATAGTGAACGTGCTCTCCACCATCGCCGGCGGTGCCGTAGCCGTGGGGGTCTTTCTAGTCCTGGCTATCTAGAACTGGGGAACCTGGTCAACTTGCTGATCCTTTCTGCGAGCTCGGCGATGGGGACCCTTTCCTGCTTCGTCGTGTCCCTATCCCGAAGTGTGACCGCCTTGTCATTCAGCGTATCGTAGTCGACCGTCAGGCAGGCGGGGACCCCCGACTCGTCGGCCCTCGCATACCTTCGCCCGATGGACCCCGACTCGTCGTAGAACACATCGAACGACTCTCGGAGGTCTGAGTAGATTGACATGGCGAGCTCCTGCAGCCCGTCCTTGTTTACGAGGGGGAACACACATGCCTGCACAGGGGCCAGGTAGGGCTTCAGCGACAGCCTCCGCTTCTCCCCCTCCCCGTTCAGAGACGACTCCAACAGGGCATAGGTGCTCCTGTCGATCCCCATGGACAGTTCGAAGACGTGAGGGAGGACCTTCTCCCCTCCGTCGTCGACCCTGAATTCGCTTCCGGATACGGTGGCGTGGCGGCCGAGGTCGTAGTCCCCGCGGTAGTTGCATGCCACGAGCTCCACCCAGCCTATCGAGAGCTTGGCCTCTAGGTCGAAAGCAGCCTTGGAATAGAAAGCCCGGTCCTCGTCTGAGAGGACCCGGAACCGTATCTTCCTTTCGGCTAGGCCCGCGGCCACGTAGAACCTCTCCATCAGGGCGAGATAGTGTCCGATGAGCTTGTTGGGGACAATCCCCTTGGCAATGGCATCTGCGACTGTGACCCTTGACTCCGAGCCGTCGGGCAGAGTGAACAGCAATGTCTGGCCTTGGGCCCACTCGAACCGGGGGAGGTCGGTCACCTTCGGGTTGAAGAAGACCTCCGCTTCCGCCTGGTTCAATTCTCTCATCCTTATGACGCTCTGCCTGGGAGCTATCTCGTTCCTGAAGCTCCTCCCGACCTGGGCCATCCCGATGGGGAGCTTCGCCCTCTGGGTCTTGAAGAGAAGAGGGAAGTCGACGAAGATGCTCTGACAGGTCTCAGGCCTCAGGTAAGCTTCTTCCTCGCCAGGGCCGATCCCCACCTTGAACATCATGTTGAACCTAGTCGTCCCCGAAAGCTTCGAGCCGCACGTCAAGCACCTGACCCCGGACTTCTCCATGAGCCCGTCGTACTCCTGGTCGCTGAGCTTCTCGGGGACCTGCTTCCCCGTCTTCTCCTCCACCAGCTTGTCGGGCCTGAATACCGAGCCGCACTGCTTGCACTTGACGAAGGGGTCGGTGAAGCTCGACAGGTGCCCCGAGGCCTCGAAGACTGCCTTCGGGAGTATCTCGGACCCGTCAATCTCGAGCATCCCGTCCTTCTTGACAATCATCCTCCGCCAGAGGTCCACCAGCTTCCCCCTGAGCGCGACACCAAGGGGCCCGTAGTCGATGAAGCCAGCCGGGGCGTTGGGGTAGCTTGGGGCCGACTTGAAGAAGAACCCACGTTGCTGGGCCAGGCGAACGACCTCTTCGAACGACATCCGAGGCTTGCCTCCTAGGGGACGGGATATATGCTATAGCCGGTCGTCAGGTCTAACCAAATGGGTTGTTAATGGACTACGAACTTGTATCCGCTGGATGGCTCAGTTGAGGCAACTTTTCCTCAGAGCACAATTCCGTATTTGGAAACCACCCGAATTGAAAGCTAGGACAACTGGCACTTCAGTCGACATGAAGTTGCCAAGACCTGAAAGTCCCTCACGAGCACGACGGCAAGCCGATAAACCAAGCCGACGACATAATCTCTGAGCAGGACAGATAACCGTCTAAGGCCAATAGAGGCGAAGGTCTCGAACCCGAATGCCTAGGTTTCTACAACAAATTTGTAACCGTAGATTATCTGCCCAGAATCTCCGTCGACCATCGCCCTGCGGATGGTGGCCCTGACCTTCGCCCCAGTCTTGATCGAGCCCTCGGGGGAGTCGACGACCTGTGTGAGTATCTTCGCACCGTTTTCCAGCTTGACTATCGCTAGATAGAATGGAGCCTGGGCCTCGAAGCCGGGGAGGGGCTCATGGAGAATCGTGTAAGCGAGGATTCTCCCAGTCTTCGGCATCTCCTTGTCCTTGATCTTCTCAGACCCGCACTTCTTGCAGGTGTACACGGGCGGGAAGAATTCTGCCCCGCACTGCATGCACTTGCTCCCTACCAGCCTGTAGTACCTGTCCCTGATGCGCCAGTGCTGGATCTCCAAACTAGGCCGCCCTCCCGAAGACGTGGACCGCGCTGGTGGTGTCTACCCCTCCGATGTTCTGGGTGGCGGCGTACTTCGCCCCTTCTACTTGGTTCTTCCCTGCCTGGTCTGTCAGCTGGAGGTAAGCCTCGGCTATCTGGTAGACTCCCGTTGCCCCGACGGGGTGGCCTCTGGCCTTCAGCCCGCCGAAGGTGTTGATGGGTAGCTCGGATTCGGGGCTGTACTTGCCTGCCTTTGCGTCCTTCGAGCCATGGCCCCGCTTCGAGAACCCCATCGCCTCCAGTGAGAGGGCGCCGACTACTGAGAACGCGTCATGAATCTCTACCAGACTTAGCTTGCCTGGGGCCAATCCTGCCTCCTGCATCGCTCCTTTGAACGCCATCCTCGTGGACTTGAAGTCGAGCATGTCATCCCTTTCATAGATGCTGAAATCGTTGGTCGAAATCTTCCCTCCCAGCACTTCTGCCATCCTCCGTTTGCTCCCTGAGACTGCCGAGTCGTTCGCAAGTAGGACGGCTGCCGCTCCGTCTCCCACCGGGGCGCAGTCGAAGAGCCTCAGAGGGTCGGCTATCATCTGCGACCTTCCGACTACCTCCGGGGAGATCGCCTTGCGGAACTGGGCGTGCTTGGCATTGACCGCGTTGGCATGGTCTATCACCGGGATTGAGCTCAGCTCGTCCCTGGTGACCCCCAGCTGTTCCATGTAGTACCTGGCCAGGAGCCCGTTGAGCGCCGCGAAGGTGGCGCCGACGAACTGCGTGTACTCCGCCGACTCCGCCATAGCAAGGGCCTGAGATACCTCCTCGGGTTCGAGGTCGCGCATCTTCTCTACCCCCACGATCAGGGCCGATTCTATGGCGCCCGATCTGACGAGGTTGTACCCCACGTTGAACGCGGATCCCCCCGAAGAGCACGCCGCCTCGACCTTGAAGGCCGGGGTCCCCATCAGCCCTAGGCCCGCCGTGACTATGGCACCGAGGTGCTCTTGTCTTGCTCCTACGGCGCTGAACATGTTCCCGACGATGATCTGGTCAGGTTTCTTCTTCGACCACCCGTTGAGCGCGCTTCGGGACGCCTCCACGGCAAGATCGAGCAACGACTTGTTCCAGTGGTCGGCGATGTCTGTGAAGCCCACTGAGCTTACGTAGACCTTTGACCTCGACACTGGACCGCCTACTTCTCCAGCTTGTCCCTGAACTTCGAGTAAGTGGCATAGTCGATCCTGGTGCTCCGTTCCATCATCGACTTGACTGTGGGGTTGACCCCCCTGGTCCTCGTGATTCCATCCTCCACCTCGAGGCAGAAGGCGTCCGAGCCCGCCCCGGAGCCGAAGCTAGCGAGCAGTATCCTGTCGCCGGGCTGGGCCTCGTCAAGGACGGCCGCGAGACCGATGGGGGAACTCCCGGCGTAGGTGTTCCCTATGAGGGGGTTGAGCAGGCCTGTCTTGATCTGGTCCATGGTGAACCCCAGCCTCGTGGCCACCTCGACCGGGAACCTTGGGTTCGGCTGGTGGAAGACAGCGTACTTGAAGTCAGACGGCTTGTGTCCCGTCTCCTCGAACAGGGTATTGACGGCGCTTTCGATGTGGAAGAAGTATGCCGGTTCCCCCGTGAACCTTGAAAGGTGACGCGGGTAGCGCTCGTGGGCCCTGCGCCAAAAGTCCCCGGTGTCGGAGACATATGAAGTGCTGCAATCGATGACCGCCACAGCGTTCTTGCTCTGCTTCCCGATGACAAAGGCGGCTCCCCCGCTTGCGGCGGTGTACTCCAGGTCGTCCCCGGGCCTCCCCTGGGCGGTGTCCATCCCTATGGCCAACCCCGCGTCGATCATGCCAGAGCCCACCAGGCCTGTGACTATCTGCATCGCCTCTGTCCCTGCCTTGCACGCGAACTCTATGTCCGCGGCCAGGGTATGGTGCTGCCCCAGCGCCTGGGCCACTATGGTGCTTGTCGGCTTGACCGCATATGGCTTGGACTCCGTCCCGACGAACACGGCCCCGAGTCTCTCGGTCCCTGACATCTTCATCGCCCCCCGCGCCGCTTCGATAGCCATGGTGACTGTGTCCTCGTCGGCTGCAGCCACTGCCTTTTCCACGTTGGGCCCGGACCCCCCTCCCTTCCAGACCCTGGCTATCTCAGATGTTGGAAGGCGGTAATAGGGGATGTAGGCGCCGTAACCGAGAATGGCGGCATGGTTCTTGCTTTGCATGAGATACAACGGAAGTCTGACTAGCCGACCGACGGGTCTAAATAAATCATTGGCCGAAATTAGCCAATCGACGAACCTGGGTTAGACGGGCTCAGATCGCTTTTATCTGCTTGACAACCGCGGGCCTCGCTTTCTTGAAGACCCTGTATCCGCAGATGCACTTGACTTCTGGCAGCTTGGAGAGTTCTTCCTGGGTCGTCCGGGTCCCGCACCTGACGCATTCGTATACCGCTCCCGCGAACACCTTCGCCGGCGCTGCGGGCTGCGTGGGCTGCGGTTCCTTTGGAGATTCGATACTCAATTCAAAATTCCGCCGTGGTTGCTCGTATTTCTGTCTTTCCGGCCGGAGGGCGATAGCCGCTGGATTCCATTTCAGAGCAGCCTTCAGCAGCTTCCACTGGTAGTTGCTCGTCCTCTTCGACCCCTCCCTGTCGTTGGCGTCTGACACATACGGGTACTGGACCAGCTTCGCCCCGGAGTCCAAGGCGTACCTCAGGATCTCGATGCGGATCGTCATGTCCTCAGACTTCAGTGGGGGGAGGGACACCACGAATTGATTCGAGAGCCGGCAGAGCCCCCCGGTCGCGTCCTTGACCCGCCTCATCTTGATCAAAGAAAAGAGCACTAAGAACGACTCCGACTAGATCCATATGTTCGCACGATAGGGGAGCACTAAGGCAGGCTCATCTTCGTAGAACGTCCCTGTGGCCAGCTTGAGTATCTCCGCGGGGGGGTGGTATCCGTCAGTATCAGCCGTCACCAGGTCCATCCCTCGCTCGATGGCCATGCCTATCGCGACCTTGTAGGCACCTGCATAGTTCGGCGGCCGATTGACAAAGACCTCGTACCCTTCCCCGCCCGGAATCTCCACCTTCGGGGCCCACTCCGGGTGGCACATCAGGGAAACGAGGACTTTCTTCATCTTACTGGCCTCGGACCGGTTCGTTCTATCAAGATGGACATGGGCTACAGGTAATCATGCGCTACCTTGGCAAACTCGTCCCCCACCTTGTGTAGTTCGTCGGCCGTGAGCCCAGGATAGACCGGCAGGGAGATCACGCGGCGGGTCGCTTCCTCGGTGCGTCTGAGTGTTTTCTTCGAGTATCCCAGCTTGACATAGAGCGGAGTCTTGTGTACGGGGGTAGGCCAGTAGACTGCGGCCCCGACGCCTGCCGCGTTGAGCGCCTTGAGTATCTTCTTCCTGTTCTTCTTGAGGTAGAGCGTGAAGAGGTAGAATACGTGAGTCCTGTCCCCGGCGTCCTGGGTGAAACTCGCTCCGTCCACCGAAGCGAGACTTTCCATCAGATATTTCGCGTTCTTCGCCCTCGCCCTGAGAAAGCCCCCGAGTCTGTCCATCTGAATGGAAGCGAGGGCGGCGCTCATCTCGGGGAGCCTGTAGTTGAACCCGAGGTGGCGCGAGTCATAGCCGTGCACCTGGCCATGGTTCCTGACCAGCCTGAGCAGGTCTGCCAGCTCGTCGTCATCGGTGGATACAGCACCCCCCTCCCCGGAAGTGACCACTTTCGTAGCGTACAAGCTGAAGCACCCTGCGTCAGAGAGCTTCCCTGTCTGCGTGCCCTTGTAGGTCGCGCCCAGCGATTCTGCCGCATCTTCTATCACCCTCACCGATTTGGACGCCGCGATCTCTCTGATTTCATCCATGTCCGCCGGGTAGCCGTAGATATGGACTGGGATGACAGCCTTCGTCTTCTTGGTGATCGCCTTCCTGATCTCGTCAGGGTCCATGTTGTAGTCATCCTTGATGTCGACGAACACAGGCTTGGCCCCGCACGCCAATACGACGTTGGCCGTCGCAAGGAATGTGAAGGACGGGACGACTACTTCGTCTCCGGGTTTGACCCCGAAGGCCATGAGGACTGTGTGCAGGGCAGCCGTCCCGGAATTTACGGCGACCACGTGCTTCGCCCCGATGAGTTTCCTGACCTTCCCCTCAAAGGACCTGACCTGGGCCCCACCCTCGTAGGAGGCGTTGACAAGCATCCCCGAGGACACCACATCAAGGACCGCCTTCTTTTCTTCCTCGCCGATGATCGGCTTGTTGATGGGGATGAAGGGCATACGAGCCTATAGCGGCCCCCATGCGGGCTTTATTTGAGGGCTCCGAGTCTTTGGAGACTGCTGGCTAGTTCTCGGTGGCCTTTGAGCTTCTCGGCTTCGAAACCCCGGCGTAAAGCAATGCTAAGTGGGCGACCGCAAGAACCGCGAACCCAGCCAGGGACGCTCCTGCGAGGTTTGAGAAAGCCCCTCCAAGGAACCCTGCCCAGGCGTACACCTGGTAGGCGGCAAGAAGGAAACCAAGCACGGCCGCGGAGATGGCCCAAGCCCAGGTTAGCCGCGTTGAGGGCCACATCTTGAGTTGGACCCCTGCGGCGATTAAAGCGACAACAGGCCAGAGTATCAGGGCAGAATCTGCGAGGACCACGACGGCCAGCCAAGCCACGCCCACGACGATGAACGCGTAGGGGGAGTAGGTCGACAGTGAGTCCAGTATCTTGGACAACTTGGGGGGCCGAGCCGGACACTCGATATAAATCGTCCGAATGTAGTTCTCTTCCCCACGGGTAGCCTTATTTGCCGAAGGGCCGGCCGTGCTCCGACCCCTGTTGTCTCTGCAGTCGTCGGCTCAAACAAGTGGGCTCGCCGCCAAACTGGCGGCGTTGACCCGGCCGGTCAGCGATCTGGAAGAAGGGCTCCTGGCGTCGGCGGCCTACAACGGGGACACGCGCAAAGCTCTGCTCAAGCTTTACGACCAGAAGGAGGGGAGGTTCTGGATCTGGGAGGACAACACAGGACATCGTCCGTATTGTTATACTCGTCTGGAGATGGACGAGCTCAGGGCCATAGGGTCGAGGAAGGATGTCGTCGAGATAGTCGAGACGGAGCGGAGGGACCTGCTCAACGACACGCAGGCGAAGCTGAGGAAGATAGTGACCACTGACCCTCTCGCGATAGGAGGGGGGAACGACAGCATACGTGACGTGATCAAAGCATGGGAGGCGGACATCAAGTATTACGAGAACTACACCTACGACCTGGGCCTCAGGATGGGGACCTACTACAAGGTCTCCGGTGGGAAGGTCATCCCCGTAAAGCACGAGGTCCCCGAAAGGGTCACCCATTCCCTGGAGGAGATCACCAAACGGAACCCCCCTGAGTTCCAGCCCTACCTCAGGGAGTGGGCAGAGCTCCTGGGAGAGCCCCTGGCTGACTTCCGGAGGGTCGCCCTGGATATCGAAGTCGCCAACGAGGCCGGGAGGCTCCCAGACACCGACAACCCAGTCCAGAAGGTCATCGCAGTCTCATTCTTCAACGAAGAGGAGAAGCTGGTGTATCTCCTACGCGCGGGCAAGGAGACCCGGGGGCTGAACGGGAGCGCGTTCACCTACGAGGTATTCGAGAAGGAGGAGGACCTTATGCGAGCGGTTCTCTCAAAGATGATGGACTACCCAGTGGTGGTGTCCTTCAACGGGGACGACTTCGACCTGCGGTATCTCCAGCACAGGGCGGAGAAGCTCGGCATAGGGGAGGAGGAGAACCCCATCCAGCTCGAGAGGGTGGCGGCATCGCTCAAGCATGGAATACACATCGACCTCTACCAATTCTTCCGCAACAGGTCCATCCAGGTGTACGCTTTCGGCAACAAGTACTCGGAGCACACCCTCAACGGGATATCCGAGGCACTCCTGAACAAGTCCAAGATCGATTTCGAGGGTGAAATCGCAAACCTCCCCCTGGAGGAGCTAGCGAAGTACTGCCTGAACGATTCGCAGCTCACCTACGAGCTAACCACCTTGAGCGGCTCGGTGGTGATGAAGCTCCTGCTCGTGATATCCAGGATTGGAAAGATGCCGATGAACGACGTGTCGAGGCTCGGGGTTTCGAACTGGATCAGGAGCATGCTGTTCTTCGAGCACCGGAAGATCGGAGCCCTGATCCCCCGCCAGGACGAGCTTTCGGAGAAGGGGGGCGCCTCCTCGCAGGCCATAATCAAGGGGAAGAAGTACAAGGGGGGGTTCGTCATCGAGCCGAAGCCGGGGGTCTACTTCGACGTCTCTGTGCTTGATTTCGCAAGCCTCTACCCCAGCCTGATCAAGGTGGACAACCTGTCCTACGAGACGGTGAACTGCATCCACCCCGAATGCAGGTCGAACAAAGTCCCCGACACTTCGTCCTGGGTGTGCACCAAGAGGAAGGGGATCGTCAGCCTAGTTACCGGGTCGCTGCGGGACCTCAGGGTCGCCCATTACAAGCCACTTACAAAAGATATGACTTTGCCTTCTGAGGATAGAGAACTTTACAATGTTGTATCGCAAGGTTTGAAAGTTTTCTTAAATGCAAGCTACGGGGTGCTCGGCTTTGAGACGTTCGCGTTCTATTGCCTGCCTGTAGCAGAGGCCACCGCTGCTCTCGGCAGGGATGCCATAACCAGGACGATTGCAAAATGCGAGGAACATGGTATCGACGTTCTTTATTCAGACACAGACAGCCTCTTCTTGCACAGCCCGTCAAAGGATCAGATCTCTACCGTCACTCGATGGGCCGACAAGGACCTTGGAGTAGAGCTTGATCTCGACAAGGTCTACCGATATGTCGCGTTTAGCAGCAGGAAGAAGAACTACTTCGGCGTACTTCCAGACGGGACAGTCGACATCAAGGGCTTGACCGGGAAAAAATCGCAAACGCCCGAATACCTCAAAGGTATCTTCTACCAAACCCTAGATACTCTTAGTAGGGTTAGATCAGACGAAGACTTCGAGAAAGCAAGAAAGGACATTCGTAGTCTGCTCACTAATATGATCAGCGGCCTGAAGGGGAAGAAGGTCCCTGTCCAGGAACTGGCCTTTACAGTCATGATGGGCAAACCTACTGACAAGTACAATGGGACGACCCCCCAGCACGTCCGGGCCGCCCAGCAGCTGGAGGAGAGGGGGAGGGAGATCAAGGCCGGAGAGATCATTGCCTACGTCAAGACGAGGAACCCTCCATACGTCAAACCCGCCGAACTTGCCAGACCCGAGGAGATCGACGCCGACAAGTACATCGAATACGCCCACTCCATGTTCGACCAAATGCTGGATGCCCTAGACTTCAGCTTCGACGAGATAATGGGCGGGACGACGCTGGACCTCTTCTGGTCAGGCTAGGCCCCAAGCTTCCTTCCGAGCCTTGCCTCGGCAGAGTAATTCAATATGGGTCCCGCCGACAGGTTGCTGTTCCCGATTATCGTTATGACCCCCTCGGGGGTCCTGATCCATGTGGTTCTCAGGGAGAGCTTCACAACCCTCCCCCGGACCCCGCTGGGTCCCCCATACTGAATGTCGTCCCCAAGGCGGATAATCCCGTCGTTGAATAGAAGCACACCGGAAATCACGTTGGATATGGTCGTCTGGAGCGCCAAGGAGATGGTGAGCCCAGCGATTCCAGTTATTGTCAGGGTCGTGATCTCGGACGAGATGCCGGTGATGTACGCCACTATGGAAACGACTCCTATGGCCATTAGGACCCAGATCCACTGGCGGACCGTGTTGGCGAGACCCTTGGACGCTCCGGCCTTCAGCGCTATGGTGGTAACGAGCCTTGAAAGGAGGGTCCCAACTACCAGAGCACCTGCGACCGTCCCCATGATTTCAACTACGACGACCCACAGAGGCATCGAGGTGGCGCCGGACACCGCGGTCGATGTCGAATTTGTGCTGCTGGTGGTCGCAATCTGCAGAAGCAAAGCAATGGGAGTTTGGAGCAAGCCCTCATGCAGCCTCCGTACCATTCAGGGAAAAACGTTTTCGATGGCTCAGGGGGTTTGGACCCCCAGGGAGAAGCATTCCATAAAATTGGCGAGGTCCTCTGAAATAGAACCCGTCAATCCGCCGGCGCTGTCGAAAGTCAGTCGGTCATAGAGAAATAGCACTCCATTTACGGGGCGACGCAGTTGCCTGCACAACAAGTGAAGCTGGGCCTTGTTCAGATGCGGATGTCGGAAAGCTCTGATAACAACCTCGAGAGGGCGCTTTCAGGAGTCAAGGAGGCAGCTCGGCAGGGAGCCGATATCGTCTGCCTCCCTGAGCTGTTCGCTTGGCGGTACTTTCCTTCGACGAGAGGTTCCCGGCAGTCCCCCGAGACAATCCCCGGTCGGATGAGCAGGGCTCTCTCAGGTTCGGCGAAGAAGAACGAGGTCGTCGTCGTAGGCGGGACGATTTACGAGGAGTCAGGGAGTTCGAGGTTCAACACGTGTCTGGTCTTCGACCGCCGAGGGAGGACAGTATCGAAGTACAGGAAGGTGCACATCCCACAGGACGACCACTATTACGAGCAGGACTACTTCGCCTCAGGGGAGAAATATGCGGTAGCCCGGACCAGCCACGGCACCCTGGGGACCCTCATCTGCTTCGACCAGTGGTACCCCGAAGCGGCCCGCATCGAAAGGCTGATGGGGGCGGACATCCTGTTCTATCCAACGGCCATCGGGTGGGTCAAGGGCATAGAGCCCGTCGAGGGAGACTGGAAGCAGGCCTGGGAGTCCGTCCAGGTGGGCCACGCCGTAGCGAACAGCGTCGTCGTCTGCACGGTCAACAGGGTCGGGAGGGAGGGGGACACGACCTTCTGGGGAGGCTCCTTTGTCAGCGACCAGTTCGGAAAAGTCCTCTTCAGGGCAGGGGATGAAGAGGGGGTCTTCACGGTCGATTGCGACCTTCAACTGGGCAGGGTGGTGGAAGAAGGGTGGGGTTTCATGAGGAACAGGAAGCCTGGGTCCTACTCGCGGATAGGCAGGTAGCCCAGGTTGAGCGACGACACCCCGTTTTCGATGGGGTACAAGATGCCCGCCGAATGGGAGCCTCACAGGGGGACCTGGCTCTCGTGGCCGAAGGACCCCAACACCTTCCCGTCTGGCATCCTCCCAAAGGTCGAAGCCGCCTATGCGAAGATGGCGGGAGCCCTCGGGAAGGGAGAGGAAGTGAACATACTCGTCGATGACGAGAAGGCTGAGACCAGAGCGAAGTCCATGGTCAAAGGGGGAGGGCGGGTCGCATTCCGAAGGATCAGAACTTTGGATGTGTGGGTCAGGGACTACGGCCCGATCTACGTCAAGGGGAAAGACCTGGCGCTCACCAAGTGGGTCTTCAACGCCTGGGGGAACAAGTACGACGACCTGAAGCCAGACAACGAGTCGGGAGAAGCGATCGCAAGGTCTACCCGGCTCAGGACCTTCAGGCCCGGGCTGGTCCTGGAGGGGGGGTCGGTGGACGTAAACGGAAGGGGGACCCTTCTCACCACCGAGCAGTGCCTGCTCAACCGGAACAGGAACCCGACCCTCGATAGTGCTGGACTTTCGAAAGCTGTCAGGGACTACCTAGGGGCGTCCCACATCCTCTGGCTGGGCCGTGGGATAGAAGGGGACGACACAGACGGGCATGTGGACGACATCGCAAGGTTCGTGGGCCCGCGCAGGGTGGTCGCGGCCGTGGAGCCGAAGGAATCGGACCCCAACCATACCCCTCTAGAAGAAAACCTGAGGGTGCTGAGGGAATCTAAGGACCAAGACGGGAAATCCCTCGACGTCGTTGAGATCCCGATGCCAAGGACGCTCAGGGCGGAGGACGGGCGCCTTCCCGCGAGCCACTTGAATTTCTACATAGGGAACAGGGTCGTGCTCGTCCCTACTTTCGGGGGAGACAGTGGCAGGGTGGCGCTGAGGGCACTAGAGTCTGAGTTCCCCAAGAGGGAGGTTTTGGGGGTCGACTGCCGGGCTCTGGTTTACGGCCTTGGGACCATCCACTGCGTCACGCAGCAGATTCCAGAAGGGTAGCGTCTACCTGTAGGCGGAGACATCGCCATTGACCCGGGCGATGAAGTCGCCTGTCTTGACACCGAAGGTCTGCTCTCCGGTCCGGGTCCGGACCGCGACCGTACCTGAATCCTCCTCCTTCTTCCCGACCACGAGCATGTAGGGTATCTTCTGGAGCTGGGCCTCCCTGATCTTGGCGCCCATGGTCCCGCTCGCAAAGTCTCCTTCCGCCCGGACTCCCCCCGCGGTGAGGGAGGTGAGCACCCCTCTCCCATATTCAACGTGCTCGTCGGATAGGGGGATCACCCGAGCCTGCACGGGAGACAACCACACCGGGAGCATCCCCTTGTAGTGCTCGAGCATCACCCCCATGAACCTCTCCAGCGACCCCAGTATGGTCCTATGGAGGACTATCGGGGTGTGCTCCTTGCCGTCGGAGCCCGTGTAGACGAGCTTGAAGCGCTTCGGCATCTGAAGGTCTAGCTGGAAGGTACCGCACTGCCATTCGCGGCCCAGGGAGTCTCTGATGTCGACGTCTATCTTGGGAGAGTAGAAGTTCCCCTCCTTGTCCTTGATTTCGTAGGTCCAACCCCGCAACTTCACAGTGCGGACCAGGGTGTCGGTGGCCCTCTTCCACTCCTCGTCGCTCCCCATTGAGTCGTCGGGCCTGGTGGAGATCTTCACCTTGTACTCTAGACCGAAGACCTTGTACACCCTATCCATGAGGTCGAGCATCTTGGAGAGCTCTGCCTCTGCCTGATCTTCGGTGGCTATGATGTGGGCGTCGTCCTGGGTGAGGACTTTGACCCTGAACAACCCGCTCGCCACGCCGCTGAGTTCGTTCCTGTAAAGCGGGTCGAAGGTGGCATACCTGACAGGGAGATCGCGAAAACTCCATTTTCGGGACTTGTAAACAAGGAAGGTCGAGGGACAGTTCATGGGTTTCAGCCCCATCTCCTCGTCCCCGAGGGCCGTGAGGAACATGTTGTTCTTGTAGTGCTCGTTGTGGCCGCTCACCTGCCAGAGGGCGGTGTTAGCCAGGGTCGGGGTGCTCACTTCCTGGTACTCTCCCTTGTTGAGCTCGGACCTGAGGAACCCGATGAGGAGGTTCCTCACCCGGAGGCCTTTATCGTGCCAGTAGACCATCCCTGGCGAGACTTCCTGGAAGCTGAACAAGTCCAGCCTCTCTCCGATGACCCTGTGGTCCGTGTCCGGAAGGTTCACGAAATCGCTCCGCCTGAGACGGGCCATGGCGGCCTCTGCTGTCAGCTCCCTCTTCGGCTTGGGCGGGGGGACGGGTTCGGCCCCTCCCTTCGAATAGCTCCTCGACATCTCAGCGAGCGGGTGCCCCTTCACCTTGATCTGCAGTGCCTTGGTCCATCCGAATGGCGCCCTCTTGACCTCCAGGCCTGCCAACGAAGCGCTCTTCTCCATCTCAAGTAGGAGGGCGAGGGCCTCCGAGGGCGGCGCGAGGTTCTGGCTCAAGTGAGCGAACGGATATAGCATCACCCGGTTCGTCCCCAGCTTCCCTAGGAACTCTTTGGACTCGGCCACTGCTTTTTCGATGAGGGATTTGTCGTCCCCCTGCTCGAAGGCAGTAAAGAGGACCACGATGTCGTCCTCCCGGACGGTCTTGGGCTCGATCTCCTCGGCCCCTCTGATTTCCTTTTTCACCGGGGTATACTCGACGAAGTCGGCGTGCATCTGAAGTATCTTCATCCTAGGTCCACCCTACCAACGGGACCTTTCCAGGGACCTCGACTTCTTGGTCGCCTTCTTCCACGCCTTGTAATGATCTCTACAGAGATAGACGCGCCTTCCATCCCCGCCCAGGCTGAGCCCGCTGCCACTGGTCTCAGACCGGCTGATCGACCTCTCGGCCGGGTTGCGGCACCCGGTGACGGTGCACCCTACCCCCTTGTTCACCTTCCCCAAAGTATCCGCACGTCTCCCTCTCACTGTATATAAAAACGGCCGAGCATGGGTTCGCGTGCTCGACAGGCTCAGAGGGCGGCTTGAGTCGAACCTAGTGTCAGTGGGGAACCTGTTCGCCCACCTGGAGGTGTCCCCGACAACTTGGACGATTGTCGGGCTTGTGATATCCTTCCTCGCCGCGGCTGCTTACTCCACTTCGGGGTACCGGGGAGAGGCGCTTGGCGGGGTTCTCGTCCTCGTCGCGGGGTGGTTCGACATTGTGGACGGTGCCGTGGCGCGCGTCACCGGGAGGACCTCCAAGAGGGGCGCATTCATCGACTCGACCCTGGACAGGGTGGCTGAGGTGGCTGTCTTCGGCGGGATACTTGTTGGTGGCTATTCGGCCCCGCTGCTGGTACTATTGGCGATGGCCATGAGCCTCCTCGTAAGCTACACGAGGGCGAAGGGGGACGCCTTGGGGGTGAAGCTGTCAGGGGTCGGCATAGGCGAGAGGAGCGAGCGCCTCCTAATCCTCTCCGTGCTTTCAATTGCAGGGCTGGCTTACTGGGGAGTGGTGTTGGTGCTTGTCGTTGCAACATACACCTTCCTAGAAAGGACCTACAAGGCGGTAACGACGCTAGAATAACAGAGGGCCCTAGGGAACTTTCAGCGCATCGTAGCGCGTACTGTAGCGGGGGCGGTCCTCATGCGCTCAAAGAGCGCTGACGATATCGCCCAAGGTGCCTGTGTCATCTGAACAAACGCCGGGGACGCGAACTGACGCCCGCTAGGCCTCTTCCATCTGCTCGTGTAGTATCTTGTCAGGTTCATTGACTTCAGCGTGAAGAGACCGAATCCGAACATCGAGAGCGCAAGGAACCAGACGCCATGTATGAAGACGAACCAGGCGAAGATGATACCCGCGAGCCCCAGAACCGCCTCGACGATCGAGTTGCGGTCGTTCCTGAGGTGCTTGAAGTAGGTCGTCTTCGTCATCTCCTTGATGGCGCCGGACTTCGGGGTCCTATAGAGGAAGAATCCCATACGGTCGAAGACCCCATAGAAGAAGCCGATGGACCCCAGGACCAGCATGCCTCCGGAGGCGTAGCCGAGCCACGGTATCAGCGCGACGTTCTTCCAGGTCATGAGGCCCTGGACTTTGAGCGCCCACGCTCCGGACGCGAGCGAGACGGCGAACGGGACAGCAACGATGCCGACGTAGACCGGGTTGTTGAATATCGAAGTGGCGGGTGGGATGAGGTTGAAAACGACCGCAATTGTGGATAGGAAGGTGACAAGGATCCAGCTGAGGCTTGAGAACGGGGACATCAACATGAGCAAGAGGCCCGCCTTCGTCCTCAACGAGACGCCCCGGGCTGTGATTATCGCAGTCCAGTAGTTCGCGATGCACCTCCACCACCCCTGAGAGGTCCTCCCGACCTGCTTCTTCCAGGCCTCCAGGGTGGACGGGTCTTCGCTCATTATCTTCACGTTGCTGAGGTAGATACCCCTCTTCCCGCCAAGGTACAGCTTGATCGAAATGTCCGTGTCGTCCGCAATCCTCTGGTTCGTCCATCCGCCGACCTCGAGGAGGTCCTTTGTCCTCACAAGCGTCTGACCCCCCTGGGCGGAGAAGGGGGCGTCGATTTGGTAGGACCCCATCTTCGAGATGGTGTCTCCGATGTCCTGGGTCATGGCAAAAAGCTTGGTCACCATATTGTAGTCCCTGTTGTAATGCCCATAGCGGTAGGAGACGAAAGCGGCTCTCGGGTGGCTCTCGATGGTGTCAATCCCTTTCGTCAGGACGTCGGGGGAGACCATCGAGTCAGCGTCGAGGAGGAGCACATACTCTCCGTCGGCCAGCTGAAGGGCCTTGTTGAGGGCTCCGCACTTGAAGAACTCTCTCGAGGGCCTTCTTGAAACAAGCGTCCGTATTCCCGACCGGTTCAGGTCCTGGACCTTCGCATCTATGATTGTGGTCGTCTGATCGTTGGAGTCGTCGGCGACGACGACCTGTATCCTGTCTTTCGGGTAGTCGAGGTTCCTTACTGCGTCTAGAGACCTTTCAATGACGAATTTCTCATTGAACGTCGCGATTAGGATCGAGACGAGCGGATAGGTCTTCAGCTTGACCTCCTGCTTGGCGAGGTTCCTGGGGTACTTCATCGACGACACCAGAAGGATCACCCAGTAGTATTCGAGGGCGAGGACCGGGATTCCAATCCCCAGCGTGACAACTTCGAGAAGGAGCCAGATCGGGATAACCATTACGACCTACCCTCTCCCCTAGGGACCCCTGAAAGGCACCTCGATATGTATATTTCGAAGTCAAACCCCCTCCACCCCGGTGCGACGGCGCGACTGTTTCCCAGCCAGGCCAAGACACTAATAGTGTTGAGAAGGGCTGCCGATGTCCCGCCTGATGAAAGGGGAGGGACAGGCACAAATTTGGCTTCGAAAGGGGTATACTTCGCAGTCTTCGGATCGGGACTGGGGCACGTCACCAGGATCCTGGAGGTCTCGAAAAGGTTCCCGGAGGCCGATTACAAGTTCAGGTATTCCTCGTCTGGACAGGGGTACTCGTTCCTTGAGGCCATGGGGATGAAAGGGCTCACAGAACGATGCCCCGCCCTCGACGTGGAATGGGCGGTGGGCGGGGGGTTCTCCTCCCACAAGATCCTCCCCAGCTTCCCGTTCATGCTCAACAAGTTCATGCAGCAGGTAGCCTTCGAGAGGGAGGCAATCAGAAGGTTCAATCCGGAGGTCGTGGTGAGCGACTCGAGGCTGTCCGCCATCCTCGCAGGGAAGTCGGAGTCATACCCGGTGGTGACCATGTTGAACCAGTTCAAAGTGCTGTTTCCCCCTAGGTTCCGCAACTCGATGGGGAAGTATTACGAGAGGATTGCGGCGGACTCCCTCGGGCTGATGTGGTCCCTGAGCGATCGGGTACTGGTCACCGACCTCCCTCCTCCGTATACGATCGCCGAGGAAAACGTCGTGGACTCGGAGGTCTCCAGAGTAGTCGAGTTCGTGGGTTTCACCGCACCAAAGATCAGGACCAGCCAAGAAGGCCTTCAGAAAGTCAAGCGTACCCTTGCACTGGACGACAGGCCCCTGGTCTTCTGTCAGGTCAGTGGGCCCGAGGCCACAAAGGGGAGGTTCGTGGAGACTGTCCTCGCATCGGCGGAAGAGATCTGCAAGGCGTACAACCTGGTCGTCTCACTGGGACGTTCGGGAGGCTCCGCCACGCCGAGAAGGCTAGCCAGCGGGGGGTGGCTCTTCGATTGGTGCCCTGTCAAGGACGAGCTTTTCGAACTATCCTCGGTCCTCGTCGCCAGGGCGGGCCACAGCACCATAGGCCAGTGCATCGACAATGCGAAGCCGGCTGTGCTCGTGCCGATCCACAACCACCCCGAGCAGATAAGCAACGCCGAGAAGTTCAGCCGACTCGGGCTGGGGGTCGACATCAGGTCAGAGAAGCTCACCCCTCAGAATCTTTTCCAAGCGATAGAATCATGCTTCACCGACTCGTCATACAAGATGAAGGTCGAGGCTGTCCGGACGATTTCGAACCGCTTCGATGGTGTGGCTAGGTGCGCCGAAGTCATAAACTCCTACGCCTGAAGCGCAAACCTACTCTGAGATGAAACGTTCGAACTCGGCCAAAGAGCCGGGGGTCCCAATCTCGTAGAAGCGGTCGTACACAGGGAAGGCTTTCAGCTGCCTGTCTTTGATCAGGGCACCATAGAACTCCTCCTCGCCGCAGACCTTGCGTTCAGGGATTGCCCCGAGAGCCTCTTTCCGAAGGGCCGACACCCCGAAGTTGATCCAATGCATGCCGCTTAGGCTCCTCTTCTTGTCGTAACGGACAACCATCCCCGACTCGACGGTCAGGTCGCTCCTCCCATACCTTCCGTCGTTCCTGAACGCGACCATGAGCCCGAGCCTATCCGACTTCAGGAGTGTCTCCATAATCCGGCCATATGGCGCTCTGAGGTAGGCGTCTCCGTAGGTGACGAAAAAGGAGCCCCCAAGCAGTTTCTCGGCTCGCTTCAGGGCCCCGGCCGGGCCCAGGAGTTCTGGACCGTCTCGGCTGTATTCGACCTTGACCCCGAATCTGCTGCCGTCTCCGAGGTGATCCTCTATCTTCTCCCCGCGGTACCCGATGCACAGCACTAAGTCTCTGACCCCTGACTTTTTCAGGAGTTCCACCTGATAGTCTATGAACGGCTTTCCAAGGACGGGGGTGAGGGCCTTCGGGAGCGAGTCAGTTATCGGTTTGAGCCTGGTGCCGAGCCCGCCGGCGAGGATTACCGCTTGCAACTAGAACCATTCCGACATGCCTAGATGTTGTAGATTACCTTGCTCCCTTCGAAGTCGAACCTGAACTTCATTTCGACGAGGCCTTCCTTGGCCAGGACCGACCTTAGTTGGCTCCTCCCCTCCTCACAGTAGAGCATGAGGAAGCCCCCGCCCCCGGCGCCCACCAGCTTGCCCCCAAGCGCCCCGCTCTTCTTGGCGAGCGAGTACAATCGATCTACGCCTTCGGTAGTCATGGATTCTGTCACCCCTCGCTTCACATTCCAGTGCTCATCCAGCAGCTCCCCGAACTTTCTCAGGTCTCCCGATTCAAGGGCCCTGCTGCTCTCCATGCCGATGGACTTTATGGCATGCATTTTCTCGGCCGCCCCGTCGGTCCCCGAAACGAGCTTTTCCTGCTGGCTGCCGAGGATTTCGTTGGCGCTGCGTTTTATCCCGGTGTAGAACATCATTATCCCGTGCTCCAGTTCGTCGAGGACCTCCGGGCTTATGCTCAGCTCTCTGGGGGTGACCTTCCCGCTCCGGTCTACCTCGTAGGACCTTATCCCCCCAAGGCTCGCCGCGTACTCGTCCTGCTTCCCCGACGGCTCGTGTAGCCGCGTCATGGCGATATGGCATGCCTCTTCTGCTATCTGCTCGGGGGTCTTGAACACCTTCTGGTGAGCATATAGAACGTTAAGCAGCCCCACGCAGAAGCTCCCAGACGAACCTAGGCCCGTCGCTGCCGGGACATCCGCCAGTGAAACGATCTCAATCTTGTCCTTCCATCCGAGTTGCTTCAAGGTCTCCCTGACTATCGGGTGGCGGACAGAGTCTGCCGAATCGACAATCTCAGTCTGCGAATAGCTGACCCTGATTCCCGGCTCGAACCTGTCGTTAACGACGATGTGCATGTACTTGTCCACTGCCCCAGAGACGAAGTAGCCGCCGTGCTTTGAGTAGTAAGCCGGCAGGTCGGTCCCCCCTCCTCCGAGGGAGAGCCTGAAGGGGGTCCTCGAGACTATCAATGAAGAGTTGGTCGCCCGTTTCCTGCCCGATTCTGCCAGGATATAACCCCGAGGCGCTGCTATGTAACGACAAGGATAATAGTCGAAATCTGGCCACGCCTTGACGGATTGGGCCGCACCGACGAGTATCTAGGCGAAGTGGCGAAGATCGCGGACGGGTTAGACAGGTCGGCGATAGACCGGGCCATCGGGATCCTGTACTCCGCGTGGAAAGAGGACAAGCAGGTCTTTGTCATAGGTAACGGAGGGAGCGCGTCGACGAGCACTCACTTCGCCTGCGACCTGAACAAATGGGTTTCGGACAAGGCGGACAGGAAGTTCAGGGCCTTCGCCCTGGTGGACAACATCCCGTTCGTGAGCGCCCTCACGAACGACAACGGGTGGGGGGACGTCTACGTCGAGCAGCTCCGGAACTTCTTTAGGAAAGGGGACGTGCTTGTCGCCATAAGCGTCCACGGTGGCTCAGGGAGCGACAAGGCAGGTCCCTGGTCGCAGAATCTCCTTAGGGCAGTGAAGTACGTCAAGGACAACGGAGGGAAGGTGGTCGGTCTTTCGGGATTCGATGGTGGGGTGTTGAAGACGGCGGCGGACGCGTGCGTGGTGGTACCGGCGGAGTCAACCCCGCACGTCGAGGGGATGCATCTGGTGCTCACTCACCTTATGAGCGAGCAGCTCCGCGGGATGATTTCCGCCGGGGGGCCCCGGAAGGCTGCCGAGAAGTACTGATCGTCTCCTTCGAAACCTTCTCCACGAGCGCCGGGACTTCCTTCAGGGAGGGCACTAGGTAGTCCGGTCTGCCGTCCTGCTTTTCCATCATCTTCGTCAGCAGGGTAGTCATGTGGGCGACGAGGACCGTCATGCACCCCGCACTTCTCCCGGCCTTTACATCGACGAAGCCGTCCCCGACCATGAACGAATCTGCAAGGTCAAGATTGAAGTCCTCGGCGGCCCTGAAGAGCAGGCCCGGCTTCGGTTTCCGGCAGTCGCAGACGACCCTGTACCGCTTGACAAGGGCCTCCGGGTGGTGCAGGCAGTAGTATTCCCCGTCGAAATTGACCCCGCGGTCGGACAAAGCCTTTCGAAGCTTGGCGTTCATCCGGTTAAGCTCAGCGAGGCTGAACTGCCTCTTGGCCACTCCGGGCTGGTTTGAAATCACAATCACCTTGTAACCCAACCCCTGGAGTGCCTTCACAGATTCAGCGACGAAAGGGAAGACTCTCATCTGGCGTGCCGACGACGGGCTCGAGATCTGGCCCTCTTCATCGTTGTAGACGAGGTCGTTCAGGACCCCGTCCCGGTCCAGGAAGACGGCCTTGGCTGCTCCCATTAGATCGTTCGAGGAACCGCGACGGGGGCGACCCTTAACTCCTTCCCCACAGGCGGTGGCTTTCCTTATATCCGCCCCGGCCTAAGGTTCCGCCGTAAAGTTCCCCGGAGATATGAGAATGCCAGACATATTCCTTGACACTGCGTCCCTCGACGAATGCGTGGAGCTTACGAAGTGGGGAATTGCGGACGGAGTGACGACGAACCAGAAGATCTTTTTGTCAGAGGGAGGGGTCGACTTCAAGAAGCGGGTCATCGACATCTGCAGGGTCGTCAACGGCCCTGTAAGCGTGGAGACCACCACGAACACGGAGGCTGAGTTACTGTCCGAGGCCAGGGAGTACGCATCCTGGCACAAGAGGGTGGTCGTGAAGGTGGCCATGACGGCCGACGGAAGGGGGCTTAAGGTCGTCCATCAGCTCGCCAAGGAAGGCATCCGGACGAACATGACCCTCATGATGACCTTCAACCAGCTGATCATGGCGGCGAAGGCGGGCGCAACCTATGTTTCGCTGTTCTACAACAGGTCGAAGGAGGCGGGGGAGGACCCTGTGCATATCATCAAGGACTACGTTTCCACCGCCAAGGAGTCGAAGCTGAAGGCTCGCCTGATAGTAGGGAGCATCCGGACTCCAGAGGACGTCGCCACGGCGTTCGCTGCGGGAGCACACATTGTGACCATCCCGACGAAGATCATCAGGCAGATGCCATTCAATCAGAGGACCGAGGAGACCCGTGAAGAATTCGACAAGGCCTGGCAGGAGTTCCTCGCGATTCATGGCGGTGGGGCGTCCGTGAAGGTAGCTCCACGGCAGAGAAGAAGCGGTCGAAAGTAGGCACTCCCGATCTGCGGCAATCCGTCTGCCTTGGGAGACGCTTTTAATCACACCCGGGCGGCGCTTGATTGAATGAAGAAAGCCCTGGTCACCGGAGGCCTGGGGTTCATCGGGAGCCACCTCACTGATAGGCTGCTAGACGACGGGTGGAAGGTATTAGTCCTCGACAACCTTTTGACCGGTCGGCGCTCGAATTTGGCCCACCGCAAGGTAGACAAGGCCTTGGAGGTGGTTGAGGGGGACATCAGAGACACGAAGACCCTGGTGAAGGAATCAAAGGGTTGCGACGCAGTCTTCCACTTCGCGGCCCACGCCCTCATGCGCGTGAGCCAGGATGACCCTGCGGCCGACCTTGAATACAACCTCGGCGGAACGGTCAACGTCCTGGAAGCCGTCGCAAAAAACGAGGTACCCGATCTTGTGTTCGCTTCAACGTCGGCGCTCTACGGCGAGGCAAAGGTCACTCCGACCCCCGAGTCATATTCGGGCACACAGACGTCGTTTTACGGCGCGGCGAAGCTTGCCGGGGAGGCGTTCGCATCAGCCTTCGTCCAGTTCCATCCCACCAAGTTCTGGGCATTCAGGTTCGGGACCGTCCTGGGGGAGAGGTGCAGGAGGGGAGCCATCTGGGATTTTGAGCACAAGCTGGAGAAGAACCCAAGGAAGCTGGAGATCCTAGGAGATGGGAAGCAGATCAAAGACTACCTATATGTGAAGGACTGCGTGGACGGCGTGATGTTAGGATACCGGAAGAGCTCCAGGCCCGTGAACACATTCAACCTCGGGCTCACGGAGAAGACGACCGTGGACGACGTAGCCGACATAGTAATTGACTCCCTGGGTCTGAAGAACGTCAGAAGGAAGTACACCGGAGGGCCTAGGGGGTGGAAGGGAGACAACCCTGTCGTCCAGCTCTCTTCGGAGAAGCTCACACGACTCGGATGGGAGCCGAAAGTGTCTCCGCGGGACGCCATCAAGACCACGGCCCTGTGGACGGCCAAGGAGATCGGCTGGAAGGCGCAAGATTAGCATGGCGAAGTTCGCTGTGACGGGGGGAGCGGGGTTCCTGGGGAGCCACATCGCAGCCAGGCTGATCGGGGAGGGGAACGAGGTGGCGATTATCGACGACTTTTCGGCTGGGACCCTTCAGAACCTGAAGGACGTGGGCGTCACCCAGAAAGCGGTCACGGGTGACCTGAAGGAATACGACTTCGCGAAGCGATCCATGAAAGGCGCAGACACAGTATTCCACTTCGCCGCCGAGGTGGGGAGCGTCGACTATCTTCACAGGACGAAGGGGAGGGAGCTCGCGGCCATGCAGGCGAACGTGGTCATAGACGCCAACGTGTTCAGGGCCTGCCTGGAGGCAGGGGTCAGCACCCTGATTTACGCTTCGAGTGTTTCGGTGTACCCATTCGACAGGCAGCAGGGAGGTCAAACGAAGTTCAGGGAGGAGGACTCGGAGGTGAAGGTGAACCCCGACGGCGGCTATGGGTGGTCCAAGCTACTGGCCGAGAAGCAGCTCTCGTACATGCCCGACGTCGCATCTGGGGTGGCTAGGATTTTCCACGCCTATGGGAAGAACATCTACCTCCGGCCAGAAAGGAGCCAGGTGATAGCCTCCCTGATGCGAAAGGCCATCCGCTACCCGAGGGAGGACTTCGTGGTGTGGGGGGACGGGAACCAGAGGCGCTGCTTCGTCTACATCGACGACGTACTCGACGCGTTGTGGGCCCTCATGGGGCATGTCCGGAAGAAGGGGAATCTCACGGTGAACATAGGCTCGACTGAGGAGTACACCGTCCTCGAGCTGGCGAAGAGCATCATAGAATTGACCGGGAAGAAGATACCGATGAAGTTCGACGTGTCGAAGCCTTCGGGGGCCTTGAACAGGATGCCCGACCTGACGTTCGTAGGGGAGACCTTGGGGTGGGGGCCGAAGACGCCTTTCTCAGAAGGGCTCCCAAAGACATTCGACTGGGTTTCGAGCAGAGTCTGAGGCGCGCCTGCCCCCGGCTCGGCGTCGCCCCTGAACCGAAGCATATTTCTACGGAACTCAAAGAGCATGGAAGCTCAAAGTGGTGGACAAGCCGGGCCGAAGGAAGAGGAGGACCATCCCATGGAAGAAGATCGCTTCATGGGCCGTGGTGGCTATACTGGTTGTAGCAGCTGGGTGGTACATCTATTCCAACTACATCTACAAGGCGCCGCCCAAATATGCCCGGATAGATACTAGCGACGGGACAATCTACGTCGTCCTCTACCCTCAGTGCGCCCCTCAGACCGTTGCCAATTTCGTAAACCTCGCGAATTCGGGGTTTTACAACGACCTCGCCTGGCACCGAATCGTTCAGGGATTCGTAATACAGACGGGCGACCCCCACTCTAGGGGAGGGCTCAACAGCACGAGATCGAGCTGGGGGGAGGGGTTCACGAACGCGACGGGTTTGGCTACATCTGACCTTGCCGCCAACATGACCGTCCCCCTTGAGGTGAGTCGATGCCCGAATCTCGGGACCTACGAGGGTTATCTGGGGGTGGCCAGGGAGGGTAACTTCACGACCGGTCTGAACACGGGTAGCACCCAGTTCTTCATCAACCTGTCCAACAGCACGACAAACCTCCAGATAAGCGGACACTACACCGTCTTCGGGAAGGTCATATCAGGTTGGAGCGTCGTCCAGGCGCTTGCCAAAGCCCCCATCTGCCAGGCCCCGACGTGCCCGAAAAGCTGGCCTGCGGACGAACCTCTCCCGGCGGTATTCATCAGTGATGTCGTGATACTGAACGGACCGCCTAACGTCACGACAGCTTAGCAATCTACCACATGCGTCTTTCGTTCTTGGCTCGGACCTTGACTATGCCGTAGTGGACGCTGCAACTAATGCAATAGTAGCGAACCTGGGTGGGAGCCGCGATATACGCTCCCGCTGCCCTAAGCTCTCGTGCGAGGGTCGGTTCCACGAGGCTCAGGCGCGTGGTGACTTTCTTCGCCTTGTCTCTCGGCACGCTTGCCCCGCAGTTGCTACAGTAGATGGTGTCGCTCCGTCCCTTCCCTCCCTTGGAACGACCGCGACTCTTTCTCTTCTTAGTCAAACTTTGAAACTGTCATTTTCTCTTCCCCTTTAAACCTATACGAGGTCCAGGGTCATTCTTTCTTGTAAGGTACTGCGAGGGCGGCAGGAGGCCTGAGACGCTTCGAAGCTATCCCAAGGGTCGCCACCGTCGCAAGGTATGGAAGCATCAGGACGAGAAATATGTACGACGTCGCTAGGTGCCCTTGGACGACATATTGGACCCCCACGGTCATGCCGAAGAGTATGCTCATGCCAAGTACATAGGCCGGTTTCCACCCGCCTGCGATTACAGCCGCCAGCGCGATGAAAGCTGGAATCACGGATCCCGTTGGGTCGGGGACGAAACTCGAGTTGAAATCTACCGTGAAATAGGCGCCTCCGAGCCCAAGGAAGGCTCCTCCAATGGCCGTGGCGATAATCCTCGTCCTTGCCACGTCGAGGCCTGCGGCTTCTGCAGCCTTCGGGTTCTCACCTACGGCTCTTATATGAAGACCAAGCTTCGTCCTCCCGAGGAAGATGAATACGAGGATGGGGAGAATGAACATCACTGCCATCAGGGGGCTGACTGTGAGCGTCAGTCCGTTGGACAGGCCGCTGATGGTGGCGATGGGGAGAACGGTGAACCTGGGAAGAGGCGTTCCGTCGATTTGGAAGTATTTTTGGAGGAGGACGTAGGTGAAACCCACCGCGAAAATGTTGATTCCTATCCCGGCGATGACCTGATCGACATGGACCTTTGTCGCAAAGACCGCCAGTATCAGGTTCAACAGCACTCCTACGGCCATTGCCGCGACAAGCGCGATGTACGGAGAGCTCTGGCCTGCAGACGGGCCCAGGGTGTAGTTCACCGCCGCTGCGGTGAAGGCGCCGATGAGCATCACCCCGTATATTCCGATGTTCAGGATGCCGGACTTCTCTGTAATGAGCTCCCCGTCGGCGGCTATCGCTATGGGGATCGCTTTCTGCAGCCCGAAGACGACCAGGAGCACAACGAATGTTAGATCCATTTCTTCCTCCCCAGAAGCCTAAGGATGCGCCTGCTGAGGTAGGGCGCTGACATGAAGAGAACGATGATTCCTTGCATGGCCCAGACTATGTAGATGTTCTGAAAGACAGCGGCGGTCCCGGCGGCAAGAATCGACACGAATATTCCCGTGAAGATCGACCCTACCGGATTGTTCGCGGCCATCAGAGCGACTGCTATGCCTGCGAACCCCTCCCCACCGAACCAGCCGAAAATGAAACCGTCTTGGTAGCATGCAGTCAGGTAGCACCCCCTCCCCACGCTGAGGATGTCCCCCGCACCGGCGAGGCCAGCCAGCGCCCCGCCTATCACCATTGCGATGACCTTCGTTTTTCTCGGGTTGATGCCCTTGGATTCGGCCTGTGTCGCACCCAGCCCTGTGGCTCTTATGCTATAGCCCAAGGTCGTCCTCCTCAGGAAGAAGGCGATCCCGATTGCAAGAGCGATGGCGACGACTACCATGATAGACGTCGTGAAGTAAGGGAGCGTAGGCAGAGTGGCAGCAGCGCTGATGTCCACCCTGTCGTAGATGGCAACATCTGGCACCCTGGGTACGATGGCGACGAGGAGGAGAAAGGTGGCAAAGGACGCGGCGACGAAGTTCATCATGATTGTCGAGACTATGGCCGACGCGTTCCTGTATGCTTCGAGGAGTCCTGAAATCGACGCCCAGAGCCCTCCCACCGCGCATGCGGCGATTACGGCCACCAACGCCCAAAGGCCCGGAGGAAGGGGCACGAAGACTACGATGAGCGCGACTACGATCCCCCCGAGGGTCGCCTGTCCCTGCCCTCCCACGTTCCAGATGCCCGCCTTCCCGGGTATCAGGAAAGCCAGTGCGAGTAGTATGTAGGAGCTCATGTAGCTCAATACGGTGGACTGGCCATACTGGGTCCCGAGAGCGCCTGTGAAGATCTCCTGGAATATGGTCAGAGGATTGAGCCCGAAGATTAACATCAAGACCGAGCCGGCTACTAATCCGAGCCCAAGGGCGATGAGAGACGGGAGCGCCGACTTGAAGGCTCCAGTAATGGCCGCGCTTCTACCGCTCACGAAGTCGCTACGCCTCCGAGCAGTTTCCCAAGCTCTCCGATTCCCACCCCCCGTTTCAATTCACCTATTATCTTGCCCTCGTAGAGGACCATGATCCTATCACTGAGGTCCAGGATCTCGTCGAAGTCTGCGCTCACCAACAGGACACCCCGCCCGGCGTTCCTGGCCTGGACCAGGAGGGTCTGGATGTATTCCGTACTTGAGACATCCAACCCACGGGTAGGCTGATGCGCTATGAGCAGATGCGGTTCCCCTGCAAGTTCCCTTCCTACGATCACCTTCTGCTGGTTCCCGCCGGATAAGTTGCGTGCCTTGACGTCGATGCTCGAAGTCGAGACACTGAAGGCTTGGACAATCTTCCGTGCGAAGTCCTTGATGCTCCTTGGGGCTATGAGTCCGTGGCTGGAGAATTCGGCCCTTTCGGTGGACCCCAGGACCACGTTCTCGGCGATCGAGAAATCGAGGATTAGCCCGTTCAAGGCCCTGTCCTCGGGGACGTGCCCGACTGAGAGCTTCAGGATCTCGGAAGTCGACAGTTCGTTCGTCAGCTTCCCGCTCAGTCGTATCGTTCCACCTGTAGGCTTGTTGAGCCCCATTATGCATTCGACGAGCTCCGTCTGGCCGTTCCCCTCTACCCCTGCGACCCCGACTATCTCTCCGGTCTTCACGTAGAGAGAACATCCGTCTAGGACCTTCGCCTTGTGCTTTGACGGGGCCACAAGATTGGTGATCTCAAGGAGGGTATCCCCCGGTTCGTAGGGATTGAAGGCGAACTTCCTCTCAATCTGCCTCCCCACCATGGCGTTGGCCAGTATGTCGAAATTGGCGTCTTTTGTGGTCAATGTCGCTGTCACCTTCCCATGGCGCATTATCGTTATCCGGTTGGTGATTGCCATTACCTCCTTCAGTTTGTGGGTGATGAATATCACCGTCGACCCCCCATCGGTCAGCCGCCTGATCGACCTGAAGAGCTCCTCAGCCTCCAGGGGGGTGAGCACCGCCGTGGGCTCGTCGAGGATGAGCACCTTGGCGCCTCTGAACAACGCCTTCAGGATCTCCACCCTCTGCTTGAAGCCGGTGGGAAGGTCTTCGGCCAACGAGTTGAGGTCCACCTCGAGGCCGACCTGCTTAACCATCTCCTCTACCTGGCTCCTAGCCATGGCCCTGTCGATTATCCCGGTCTTGGACGGCTCTGACCCCAGTATGATGTTCTCCATGACGCTCAGGTTTGGCACCAACGTGAACGCCTGATGGACCATCCCCAGGCCGTGGGAGATGGCGTCCGCGGAGCTTCTAATGTTCAACTTCTTCCCTTCTATCTCAATGGTCCCCGCGTCCATGGAATACATCCCGTAGAGTATGTTCATCAGAGTGCTCTTTCCGGCCCCATTTTCACCAAGAACCCCCATGACCTCGCCCGGCTCGGCCGAGAAGTCGACACCGTCAACCGCCATAACGCCTGGGAATGATTTCCTGATCCCAGACATCTTAACCATAGAAGCCGTTTTGCTCATACTCCCCACAAAAAGAAAGGGTAGGTGAGGAGCCCTCACCTATCGCTAGATGCCAGTGTCCGTGTAGACTTCAGGTACTGTGATGGAGCCGTTGAGGATGCCGTTCGTAATCTGCTTCATCACGTTGATCGCTGTGGGAGTAAGGAACTGCATTGTGTATTGGAAGTTGGTCGGACCGACTGCCCCTTGCTTGAGCCCAAGCAGGTAGACACCCCTCACGTTGCATGGGGCGTCCCCGTTGGGACCGCAGAGCTGGGTCTGTCCGTTGAAGAATGATGGAGCGAATGTGTTCGGGTTGTTCCAGAGGCTGCTGTAGTTGCCGTCCACCACCCAGCTCATCACCTTGAACACTCCGAAATCGACTTTCTTGATCTCGGAGGTGAGGATGAAGGAAGGCGGCGTTATGGTGGTTGCCGACTGGTTGTTCTGGGCTGCCGTGAAGAACTGCTGTGTTCCATAGTAGTCCTGGTTGGCGTCGACCCCTATCGCCCATACCGGTGGCGCGGTCGAGTTGGACCAGTTCCAGCCCTGTTGCTGGTCATACTTGCCTATGGCATTGAAGGTCCCGATGCCGGTCCCACCTGCGGCCGTGAAGATGATCTTATCCCCTGCTGCGATCATTGCCTGGCCGTTGGTGTAACCCCCGCTTGGGTCAGCGAACCCGTTGAACCCGGTCGAGTCGTAGCGCTCGTCGAGCGTGTTGTTGTAGGTAGTACCTGTAGTCTTGGTGAGATACTGGTCGGCCCACTGTATCCCGAACTTCCACCCGTTCCAGAACTTGTAGATGATGCCTACGGTAACTCCCCCAAGGAAGCCCAGCTTCGCACCGTTGCCGGCCTCTGCGGCTGCAAGGGCGCCGACGACCGCGCTTCCAATGTGTTCCTGGAACTTGATTGCGACTACGTTGGTGAAGTTGTATTCATCACCGTCCACCTGGGCGAACTTCTGGTTCGGGTATTGTGCCGCGTACTGTGCGATGGCTGAGTCGTCGTCGAAGCCGACGCCGACTATGAGTGAAAGGTGGTCATTGATTAGTTGGTTGAAGAGCGCCGGGATCCCGTTGACCGAAGTGGCGACTTCGTATTGATAGTCGACACCCAGCGTCTGGTTGGCCTGGATCATGCCGGAGTGGGCCAGGTCGTTGAAGCCTCTGTCTCCGAGACCGCCGACGTCGAACACGACACCGATCGACAGGCCCTTGCCGGGCAGCGGCCCGGTGGTCGTCGTGGATATCGTGCTGCTCGTTGACGAGGTGGAGGTGGTCGATGATGTAGATGGCGCGTAGGCGATGAAGTAGTAGGCCGCCGCGGCCACCACGATTATGATGATGACGATGGCTGCATATGCACCTGTGCTGATGCCTTTTCTAGACTGTACGTTCAAAATGCTTTCTCGCGCCGTCGTTTGGCCATTGGTTATTTAAACGCCAACCGAACAAAATCTTGGAATTCTCACGTCCGCAAAAAAACCGGGGAAGCCTTCTTAAGACCTCGAAGTTTTCTGCCGGGTGCTTGAAGGTTCTGGTGGCCGGGTTCCTCACAATCGACTCGATCCAGCTCCAGATGCGCCAGATCACTTCGGTGGGAGGGCCGCCGGCCTACGCAGGTCTTGTCTGCTCGAGGTTCGGCCATGAGGTTCAGCCTCTGACGAAGGTAGGAAATGACTTTCCCGACGAGCAGGCCGTCTGGCTGGCTAGGAACGGCATCATGCTCCGGTCGGCGGACAGGAGCCTGTCGAAGCCGACTACGAGGTTCACCATCTCGAACACTTCTGGGAGCAGGACCCTCACCCTGGCCAGCAGGTGCGAAGACCTCTCGGCGTCACAGATCCCCCCTGACACGAGGTTCTCAGCGTCCCTCGTCAGCCCCCTGGCCGGAGAGGTGTCGACTTCGTTGCTTACCGAGATATCCGCCCGTTCAGATTTCACCTTCCTTGACCCGCAGGGGTTCGTCAGGTCCTTCGACTCCAAGGGGCGGGTGTCATTCGGCCCCCTCAGGGACAAGAGCATTCTGTCAAAGGTGGACGCCGTCAAAATGGACAGGACTGAGGCCGAGATGATGACGGGCAAGAGCGACCCCCGTGAGGCGCTCGAGAAGGTGGCTTCCATCGGGCTGAGGAAGGCGATAGTGACTCAGGGGGCGGAGGCGTGTCATGTGCTGGACGGGGCGAGGATCTACCAGGTGGAGGTGCCGCAGGTCCCCGTGGTCGACTCCACTGGGGCAGGGGATATCTTGAGCGGAGCCACAGTCTCCTGGTATCTGAAGACGAGGGACTTCCTGAGGAGCGCCTGCTTCGGGATAGCGGCGTCCTCCCTTTCTCTCCACATGATTGCCCTCGCCAAGATAGACCTGCCAATGAGTGTAGACGACAGCGCCATGAGACTCTATTCGATGGCTAACCCTGTGGCCGCAGTCTGACCTTGAGCCAGGCTTTCATTTTCGATTCGAGCTGGGCCCTAGTAGGGCTCCCCCTGGTCTGGGTGCTTGAAGCCTTTAGCGCGCCAGCAAGATTCCCCCAAAGAGCCGACTCCTCCGGAGAATCCCCTTCGACAAGACGGCAAACATAGGCGGCGAGGAAGGCGTCTCCCGAGCCGGTGCTGTTCAGAGCCCTCGACCCGAGGGCAGAAAGATCCACGGGCGGGACCAGAGTATAAGAATTGCCATGAGCGACCACACATCCTTCCGAGCCCAGAGTGACCACTGCGGTCAAGCGAGGGAACCGTTCGAGGACCTTCCGGAGGCCATCTGTAGGTGAATCGGAGCCGGTGAGTTTGGCTAGCTCGCTCCTGTTGACGACCAAGTAGTCGGCGAGGGCGAGGACCCTGGCAAGTCGGTCGAAGCTTTCGGTGGCCCTCACGCCTGGGCTGTAGACGATTAGGGCGCCGGCAGCCTTTGCGGCCTTCGCCGCGGCAATAGCGACGGTCGTAGGGGTGTCCATCAACACTTCTGCTGACGAGCTACCTAGTACGAGCGCAGATCCTTCAAGCTTGAGATGACGAGGGAGGATTCCATCATTCGCACCGAACCTAGTGTGGATGATCTTTGCTCCTGACGAGTCGACCACTACGAACGCCCTGCCAGTGGGGTAGCCATTCAATGTCAGCAGACCACCGGACAGGACCCCCTCCTTGAGGAGGCTCCGTCGTAGGAGTGGTTCGAGTTTGTCTTCGCCGATTCCGCCTACGAAAGCCACCCTCCCTTTCCCCAATATCCTGCCGGCGGCGACTGCAGCATTGGCCCCCTTTCCCCCTGGGCCTTCTTCAACTGAAAGGAGGGGAACCTCCTCACCCGGGTGGGCAAAAGACCTCACGAAGACAGTGGTGTCCAAGTTAATCGCTCCCAGGAACGTGACAAGGCCCCCACGACCTGTCGGGGTTCGGGATGGACCTGACCTAGTACGACTTCCCAAAGTTGACGACAAACTCGGCGCCTAGACCGCAGGCCGGGCACTTGGCCTTGGGAGGCTCCTGGTCGATGGGGATGTTGAGGATCTTCCCTCCCGTGGCCTCCTTCATCTTGGCCTCGCACTCCGGCTTCCCGCACCAGGGCACCCTGACGATACCCCTCTTTTCTTCGAGGGTCTTCTTCAGCTCGGCCAGAGTAATCGCCTCATGTGTGTTCTTGGCGAGAGCGTCCTTGGCCTTTTGGAACAGATTAGCTTGGATGGCGCCCAATTCTACCGATACCTCCTTGGACAGGTCGGCAACGCCCACCACTCTTTTCGCTCCAGTGTCGCGCCTGACGAGCACGGCATGCTTTTCTTTCATGTCCCTGGGCCCGAATTCGACCCTCAGCGGCACACCTTTGAGCTCCCATTCGTTGAACTTCTTCCCAGGGGTCAGATGGTCCCTGTCGTCAAGGACTGCCCTGAACTCCTTCAGCTCGGCCATGAGCTTGCGCACCTCAGCCAAGATGGCCGCCTTGCTTTCGTCGTTCACTATGGGGACCACGACGACCTGCGTCCCAGCCAAGCGTGGTGGAATCACCGCCCCCTTGTCGTCGCCGTGCACCGCGAGCATGGTGCCAATCTCTCTCGTGCTTATGGCCCAGGTGTTCTGCCAGGCGTACTGCCTTTCCCCGTTCTGATCGATGAACCCGATGTCGAAGGCTTTGGCGAAGTTCTGGCCGTCAGAGTGCCAGTCTGGCCCTTGGATGGCCTTCCCGTCGGGGAGAAGATGCTCTACGCTGTATGTCGCTTCGGCCCCTGCGAATGTCTCCGTCCTCGTCTTCCTCCCATAGTATCCCGGGAGCGCTAGGAACTCCTCGGTGATCTTCCTATAGATGCCCATGATCTCGTCCCGCTCGGCGTCGGCCTCCTTCCTGGTCGCGTACAGGGTGTGGCCCTCGTTCCAGAGGAACTCGCGCGTCCTGAGAAAGGGCGTAGGATGCTTGAATTCCCAGCGGACCACGTTGTTCCACTGGTTGAGCCGCATGGGGAGGTCCCGCCAGGACCTTATCCACTTCGACACCACCTCGTAAATGAGGGTCTCGGAAGTAGGGCGGATTGCAAGCCTTTCTTCGAGGTCCGAGTTCCCTGCCTGGGTCACCCAGGCGACCTCGGGGGCGAACCCCTTAACGTGCTCAGCCTCCTTCTTCAGGAGCCTTTCAGGTATGAAAAGAGGGAAGTAAGTGTTCATGATACCAACCCGCTTGAATTCCGCGTCGGTGTACCTCTGGATGTTCTCCCAGATCGCGTAGCTGGACGGCCTCAGGACCATGCAGCCGGACACAGGGCTGTAATCGGCCAACTCTGCCTTCAGAATCATCTGGGTGTACCATTCGTCGAAGTTGGAATCCTTCTTCGCCGTGATGCCCTCCTGGTTGGCCTTCGACATCGGGAGTTTGGGCACCATGAGCTGCGCTTAATGAACGTGCCCCTGAAAAAGGATACTACAAGTAGCCGAAGAAAACGATCAAGGACCCCAAGCCAACGAAGACCACCGCCGAACCGATTCTCAGACGCCTCGGGGTCAGGAGCCTTCCCAGCCTCGAACCGAGGGTCGTCTCGACGGCCGTGGCGGCCAGCAAACCCGTGCAAACGCTGGAAAACACGAAGATCGGGTCCCTGTAGTTCGCGACCATGACTATTGTCAAAACCTCTGTGGCGTCCCCGGCAAGGTCGAGGACTGCGAGCGTCACTACGAGGGCCACGAACACCCTGACGAGTGAACCCGCCTTTGGGATCTTCGATTCCTCTTCATTCACGGCCCTCTGACTGACCAGACCTCTTGCTTGCCACAGGCCGTACCCGATCATTACGAGACCACCCCCTACCCGGACCCAATCGACCGGGACTGCGGCGATCAGGACGGCACCCAGGGTGATGATGATTGTAGTCGTGATTACGAACGCGGTGGCACCCGCCAGGAATGTGATCCATACCCTGACCTTCGTCGAAACAGCAATCAGAAGTAGCGAGTCCTTGTCGGTGAGCTCGGTCACGAAGAGCGCAGCGGCCACGGCGACGAAGGAGGCTGCGGTTGTCTCGTACAACGGCCCACCCGAGGGTGGTCGGTGCCCCTACTATTCCGCCTTTGCAGGCGCCGGCTTCCTTTCAGGGAACAGGTACAGAGCGAACCCCGCTACTAGGAAAACGAATGCTACGGCCAGCCCGAGTCCGGTGGAACGCTTCCCTATCTCGTAGAGAGAGGCTGGGACCAGGAGCAACATGACTATGGCCAAGAGCTTGCGATTGCCTCCGAATGCTGAGATTCTGAACTGTGCAGTTATCAGATAGCTTAGAAGGACGAGCATCGCCGGGAACACGAGCCCGTACCTCCCGATGATGAAGTCAGTCGCCGCCCCTCCCACGTCTGTGAAGCCGTTGGCATAGAGCGCGCAGATGAAGACCAGAATAAGACTCGCTGTTGCAATGGACTGCAAGGTGCTCCCAAGGGAAACCAGCTTCGCGGGTCGGACTTTCGGATCCGTGCTGTTCACCTCGAGCATCAGCCCGAGCATTACCGCCAGGGATCCTATGATGAAGACGTAGGGGTCTCTTGTCACTGTCAGGTACACTGAAGCCGGGAGAAGCGCGGAGATTCCGTTCTGAATCCAGAGTGCTAGCCCGTAGATTCCGCTCACAAGGAAGGGGACCAGGTAGAGGAGGGTCGAGTAGTCTTCGTAACGTCCCCTAGAACTCATTATTCGACTGCACGACCGACTTGGGCTTAAAACCGTTATGGGCGCGGGATATGTCGTCGTTCCACAGGCCCACCCGCTGCTGAGCAGCGACGCTCGTCCATGACGTGGCCCTCCAAGTCCACTGAGCACTCCACTTTCTAACCTTTTAGTTCTCGTGAAACCCTTGGGGCCAGGCGGCCAGCCGGTTCCTGACGAAGTGCTAGACGACCAACCTGTCCAAACTCAGAACGCGGAGGAACACTATAGCCGGCAGACGAAGCTTGATTCGCCCCCCGTCAAAGAAGTGAAGTCTCCCCTCCCTAAGTCTCAAGGTATAGGAACAACCTCAATCGTATCCAAGCCCAAGAAGTCGAAGCGAAGCGGGGGGGTTACCTAGAGTTTGGGCATGGTTGAACCAAGAACGGGGAAGGTCAACTCACGGTGCGTGGAACGCACGCTAGAAGTTATCGGGGACGATACAGGGTCTGACGGAAGTACTCTACGGAGCAAGGACGGCGAAAGAGGTGAAGCGCGCCTCGGATATCTGGGACGCCTGCGAAATCGAAGTCACCCAGGGCCTAGTCTCAGTTGCTAACCCCGAAAAGCTTCTGTTCTGCCAGCTGCATCCTAGCGAATCGTATACAGCACCAACGCGGCCAACGCGAATGGGATTATCGATATCAGGAACGGCACCACAGGAGAGGTGGCGCTGTAGAGAAAACCGGCGAGCACCTGGGAAGGCAAAGACACCAAGGTCGGGAGGATGCTGAACATGGCAAGGACCTTTCCCCTGTTCCTCTGTTCGATGGCCTCCGCCTGCAACGTGGAGAGGGATGGCGACTGGAGGGCGGTGGACACCGCACCGGTCACGCCCCACTCGAAGAGCTCATCCATGGTCTTGGCCTGTGTGAACATGATGTTGCTCACGGGGGCGGCCACGGACGCCAGGAGTATGCTCTTCTTCGACCCTAGCCTTCTGATCAGGAAGACGACCATCAAGAGGAGGATCACCGTGGTGGCCCCTGCAAGATCTACCACGACGCTGTAGCCGAGGGCGTCTATCCCGAGATAGTTGACGACGTAGATCGAGATGAATGGGGAGGTGAGCCCGGTCCCTATCCCCGCCAGGGTGACATAGAGCAGCAGCCGCTTCACCACTGGGCTGGACTCTCTGATGGCCCCTATCCCGTTGACGAACGAGTCTCTGAAGTGGGAGGAGAGCGACTTCTTTGTCACCAGGGTGTCTCCCGTGTAGGTCTCCTTGAGCTTGAGCGAACGTATGGCCACGCCCAGAATCCCAAATAGGCCGCTCCCCAGATAGCAGAGCCTCAGACCTGGGGTCACGCCGAACTGGCTGACTAGCAGCCCCCCGATAGTGGGGGCGAAGATGGACGGAATGGTGTTGATGGCGCTGAAAACTGCGAAGCCCCTGATCCTGTCGTCCGGTGCGATGGAGTCCATCATAATCGAGTTGAAGGCAGGCGTGTAGAAACTGGCGACCGACGCGAGGCTCAGTGGAAGCAAGATCAGGACCGGGGAGCCGATTACACAGTAGACGAAGGCGCTGGCGACCGAGACCCAGCTGAACAGGATGACGACCTTCCTCCTCCCCCAGACGTCGGCTATGTACCCGCCCATGAGTAGGGCAACGACGGTCACCCCGGTCCCGTAGGCGACCAGGAGCCCTATCACGAACGGGGGAGCCCCAAGTGACGCCCAGTATACCGACTGGTACGGGCTCGCCATGGCAGAGCCGATGGACCACAGGGCCGAGGTCGAGGTGAGTATCCATGCGTTCTGGGGTAGGAAGAAAAACCTCCTCAACCCAAAGTTCTGGCTGCCCACGGCCCGGTCTGCGCAGAGGTCGTGCCTTATGCTTTGGCGGTGTAGTGGAATTCAGTTCCCTGCCTAGGGGAGTCCGCATCCCACAGAGAATCTCTATTTGACATGTCGGCGCTTAAACATACAAAGCAGTCGACTATGATAATTGCAAACTAGGGAAAGGAGGGGCCTGGCCACTCCCATCCCTTCGCGATTTCCATTTTAACGAAGGTCTATATCGCAATAATACCGTTACGATGACTCGGCTCGGGCGATGGTCTTTCGGCCGAAGGTGAGGTAAGCCGTGTGCCCCACCATGATGTTGGAGGGCCGCGTCATCCCGACCCTGGCTTCGAGGTGGCGGAGGAGTATCTCCACCGTCTCCAAGGCGACGAACCCTTCTTCTTTCATCTTGGCCACGAGCCTTTCGGCCTGATTGGTCGTCGGGGTGATGGCAGCCATGGGCGCCGAAGGCTTGAGGCTCGCCTTCATGCTTGGTATGACCTCCCAAGGGTCTCCGACGTCGAGGATCCCCGCGTCCATGTCAGCCTCCGCAAAGCCCAGCTTGGAGTCCCCCTCTTTGAACGTGACATAATTCGACAGCCCCAGCCTTTCGATGTTCTTCTTCGCGACGGCCTGGAATTCGGGGTTCAGATCGTAGGTGAAGACCATGCCTTCGGGCTGGACAAGATGGGCCAATAGTGCGGTGGTGGCTCCGCTCCCGGTCCCCGTCTCGATTACTCGCGATCCGGAGTGGAAACCGAGCTTCACAACGATCAGGCCCAGGTCCTTGGGGTAGATGACCTGGGTCTTGCGGGCGAACTTCATCACAAGGTCCTCGATGGTGGGCTTCAGGATCGTCAGCTCGTCCCCCAGGGTGGTGGTCGCGGTTACCCCGTACTCGCCCCCGACTAGTGCAGATACGTCAAGGATTCCTAGGTGGGTGTGCAACTTGGGAGTCTCTCGGGGCCTGACGAGCCAACGTCGCCTCCTGTCGCGATATACCAGGACGAATGAGTCTGCCTCTATCCTTTCTGCCAACGGCTAGGCCTCCGTCCAGGTAACATCACCGCCGCTGAGCTTGACCCTGCCAGCCGGCATGTGGCCCGAGAAGATCAGGGCCGACTCCATCGAAGCACGTTCAAGGAACTCCTTCCGTACCCTCAACAGTTGCGGCGCGTCGGTCCAAACAGCGGCCATCTCTGGTCTTACGACTTCCTCCCTCATGTGAAACAGGTCTCCGACGATGTACCCCCTGTCGTCCTTGGGGCCGATGGAGACGATCTGATGCCCGGGACTCTCACCGGGGGCAGGCTCCACGACGACGTCCCTCGCGACATCGACTCTGCCATCCACAAGTTCCATCAGACCTGCCTTGTAAACGAGACCGAGTGTCTCCGCGAAGTCTTTGTCCCCTTTCGCCCTCGCCTCCGCGATGTCAGCCATTTCCCAATCCTTTGCTGGGATTAGGTGTCTAGCGTTCGGGAAGGTGGGGACCATTTTGCCTCCGTCGGAAAGGGTCACCCCGATGAAGTGGTCGTAGTGGAGGTGGGTCACCACCACATGCGTCACCTCTTCGCGCTTGATCCCAGCCTCCGCCAGCTGTGTGGGCAGGGGCACCGGATTCGGCATGGCACCCTTCTCTTCCCCGGAGGAGGCTGTCAGCCTCGCATGGTCCCCGGGGTCTACTAGGATCTTTGCCTTCCCCGAAGTCACGAAGAACGAATTGCTTGCGTAATAGACTGGCGCCGCAAGCGCGTCCTGCTTGAAATAGTCAGAGGTCTTGTCTCCGAAGATCTCAATCAGCTTGATGGGGAAGTCCCCGTTGTTGAAGACTGAGACTTCGGCGCTTCCGAACCTGAGGGTCAGCTAGGCCCGCCACCAGTCGTACCTGAGGAAGTCTATGGACCTGTTCTCTTTGTCTGATATCGCAATAATGAACTGCTTCCTCACGGTGGTGGCCAGGCGCCCCGACCTTACCATTGAAGTGGCGGTCATCTTGGACTCCGGGGAGACCACCTGGACGATGTAGGGGGCGTGGTCGATCCCCGGCCCATGCTCGTATACCGCGAAGTCCGAGCCGAACTTTATCCCAGGCGTGACCACAAAGCCGTCCTCCCTGAGCTTCCTATAGACGAGGAACTTCTCCTCGAAGTCGTTGTAGGAAGACTTGCATATCTCGTGTAACTGCTTCAGGGAAAGTTCCCTGCCATCCTGGTCCTCAACGTCCACCACCTTCTTGGTGACCAGGTAGTACCCCTCCATCAGGTCAAGGATCAGGGGGGCGTCGAACTCGAAATCTCTCGGCTTCGGGATGCCGAGGGGCTTGCCGTAGTACCCCTCCTTGAAAAGCCGCCGGGAGGCTTCCTTGTCCCAGACAACTATTCGGTTCTCGAAGAGCTTTCCCTTGGCCTTGTGCTTCGGCATGACTACATGCCCAGGGCGAGGATGGTACCTGCATCGGACGCGTCGAGCATCGCATCTGCGCAGTCTTCGATGGACTCGACTACTTCCTTAACGGTGATGAGCTCCTTCACGTTGGTCGCCGTCTTCATCACCATGGCCACGGCCTCGCGATAATTATTGTCAATGGAACTTTCGATACGCTGAACCTGGGCCGCCATCTGGATCGACTGGTCGGGGTTGATGGAAAGGGCGCGGATGCTTTCGTTCAGCTTCGAGATCCCGTCAATGAGCAGACCCAGTAGCGATGTGATGGCGTCCTTGTACTTCCTATTCCTGACTGAAGACTTTGTCAGCTGAGACATCTTGAAGGCGACCCCGTTGATGTGCCCGAAGATGTCCTCGACGGCGAACGCCGCCCTTAGAAGGTCTTCCCTGTTGACCAGTAGCGTCCCGACCTGACCTAATTCGCGTATGAGCGCGGTCCTTAGGGTCATGACGTCCTCCTCGGCACGCTTGACCCTCTCGAGGGCAGCCCCCACCTCGTTCTTATCTCCCTTGTTGAGCCCATTGAACTCGTCGAGCAGGACCCTCGTAGCATCTAGGACCCTCCGCATTTCGTCCTGGAGGACTACAATCGTACGCCTTCTTGCCTGCGTTTCCCCTTCTTGTCCCGACACTCTGAGCGCTCGCTCCAACCCATGAAATGGATTGGATTTAAAACAGTGGGACTAATCGGCGAAGTTCATGGAAGAAGTGGGGGCTTTCGACCCCGTTCTTCTATTTCTTCTCGCTTTCCTTGGCGTAGTCTCTCAGTGGGGCGAGGAGGTTGGTGAACTCCATCGGGAAGATGTACTTCGTCGATGGGGAAGCGCCCAGCGCCTTCAGGGTGTCCAGATACTGGAGCGTCATGGTCTTGGAGTCGATCCCCTTGGCCGCGGAGAATATCTGGTTGAGCGCGCCCGCATATCCTTCAGCCCTGAGCACCGCTGCCTGCTTGTCTCCTTCGGCTCTCAGGATGTTGGACTTCTTCTCTCCTTCAGCCACGAGAATCGAGGCCTCTCTCTTGCCGTCCGCCTCGGTGACCGTCGCCCTTCTGGTCCTCTCCGCCGACATCTGGCGGACCATCGCCTCCTGAACGTCCTGAGGCGGCCTGATCTCCCTGATCTCGACGTTCGTCACCTTGATGCCCCACCGCTCCGTAACTTCGTCGAGCTTCGTCCTGAGCACCTGGTTGATCTGTTCCCTCTTCGCGAGAAGTTCGTCGAGGGGGATGTCACCCACGACTGCCCTGAGGGTCGTTGTGGCGATTCCTATGGACGCACCCTCGAAGTTCTGTACCTGGACGATGCTCTGCGTCGCTTCGGTCACCTTGTAATAGATCAAGAAGTCGATGTCGGTCGGAGCGTTGTCCTTTGTGATGCAGGTCTGGTGAGGGACCTCAAGGTACCGCTCTCTGAGGTCGACCTTGTTGATACGGTTGACGAGGGGTATGATGAATACGACGCCTGGACCGGCGGCTCCCTTCAGGCGTCCGAGTCTGAATACCACGAGCCTTTCGTATTCCCTGATTATCTTGATCGTCGCCGCGATGAAGCCGATGACGATGATCGCCACAATCCCGTATATGGCATAGCTGATTAGATCTGCCGTGGTTTGGAGGGCGATCGGACCTAGGAGGCTCATTTCTCTAGCTTCTCTACCGCGAGTGTCTGCCCGTGTACTTCTTTAACTATTACCGGGTCCCCGCGCTGAAGATTTTGGGAAGAAGTCACGGTCCATTCCTCCGAGGATATCATGGCTACGCCTTTGCCCCCTGGGGTAAGGTCGGATTCCATGCGGCCTTCTCGGCCGATTAGCACCGCAGGGTCGTTGACCTTCGGTATCTTCTTCAGGGCCTCGCGGATGGACCTGAGGTACACGCTGCCTATGATAATGGTGGCGCCTAGCGCGACGAGGAGGGCGTAGGTGATGTCGGGGATGCCCGAGAAGCTCGCGGGCTGCTGCGGGATGGGGTTGGTCGGGGAGGGAGCAGATGAGGTGGCTGGCGGGAACTGGAAGATTAGCAGGAACCCCACCACAAAGATGACCACGCCGACTGTGGCGCTTATGCCGTGGGCTGTTTTCACCTCCAGGAAGATGAAAGCGACTCCTATGATCATGAGTATCACCGCGAGAGGAGAAGCGCCGAAGGCCCCGAGGCCGAAGAGAGCCGCCGCGATTACGGCCACCCCTACCACCGACAGGATGATTGTGGGGTGGAATATGTCAGCAAAGACGAAGAAAATCCCCAAAAGGAACAGGAGGCTGGAGACGTTGGGGTTGCTCAGGATCGAGATAAGTGAAGACCCAATGCCCGGGGCGTTGATCGGAGTGTTCGCCGGGACCCCCAGATAGATCAACGCGCCCTGAACGGATGACGAATTGATGATTCCGTTGATGACGTGATACTTCAACGCAACGTCAGAAGTATAGGATACTCCGCCGGTCACCATGAGTCCGGTGGCAGTGAAGTTCCTACCGTTCGACTGGGTCAAGGACATCATGTACTGCGAGAAGGCGTTGATGTCCTTCGTCATCGTGGAATTCTCCTCTCCGGTGGGGATGCCTGACACTATGGGGGTGGCGGACCCTATGGTCGTGCCGGGCTCCATGTAGATCTGGTTGGACGACTCGGCGATGTATGACCCTGCGGAGAATGCGTAGGACCCCGTCGGCGCCACGACCGTCGAGAAGTTCCCTCCCCACTGCTGGTAGCTCGTGATGGAGGAGATCATCGACTCCATGCTCGCGCCATCTCCGCCGTTTGTTACGAGGATGAATACGATGTTGGTGGCACAGACTGACTCTGCGTTGCTGACTGTGGTAGCCATGAAGTCGGCGGTGCCCGGGTCGATGTCGGCGTTCAGCGAAGCCACATAGAAGCCCCCTTTCGTCGCACAGCTTGTAGACTGGGCATGGGCGGGGGCGAGCTGGGCAGCGAAGACGAGCAGCAGGGCAACTGCGAGGACCAGCCTGAGACTCTTCAAGAGGTTGCTGAGAACCTACCACCGTATCATAAATACTATCTCCCTGACCAATGGAACCGTAATCTCAAACCGTCGCCAGTTCGTTTTTCATGACTGCCTAATACCCTTACATACTTACCGAGAGCGCCCCAATCCAAGCAGGCAAGATGAAGCCCAAGGTCCTTGTGATGAACCATCCGATGGTGATGGAACAGCTCGCTCTGGTCAGAGACAAGCGCACCAACCAGGTGGCTTTCAGGAAGGCGATCTACAGGCTCGGGAGGTTCATGGCATACGAATTCCTTAGGACCATGGACACCCAGATGTTCGAGGTTGAGACCCCGCTAGGCCCCTCCAAGGGGTGGCGCATAAAGGGGAACGACAAGATAGTGATAATCCTCGTCCTAAGGGCTGCGATACCATTTGTCGAGGGGATGTACAAGAACTTCCCCATGGCCAGGACAGGGGTCATCAGCGCCTGGCGGGGGAAGGCGCCAGACTTCCCAATAGAGGTAAACTACACGAAGATACCCAAGATTGGCAGCGACGACGTGGTCGTAATAGCTGATCCCATGCTTGCGACGGGTCACACGCTCCGCGAGGTCGCCAAGAAGGTGGTCAAGGAAGGCAGGCCCAAACGCCTAGCCTTTTTCTCGGTCATCTCGACGAAGCAGGGGATTGAGTACGTGGCTAAGAGCTTCCCCCGTGCCGAATTCTATACCTGCGCCATAGACCCGATTCTCAATGACCATGGGTACATCGTGCCTGGGCTCGGAGACGCGGGA
>Ga0209415_10001202_pt1 | contig 49455 bp, 37 predicted proteins | sample PeaSoiSIISIP2007_FD_187696 | JGI IMG/M metagenome (GOLD analysis project Ga0209415, IMG submission 187696) | Peat soil microbial communities from Weissenstadt, Germany - SII-SIP-2007 (SPAdes) (version 2) | ecosystem: Environmental > Terrestrial > Soil > Wetlands > Peat | place: Germany... | reverse complement strand
TCCGCTCGAATTCCTCCATCGCTGGAAATCTCAACAAAAGAAAGCCGAGTGTCACTAATCATGTGGACGAGTACAGCTGGTTGACTTTGCCTTTGTTTTGTGTTAGCATGTTTAGGCCGTGACACCACGGCTATTCCGGCATACGCCGAATTGGAGAAAAACATGAAAACCGTAATAACGCTCCGCGTTAGTGACACCGATTATTGCAAGCGCATCAAAGACCCATTCGATTCAAACCTTCACCATCTGGAAACGCTCCTCCCCTTCAGTGAAGTTAACAAGTTAGTCCGAGGTAATGCCAACGTCCGTGCCCCGAAAGAGAGCAGCAAACCGTTCAAAAGCATGATCGAATCCGTGGAAAAGAATCCACGGGCGTTTCACGTCAAAAACCGAGGGATCACTTTCATTTGTGAGGCATTCGAACTGACGCAGACCACCAACGGCGTTCGTCAGTTAAACATCACACTCGCGGACGATGGTGAAGGCGATTATGTTGATGAGGAAATCTCAGACGCGCGAAAGGTGGGAATCGGTGACGGTGGTCACACTTTCGCCGTCGTCTCCAACACCATGCAGCGGATAGATGCGCTCAAGGCGATCGAGGACTGGACAGAGCCTTTCGTGCGGGTGCGGTTCATCACGTCCAAGGCAGCGTTCGTCGTTCCTGAGGAGATGGTCGAAGCTCTGAACACCTCTACTCAGGTTAAAGAGCATACGATGGACGAATACCGGAACGAGTTTCAACCGCTGAAAGACATCTTCAGCCGCGCCGGCTTCGACATCAGAAACATCTCTTTTCGAGAGAATGACACAGGTGCTTGGGACATTCGAGACATCCTACAGAGGCTAGGATGTTTCTTGAAGGACAAGCAGGCACTTGGCCCTCAAATGTACAAGAGCAAGCAGAAGGCCCTGAAACTCTATATCGACCCAAAATCCCGCGAAGAATTCCTAGCGCTCTCCGAGGTGATGGTCGACGTAGCATTTCTGCCGGAGTACATCGAGGCGCAGTTCAGCAGCAAGGAAAACCTCAAGAACCGGAATCGATTCGGTGGCCTCCGGGTCGTAAAACCTCTGAAGGAGGATTACGTATATCCGGGTATAGGCCTAAAGACTCGCCACCGTCTCGATCTCGCAGCAACCCTTCCTTTGGCGGGCGCGTTCCGAGAACTGCTTCAAACGGATCCCAAGACGGGGAAGCAGGTCTGGGTGGTGGATTGGAAGGAGGCATTTAAGCGAACGGCAGATGAACTGTATCGTTCGTTGACAAACAATTTGGCGAGCGTCAGTCCTGTTGCCAGCCTTGGCTCAGATCCGGCCTACTGGACCACAGCGGCCAACGTAATCCTGAGAGTCAAATCAGAAATGCTTCAGGAACGCCTATTGCAGCCAACCAACTAGAGCATGATGTTTACGTGGAGAGCGCAGAGCTGGCCCGGCGGCTCTGCGTTCTCTTCTTCTTCCCCGTTCGCCGCAACATTCTGCTAGCAACGTCGGCGGGACGCTATCCTCGTCGCCCTCTCCGCAACCCGGCGCATCCGCAATTCTTTACACCAACAACCGGATGAAATCGCCCTAGGATCGTGCTACGGTAATCGGCGGTCGAGAAGATGATGGAGAAAGGAAAATTCGGCAGCAGGGAGCCGCGAGACATCAGTCTCGCCGCTGAAACGATGACCCGACTAGGGTCGTCGTCCCGAGCGAGTTCGCTGCGGCAAACGAGCCGAGGGATCTGCTTTTCGGCACCACCAAGGTGTCACACCTCGCCACTTACTTGCGCCTCTAAGTCATTGAAAACAAACAGTTGTGACACATTCAAGTCGACACACTTTTCGAGGATGCGCTCGACCGCATTCGAGCCCCTGAACTAGCCCAAATCGATCATGGAAAACATTCAAATCACGCTGCCGGATGGCTCGACGCGCGAGGTGCCCAGCGGTACCACGGCCGCGCAGATTGCCGGCCAGATCGGGCCGCGCCTCGCCAAGGACGCGCTCGTCGCGCGCGCCGATGGCGAGCTCGTCGATCTCGCGCGCCCGCTCGATCGCAATGTAAAACTTTCGATCCTCACCGCGAAAGATCCCGAAGCGGTGCAGGTGTTCCGCCACTCGGCCGCGCATCTGCTCGCCGCCGCCGTCCTCGAGCTTTACCCGGACGTAAAACTCGGCGTCGGCCCGCCGATCGAAACCGGATTCTTCTACGAATTCCTGCGCGACCAGCCGTTCACGCCCGAGGACCTCGAAAAAATCGAGGCCAAGATGCGCGAGCTCGCCGCGAAGGACGTTCCCAACGAGCGCAAGCTGATTCCCAAGCCCGAAGCGATCGAGCTCTATCGCAAGTCGAATCAGGAATTCAAATGCGAGCTGGTCGAGGAAAAAGCCATCGAGCCGATGGTCTCCTTTTACACCACGGGGAGATTCATCGACTTCTGCCGCGGCCCGCACATTCCTTCCACCGGCCGCATCAAGGCGTTCAAATTGATGAGCGTCGCCGGCGCCTACTGGAAAGGACACGAAGGCAATCCGCAGATGCAGCGGATTTACGGCGCGTGCTTCGTCGAACAGAAAGAGCTCGACGAATACCTGCACAAGCTCGAGGAAGCGAAGCGCCGCGACCATCGCCGGCTCGGCCAGGAGCTCGACCTCTTCAGCATTCAGGACGAGGCCGGCCCCGGCCTGATTTTCTGGCATCCCAAGGGCGGAATCATCCGCCGGCTGATGGAAGATTGGCTCCGCACCGAGCTCACCCGCCGCGGCTACGATCTCGTCTATACGCCGCACATCATGCGGCTCGACCTGTGGAAGACGAGCGGCCACGCGAATTTCTACCGCGAGAATATGTTCGGCCCGATCGAAGTCGAGAAAGCCGATTACCAGCTCAAGCCCATGAACTGCCCGGGCCACATCCTGATTTTCAAATCGCACTTGCGCAGCTATCGCGAGCTGCCGGTGCGGCTCGCCGAGCTCGGCACCGTCTATCGCTACGAGCGCTCGGGCGTGCTGCACGGCCTGATGCGTGTCCGCGGCTTCACGCAGGACGATGCGCACATCTTCTGCATGCCGGAGCAAATCGAAAAGGAAGTGCAGGACTGCGTCGAATTCGCCTGGGAAGTGCTGCGCGTCTTCGGCTTCAGCGATTACGTCGTGGAGCTTTCCGGCGGCGACACAACGCATCCCGAGATTTATGCCGGCACTCCCGAGGAATGGAAGCGCGCCGAGGATGCGCTCACCAACACGCTGAAGCGCATGAACGTCCCGTACAAATACATTCCCGGCGAGGCCGCGTTCTACGGACCGAAAATCGACGTGAAGCTCGTGGACGCGATCGGCCGCCCGTGGCAGCTCACCACCGTGCAGTTCGATTTCAATCTGCCGCGGCGCTTTGAGCTCGAATACGTCGGCGAGGATGGCGCGCGCCATCAGCCGCTCATGGTGCATCGCGCGCTCTGGGGCTCGGTCGAGCGCTTTTTCGGCGTGCTGATCGAGCATTACGCGGGCGCGTTTCCCGCGTGGCTCGCTCCCGTGCAGGCGTCGGTGCTGCCGCTGAGCGAGAAAACAATTGAGTACGCGCGGAAGGTCACGCAGCAGCTCAAGGACGCGGGCTTCCGCGTGCATCTCGACGACCGCAACGAAAAGTTGCAGGCGAAAATCCGCGACGCGCAGATGCAAAAGATTCCGTACATGCTCGTGATTGGCGGGAAGGAAGCCGAAGCGGGCACCGTCGCCGTGCGGCACCGCTCGAAGGGCGATCTCGGCCCCCGCCCGCTCGATCAATTCATCGCCGACCTTCGCAATGAGGTAGAATCCCGCGCGACGCAGTAGCCGGCGGAAAAATGAAAGCTTTCACCGTGAAACTCGCTGCCGTGGCGATTGCATTCGCGCTGATCGGGCTCTCCGCCCGGCCGCAGGCGGACGCCAACCGCGGCTGGACCGACAAGCATTTTGCGGCCGCGTTTGACGAGCTCTTTCCCATCACCCACGGGGAAGGCGACTTCATCGCCGTTCGCGCGCACCAGGACGGCGAAAATAACGCGCTCGAATTTTCGCTCGTGCTCGAAAACACGCAGGATGCCCGCGCCATCCGCGCCTCGCTCCGCGAGGCACAGGGCCAGCCGCTCTATCAGCAGCTTCTGGCTCTTCACACCAAGGATGCGTCGCGGACCTACCAGGAGATGAAGCCGGATTTGAAAATGCGCGAGTGGACCTTTTCCGCCGAACAGTGCCCGGCCATCGCGGCGCAGTTCAAGGCCTTCAACAACATCGTATTCGTCCGGCCGCGCGACGAGGACGAAGTTCCCGAGCATCCCATCCTTTACCAGTTCCACGAATCCGTCGGGGGAAGCGATTCCGAAGTAGTCGAGTTTTTGGAATCGCGTGGTTTCCCTCGATGGGCCAATGAGACGCACAAGGCGCTCGATTCCTGCGCCGCCTCCGCGCAACCAACCGGCACAAAATAGCCGCGCAGCAGCTCGCCCCTTGCGGGAGTGCCCGATTAGTAGTATTAGTTTGCCGCTCTCGAAGCGAAGGAGGAAACCCATGCGAGCAAGGATTCTAGTGATCGGCGCAACGTGTTGTCTGGCCGTCGCGATGATGGCCGGAAAGTTCACGCCGACGGTCTCTGCCACAGGCCCCATCCCAATCGATTGCGATCGCGCGTGCCTTGAAGGACTGGCCACTCAATATCTGGCGGCGCTCGCGGCGCACGATCCAAAGCGCCTGCCGCTCGCGGCCGACGTGAAGTACACCGAGAACGATCAGGTGATGGACGTCGGCGACGGATTCTGGGGCACGGCCACGCAGGTCGGGAGCTACAAGCACTGCTTCTCCGATCCCGTCGCCGAGCAGATCGGCTGCATGGTCACCATGCACGAGGGCGACCATCTGCTGATCATGGGCCTGCGCCTGCGCGTGCAGCTCGGCCGGATCACGGAAATCGAGACGACCTACTACCGGCAGGGTGGTGGCGGCCCGAACAACATCGCCGGTCTCGACACGAGCCAGGCGGAGCCGCTCTGGTTCAACACGATTCCACCGGCGCAGCGCGTTTCCCGCCAGCAGTTGATCCGGACGGCCAACATGTACTTCGCGGGGCTCGAGAACAACGACGGGAAGGGCGATTATCCGTTCGCCGACGATTGCGACCGCATGGAAAATGGAATCCATACGACGAACAATCCGACGCTTTCGCCGACCGCAGCCTTCAATGCCTTTGCGATGGGCTGCCTGGCGCAGTTCAAGAGCGGCTACTACGCGGTGGTCACGCGAATTCATCACCGGCGCTTTCCGCTCGTGGATGAAGAGCGCGGCATCGTATGGGCGTACGTGATCTTCGATCAAAACGGCACGGTGCAGACGATCCATCTCACCAATGGCCAGGACGTTTCCATGAAAGGTTTCAATCGGCCGTCGAGTCTCGAAGTCACCGAGGCGTTCAAGATTACGGACGGCAAGATTCGCCGGATCGAAATGGTAGGGTCCGGCTTGCAGTATCATCTGAATTCCGCGTGGGGCGGTATCAGCGACAAATAGGTTTCACTCTGGGGGGACCAGCGTGACGAGAAAATACGTTTGCGTTGCGGCGACGGCCGCGATTTTGGGAAGCCTCGCCTGGGCCGGCGCGGCGCGGGCGCAGGCTCCAGCACAAGCTCCAGCGCAAACTCCGCCGCCCGCGGGTGCGAATCTCGCAACGGGAACGGAAACCGGCATCGGCACGTTCCAAACGCATTGCATGGGTTGCCACGGAAATCCGAACCTGGAGCGCGTGCCTTCACCGGACACAATCCGGCAGATGTCCCCGGAGAGAATCTACGACGCGCTGACCACCGGTGCGATGAAAGCCCAGGGAGACAGCCTGACCGACGACCAGAAGCGCATGCTGGCCACCTTCCTGAGCGGACGGCCGCTCGGCAGCTTGAAGGAAGGCGACGCGAAGGACATGCCGAATCATTGCGCGGCGAATCCGCCGCTCGCCGATCCAGCCTCCGCGCCGTCGTGGAACGGCTGGAGCGCCGATCTGACCAACACGCGCTTTCAGACCGCCGCAGCCGCGGGAATCACAGCCGATCAGGTGCCGCACTTGAAATTGAAATGGGCGTTCGGTTATCCCACCGGCCTATCCGCGTTTGGCCAGCCGGCGGTCGTCTCGGGACGCATTTTCGTCGGCACGGACATCGGCTACGTCTATTCGCTCGACGCGAGCACCGGTTGCGTCTACTGGTCGTATCAGGCGAAAGGCTCCGTGCGCAGCGCGGTCAGCGTGGCGCGCGTGAAGGGCCACGGCAAGACGAAGTACGCGGCCTTTTTTGGCGACGCCCACGCGAATGTGTACGCCGTGGACGCGCAAAACGGCCAGCCGCTCTGGACGACGAGAGTGGACGACCACTTCGTGGCGCGCATCACCGCAGCTCCCAAGGTTTACAACGGCGTCGTGTACATTCCGGTCTCATCGTCGGAGGAGTTCTCGGCTTCGAACCTCGACTACTCCTGCTGCACCGGCCGGGGAAGCGTGGTCGCGCTCGACGCGAACACCGGCAAGCAAGTCTGGAAGACCTACGTCGTGGACACGCCGAAGCCCGTCAGGAAAAATTCGAAGGGTGTGCAGCAATACGCGCCGTCCGGGGGCTCGGTCTGGAATTCACCCACGATCGATGCGCAGCGCCACGCGATCTACTTTGGAACCGGCGATGGGCAGACCGAACCTGCTCCGGATACCACCGACGCCGTGATGGCGCTCAATCTGAAGACCGGCAAAGTTCTGTGGTTCTATCAGGCGCAAGCCGGCGACGCGTTCATGGGCGGATGCAACGGACCGGATAGGACCGACAACTGCCCTTCGGTGAACGGTCCCGACCAGGACATCGGCAATTCGCCCATTTTGCGAAAGCTTCCTGACGGCAAGAGCGTCGTCGTTTTCGGAATGAAGGATGCGACCGTCACCGCTCTCGATCCCGACCGGAAGGGCGCGGTCGTTTGGAAAGTCCATGCGATCGAAGTCCCCAAGGGTCAGGAGAACAGCTTCTTTGCACGGCTGAATGGAGTCGTGTGGGGCGGCGCGGCGGACGATCAGAATGTTTACTACGGATTGCAGTCCGGCGGGATGATCGCACTGAAATTGGCAACGGGTGAGCGCGTGTGGAAGACTACCTTCCCGAAACCGGAAACTGCGCGCGTGTCGAACTCCGCCGCAGGGACAGCGATGCCCGGCGTGGCGTTTGTAGCCGGCTCGGATGGAAAGCTGTTCGCGGTTTCGACCGCCGACGGCAAGATTCTCTGGGAATACGACACGGCGCAGCCGTTCGAGACTGTCAATAAGGTCGCGGCGAAGGGCGGCGCCATCAACTCCATCGGCCCCACCATTGTGAACGGGATGCTCTTTATCGGCTCGGGCTACGCCGTCACCGGCAGCAATTCCGGCAACGTGCTCCTCGCGTTCTCCGTCCAATAGCGAGTGGGAGGGCTCCGCGCGCCCAGTCCCTTCCCGGCCCGCCAACAATATCCGAAACGGAATCCGGACTTGCGGACGGGCGCGAAAGCCGTGCTATACTTTTTCGCCTGTCCCCTCCGGGCGCGTTTCTGTAGACTCGGGAGACAGGAAATCGGGTGGCGAACACAGATTTCGCCGGCCCGGGAGGTGGGTTTATCGCAGAACGGGGTTCGAGCGGTCTCCGGGTCAACGAGCGTATTCGCGCTCGTGAGGTCCGTGTGGTTGATGAAGCAGGGAATCAGCTCGGCGTGATGACCCTGTTCGACGCGATGAAGGCGGCGCGGGATGCTGGGCTGGATGTGGTGGAAATCTCGCCGAGCGCCGTGCCACCGGTCTGCAAGCTCGTCGATTACGGAAAATTCCTCTACGAGCTGAGCAAGAAAGCCCACGAAGCGAAGAAGCATCAAAAAAGCTCGCACATCAAGGAAGTGAAGTTCCGGCCCGCCACCGCCGAGCACGATTATCAGGTGCGCAAGAACCAGATCATCCGGTTCCTGGGCGAGGGCCACAAAGTGAAGGCCATGATTTTCCATCGCGGCCGCGAGATGGCGCACCAGGACGTGGGCCGCGCCAAGATGGAGCGGCTGCTCAAGGACATCATGGAATACGCCCTGGTGGAATTCGGGCCGAGGATGGAAGCCAATATTTTGCTCGCGCTGCTCGCGCCGAAGAAGGGTGGGACTGTCGCGGCGCCGGTACGTCCCGCGTAAACGATCGCGTCCGGACACGCCTGCAACATTTTTCGGAAGAGGGAATCGTGAAGAAGAACAAGAAAATGAAGTTGAAGACGCATCGCGGCGCGGCCAAGCGATTCAAGATCACGTCCACCGGAAAAGTGATGCGGTGGCATTCGGGCAAGCGCCACCTGCTGGGCACGAAGAAGCCGCGGCGGCAGCGCAAGCTCGCCGGCGACGTGCAAGTGCATCCTTCGAACGTGCATAACGTGCGCCTCGCATTGCCATACGGCCTGAAGTAGCGGCCTCTAAAGAATTTTTGAGCCAGGCAGAGCGAAACCCGCCGCGGCGGGCCTGCCGGCTCACCCTTCGTCGCGTTATGGCGGCGAAGGACAGACAAGCCGGAATCTCCGGCTTGCTTTGCTCCCGCTCCCGAGTAACATCGGGTTGCCGGGGCCACATGAACACGCCGCGGAGAAAAGCGCAGTGCAATCTGCGCCGAGTCCCATTTTGGGGGCGGCGCAGCGCTGTGCACCCTCTCCGCGTAACCCAGGAATTTTTCGCAATCATCACAGGAGACGAGAACCATGGCTCGAGTCAAACGAGGCACGAAGCGCCGCGCCCGGCGCAAAAAGCTGCTGAAGCACGCGAAGGGCTTTTTCCTCACGAAGGGAAAGCTGTTCCGGTCGGCGAAAGAGGCGGTAAACCGCTCGCTGCGCTACACCTATCGCGACCGCCGCACGCGCAAGCGCGATTTCCGCACGCTTTGGATTCAGCGCATCGGCGCGGCCGCGCGCGCGAACGGCACCACGTACAACCAGCTGATTCACGGGCTGAAGGTCGGCGGGAACGAGATCGACCGGAAGATGCTGGCGGACATGGCCGTGCGCGACGCCGAGGGATTTTCGGCGCTGGTGGCGTCGGCAAAGCAGCATCTCGCGGCCGCGCCCAAGCCGCAGCCCGCGGCGTAGCGCGCGTTTGGTATTGGCGCCGGTTGCGTAGCGGCGACCTTCAGGCCGGCGCATTTTCTTTGTAGGGGCGGGTCTGAGACCCGCCCCTACGGCCTAACATTTTCAATGACAGCGAACGATCCCACCACACAGACTCTCGCGCGGCTCGGCGACACGTCGCCCGACAAGGTTGTGGCGCGCTTCGCGGAAGTCAGCCGACGATTCGACGAGCAAAGCACACGTCATTCCACGGACCCTGAGAGCTGGCGGATTTTTGTCGTCACCTGGACCGGGCGGAAATCCGGCGTGCTGTCGCTGATCACGGACAACTGGCTCAAGCCGGCCTCGCCGGAACTGAAAAAGGCGGTCGGGCAGGAGCTGAACAAGCTCAAAGCGCACGTCGAAGCGGCGCTCGAAGAAAAGCGCAAGCAAATTGAAGCCGGGGCGGAACAAGCCGCAGCGGCGCGGGATCAGATCGATCTGTCGCTGCCGGGCGTCGAGCGCGCGACCGGCACGCGCCATCTGATTCACCAGACCTACGAAGAGCTCGAGCGCATTTTCCTCTCGATCGGATTCAGCGTGGTGGAAGGGCCGGAGATCGAGACGCCCTACTACAATTTCGAGGCGCTCAATATTCCCGAGCACCATCCCGCACGCGACAACATGGACACCTTCTACATCCACGGCGCGCGCGGCGGGCATCTGCTGCGGACGCACACCTCGCCGATGCAGATCCGCACGATGGAAAAGGAAAAGCCGCCGGTGCGCATCATCGTCCCCGGAAAAGTCTATCGCCGGGACAATCCCGATTCGACGCACGGCTACATGTTCCACCAGATCGAAGGGCTGGCCGTCGATACGGACATCACCTTCTGCGATTTCAAGGGCACGGTGGAATATTTCGTGCGGGAATTTCTGGGGCCGAAGGCGAAGACGCGCCTGCGCCCCAGCTATTTCCCGTTCACCGAGCCTTCGGCGGAAGTGGACGCGACCTGCCACGTCTGCGGCGGGAGCGGCTGCCGCGTGTGCAAATTTTCCGGATGGATCGAGCTTTTTGGCGCGGGGATGGTCGATCCCGCGGTCTATGGCTTCGTGAAGTACGACCCGGAGAAGCTTTCCGGGTTCGCGTTCGGGATGGGCGTGGACCGGCTGGCGATGATGAAGTACGGCGTCACCGAGCTGCCCGTGCTCACGCAGAACGACGTGCGCTTCCTGCGCCAGTTTCCATGACGATCGCCATGCCTGCCGTGGACCCAAAGCAACGATTCTCGAACCGCGTGGAGGATTACGTCCGCTACAGGCCGGGATATCCGCGCGCAATTCTGGACGTGCTGCGCGACGAATGCGGCCTCACGCCCGAGTCGGTGGTGACGGACATCGGGTCGGGCACGGGGCTGTTCGCGGAGCTTTTTCTTGAAAACGGCAACGTCGTTTACGGCGTGGAGCCGAACGCAGCGATGCGCGACGCCGGCGAGCAGCAACTGGAAAAACACCGGCACTTTTGCAGCGTGGCGGGATCGGCCGAGGCTACGACGCTCGCGGATGCGAGCGTGGATTTTGTGGTCGCTGGGCAGGCGTTTCACTGGTTCGATCGCGCCGCCGCGCGCCGTGAATTTGCCCGCATCCTTAAACCGCAGGGATGGGTCGCGCTGGTCTGGAACGAGCGCGCCGTGGGCGCGACGCCGTTCATGACCGAGTACGAACGGTTGTTGCAGCGCCACGGGACGGGTTACTCCACGATTCAGCACGTGTATTCCGAGCAGGCCGAGCTCGAGGATTTCTACGGGTCCGGGGAAGTGCGCACGCGCGAGTTTGAGAATCAGCAGCACGTCGATTGGGAAGGCCTCAGGGGCCGCTTGATGAGCGCGTCGTACGCGCCGCGCCCAGGCGATCCGAAGCATGAGCCGATGATCAGGGACCTCGAAAGACTTTTCGCGGCGCATCAGAGCGGCGGCCGCGTGATGATTCTCTACCGCGCGCGCATTTACTGGGGGCGGCTCGGGCCGAGTGCGGGACGGAAGGGCGGATGAAGGTTCTCTACAACTGGCTGAAGGAGTTCACCGACGTGAAAGCGCCGGCGGCGGAGCTGCGATCGCGGCTTTCGCTCGCCGGCACCGCCATCGACTCGGTGGAAGAATCGGCGGCGGGGCCGGTGCTCGACGCGGAAGTAACGGCGAATCGTCCCGACTGCCTGGGCCACTACGGAATGGCGCGCGAGGTGGCGGCGATCTACCGGCTGCCGGTGAAGCCGTTCCAGCCGAAGTTGAAGGAAGCGGCGATAAAAGCATCGGACGCGACGCGCGTCGAAATCGAGACGCCGGAACTGTGCGGGCGCTACACAGCGCGGCTCATGCGCGAAGTGAAAATTCAGCCTTCGCCCGACTGGCTTCGCCAGCGCCTCGAAGCGATGGGCCAGAACTCGATCAACAACGTGGTGGACGTCACGAATTACGTGATGTTCGAGCTTGGCCAGCCGCTGCACGCGTTCGATCTCGACAAGCTCAGCGAACGTCGGATTGTGGTGCGGCGTGCGCGTTCAGGCGAAAAGATCCGTACGCTCGACGGCGCGGAGCGGTCGCTGGCGAAAGACATGTGCGTGATCGCGGATGCCTCGCGCGCGGTGGCGATCGCCGGAGTGATGGGCGGCGCCGAAAGTGAAATCGGCTTCAGCAGCCGCAACATTCTGCTCGAATCGGCGTGGTTCGACCCCGTTTCGGTGCGGCGCACATCGAAGGCGCTCGGCTTGCGCACGGAAGCATCCTACCGCTTCGAGCGCGGAGCCGATCCGGAGATGGCGGAGATGGCGTCGCGCCGCGCGGCGGAACTGATCCAGCAACTGGGCGGAGGCGAAATTCTCGCGGGCGTCGTGGACGCGTACCCGGGCCGCGAGCCGGCGCTCGCGATCGAGCTTTCGCGCAAGGAATTGCTGCGCGTGATGGGTGCGGACGTCCCCGACCGTGACATCGAGGAAATTCTGGGCGCGCTCGGATTTCAGCCCTCGCGCGCGGGCGATGGCCCGCTCGCAGCGTGGAAATGCAAACAGCCATCGTGGCGGCGGGACGCGTCGCGCGGGATCGATCTGATCGAGGAAGTGGCGCGGCATTACGGCTACGACAAATTTCCGCCGCGGCTGCCGCCCGCAAAGCAGCCGGCGCGCCGCCTGGCGCACGCCGAAGTGCTCGACCGCTTGCGCGAGCAGGTGATCGCGCTGGGCTACCAGGAGATCGTGTCGATTCCGCTGGTGGATGCGCGCCGCGACGAGCTCTTTCGCGCAGTCGGCGTCACACCCGCCGTGATCGGCAATCCGCTGGCGGAGGACGCATCGCTGATGCGCTCGAACGGGATCGTCGGCATGATCGGCGCGCTCGAATGGAACCTGAACCACGGCCAGCGCAATCTGCGGCTGTTCGAAATCGGAAGCGCGTACGAGATGCGCGACGGCGAGCCGGTCGAGACGCGCGTGCTCACACTCGGCGCCACGGGCCTGGCGCGCGAAAAGACGATTCACGAGGCTGCTCGCGATTTTGGATTCGCGGATTTGAAGGGCGATCTCGATAGCATCGGCGCGCTCGCCGGAACGTTCGCCTGGAAATCGGGCGGGACGGCGTGGCTCGCGGGTGGCCGCGCGACGCAGATTTTTGCAGGGAATGCGGCGCTGGGTGTCGCCGGCCAGCTCGCGCGGCGGATCGCGGATCAGCTCAAGCTGCGGCAGGAAATCTTCGTGGCCGAATTGCGCCTCGAGCCGCTGCTTGCGGCGATGGAAACCGCGCGCGCGACCCTGAAATTCACGCCGATTCCGCGCTTTCCCGCCGTCGAGCGGGATTTTTCGCTGGTGCTGGCGGACGGCGCGACGTTCGCGCAAGTTTCCGGCGCGATTCGCTCGCTCGGCATCGGCGAGCTGCGACGCATCGAAGCGCTCGACATCTTCCGCGGCGGGCAGGTTGCTGCCGGGAAATTCTCACTGATGATTCGCGTGACGTTTCAGAGCGCGGACTCGACTCTCACCGACGCACAGATCGCCGACTTTTCCTCCCGCATCGTCGCCGCGCTGGAAACGAAGCTGGGAGCTACTCTCCGCGCAAGTTAGGCCCGCCCCTACAGCGGAGCGCCCCGATTTGCCGATTTAGGCCCGTTAAGGCGGCCGAAAAGCGCCAAAATTGCCACCAGTGCAGAAGCATCAAATCGCTCTAACTGGAGGCATTTTTCTGGCTCCGTTTTCACAAACGAGATGGTTGCGTCGGCACCGCCAATGGCCGACAATGGCGGCCTCAGCCGAAAACGAGGGCGGGGGCTGAACCCATGAAAATCGAAATTTACGATCAGAGCTACAACGTCAACTCGGCCGGACAGAACGAAGAGCAACTGAAGGAGCTCGCGGCCTACGTGGACGGCAAAATGCGCGAGGTCGCGCAGGCAACGCGCATGGTCGACTCCGTGAAAGTCGCCGTGCTTGCGGCGCTGAACATCGCCGACGAGCTGTTTACGCTGCGCGCGCGCCAGCAGGAGATCGACGGACCGCTGCGCAAGCGCGTCGAAAAATGCGTCGCGCTGGTGGAAAAAGCCCTCGAACAATCCAACTGACCGGCTCCGACCGCGCGGCCCCAGGCAGGAGGCTCCTAGTACCTCCTGCGCAACTTGAGCGCAACCCATTGGACCTCGCCGACATCTGCTATATCATTGGAGTCGGCCCATTTGCAGGCCGGCCCTGGGTATGAGCGAGCCAAAGCCAATTCGGTATCTGGTGATTCCGGTAGCGCTGCTCGCGCTGCTGCTGGTCGGCATGACGCTTGGCAGCGTCTGGCACCATCACAACGGCTCGTCCGAGTCGACCTGCCCGATCTGCCATCTGAACCACCAGCCGATTGACCGTCCGGTTGCCGCCGATCAAGCGCCCACGCTGGCACTTGTAGCGCCCACACCGGAACCTCAAGATACAGGGCTTGCGCCCGCTCCTGTCTTCCGGCCCCTTCCCGCTCGAGCCCCACCCATCGCGTAAATCCTCGCGCGTCCCGTGCCGCTCGCGGCACACCGATCCACACTTGTCTTTTCGATTGAGGGCTAAACGCCTATGCGTACTCTATCTTTGCAGTTTGCAATTCCGATTTTCGCAGTGTGTCTTGCCGGGGTCGCGTGCGCGCCATCTGGTCTCGCGCAAGCCGCTTCGCAGGCTCAGGGCCCGGTGAAGATCACGCTCGACGACGCCATTCAGATGGCGCTTGCGCACAATCACACGTTGCTGGCCGCGCGGACCACAATCCAGGAGGGCGAAGCCGCCGAGACGACGGCGAATCTGCGCCCGAATCCCGTGCTGCTTGGCGACGCGCAGTTCCTGCCGGTCTTCAATGTGGATCAGTTCGACTCGACCTACCTCGACAATTCAGCACAGTTCGATCTCGGGATCAGCTACCTCTTCGAGCGCGGGAAGAAGCGCCAGCACCGGCTCGAGGCGGCGAAAGACCAGACGGCCGTAACGCGCTCGCAGGTGGCGGATAACGAGCGCAGCCTCACATTCCAGGTGGCTACGCTCTTTACGAACGCACAGCTCGCCGAATCGACGCTCGATCTCGCCGAGCAGGACCTGAAGAGCTTTCAGAACACGGTCGACGTCAGCCAGGAGCGCTATCGAGCAGGCGACATCAGCGAGGACGACCTGATCAAAATCAAGCTCCAGCTCCTGCAATTCCAGAGCGACGCTTTCCAGGCGCGGCTCGCCCGAGTCCAGGCGCTTTCGGACCTCAGGCAGTTGCTCGGCCGCGAATCGGTGCCGCTCGATTACGACGTGGCGGGCTCGCTCGATTACCAGCCGGTGAGCGCGAAAATGGAAGATTTGCAGGCGAAAGCCCTGGCCACGCGCCCGGACCTGCGCGCCGCGCAGCAGGGCGTGACCGCCGCGAACAGCCAGAACGCTCTGGCCAAGGCCGACGGCAAGCGCGACATCACCGGCCAGATCAACTACACGCACGTCGCCGCTCTCAGCACGGCGTCTCTCTTCGGAAGCATCCAGCTGCCGATTTTCGACCGCAACCAGGGCGAGATCGCGCGCACCAGCTACGCCATCACGCAGGCGCAGGAGCAGGAGAAAGCCGCGAGCGATCAGGTGCTGACCGACGTCGAGGACTCCTACGAGGCGCTGCGGTCAAACGACCAGGTCATCCAGCTCTACCGCTCCGGATATCTCGACGAGGCGCAGCAGGACCGCGACATCAGCGAATACGCCTACAAGCGCGGCGCGGCGAGTCTGCTCGATTTCCTGGACGCCGAGCGCAGCTATCGCGCGACGCAGCTTGCCTACCGGCAGGCGCTCGCGTCATACCTGCTCGCGCTCGAGCAGCTCCGTGAAGCCGTGGGAACGAGGAGCCTGCCATGAGCGCTACACGAATCACACATCGCGTCCATTCATTCGGCACTTTCGCCGCACTCGCCATCGCATGCGCCCTCGCCGGATGCAGTTCGGACCGGAACGAGCGCGCGAACGAAATGACGTCCTATTCCTCCGGGGCATCGAAATCCGCGACGCCGGAGCTCTTCACGATTCCGCAGGACCAGATGTCGCACGTGCAGGTGGTCACGATCCAGCCGGCGAAACTCACGCGGACGCTGCGGCTCACCGGCGCGGTCGCCTACAACGCGTTCAAGACGACGCCCGTGATCACGCAGGTCGGCGGGCCCGTGAGCCGGATTCTGGTGGTGCCGGGCCAGCACGTGCGCCAGGGCGACCCGATGCTGGAGGTCGCCAGCCCCGACTATTCGCAACTCCTCGACACGTATCTGAAAGCGCGCGAGGTCTACCGCGTGGCGGACAAGAACTACGCTCGCGCGCAGGACCTCTACCAGCACAACGCCATCGCCGAGCGCGACCTGCTTCAAGCCGAATCCGACCGCAATCAGGCGCAGGCGGACCTGAACGCGTCCGAGCAATCGATGAAAATCCTCGGGATCAAGAATCCGGAAGACCTGGCGAAGGCGCCCGCCTCCGCCGAAATCCCGGTGATCGCGCCGATTGGCGGCCAAGTGGTGGAGCGGCTCGTGTCGCCCGGACAGGTGATGCAGGCCGGCCAGACGCAGGCGTTCACTATTTCGGACATGAGCACCGTGTGGGTGCTCGCGAATGTGTATCAGGGGGACCTTGCGTACGTGAAGACCGGAGATGACGTGGTGGTGCAGACGGATGCGTACCCCGGCGCCTTCCGCGGAAAAATCTCCTACGTCTCGGCCGCGCTCGACCCGAACACGCGCACGCTACAAGCGCGCATCGCGGTCGAAAACCCCGGCGAGAAGCTGAAGAAGGACATGTACTGCACGGCCACGGTGACGGCGGGCGTGATTCAGAACGCGATCGCCGTGCCCGATGCCGCCGTGCTGCGCGACGACGAAAACCAGCCGTTCGTTTACGTGGCTACCGGATCGAACCAGTTCGGGCGGCGCGGCGTCGAGATCGGCCAGAGCCAGAGCGGCGAAACGCAGATTCTGAAAGGGCTATCGGTGGGAGAAAAAGTGGTGGGCGATGGCAGCCTGTTCCTGCAATTCGCCAATTCGTTCCAGCACTAGCACAACGGCCTAACGAAAAATGATTCATCGCGTCGTCCAATTCGCGCTCCGGCAGCGTTTCATGATCCTGATCATGGCGGTGTTCATCGCCGTCGGCGGAGCAGTCTCGTTCGAGCGCATGCCCGTGGACGCGTATCCCGATCTCTCTCCGCCGATGGTGGAGATCATCACGCAATGGCCGGGTCACGCAGCGGAGGAAGTGGAGCGGCTGGTTTCGCTGCCGACGGAAGTGGAAATGAATGGCGTGCCGAAGATGAGCGTGATGCGCTCGATCTCGCTCTACGGCCTCTCGGACGTAATCCTCACATTCGAGGAAGACACCGACAACTATTTCGCGCGCCAGATCGTCTTCCAGCGCTTGAGCGAGGTGGCGTATCCCTCCGGCGTGACGCCGTCGCTTTCTCCGCTCTCGAGCCCGTCGGGGCTCGTCTACCGCTACGTGATCGAAAGCCCCGACCGTTCGCCGCAGGAGCTGAAGACCTACGAAGACTGGGTGATCGAGCGCGAGTACAAGCAGGTTCCCGGCGTGGCGGACGATTCAGGCTTCGGCGGCACGGTGATGCAGTATCAGGTGCTGCTCGATCCCGCGCGCCTCTACGGCTACCACATTCCGCTGCCGCAAGTGCTCCAGCAGCTCTCGGTGAACAACGCGAACACCGGCGGCGGGTTCTATTCGCAGGGCGGCCAGTTCTACTACGTGCGCGGGCTCGGCCTGCTTCGCGACACGGCAGACATCGGCAACGTGATCGTGGGATCGCAGAACGGCGTGCCGGTGCGCGTCCGCGATATCGGCGAAGTGACGATCGGCAACGCGCCGCGGCTGGGCGAATTCGGCTTCAACAAGAGCGACGACTCGGTCGAAGGCGTAATCCTGATGCTTCGCGGCGAGCAGACGCAGAACGTGCTGAAGGGCGTCGAGGAGAAAACGAAGGATCTGAACGAACACATCCTGCCGCCGGACGTGAAAGTGCGCCCGTTCTACGACCGCAGCGACCTGGTGCGGGTAACGACCAACACCGTTGAAAACAATCTGCTGCGCGGCATGGTGCTCGTCCTGCTCGTGCTGCTTTTCTTCCTGGTCAGCTTCCGCGCCGCGGTGATCGTCGCGCTGACGATTCCGGTGGCGCTGCTCTTCTCGTTTATTTTCCTGCACGCGCGCGGCGTCGCGGCCAACCTGCTTTCGATCGGCGCGATCGACTTCGGGATCATCATCGACGGCACGCTGGTGATGGTCGAAAACATTTTCCGCGAGCTCGGCCTGCGCGAAGGGCAGGAGTACGACCTGCACGAGGTGATCCTCGCGGCGGCGAAAGACGTGGACCGCCCGATCTTCTACTCCGTGGCCGTCATCATCGCCGGTTACATCCCCATCTACGCGCTGAGCGGGCCTTCGGGAAAACTGTTCCATCCGATGGCGGACACGATGTCCATCGCGCTGATCGGCGCGCTCGTGCTGACTCTCACGCTCGTGCCGGTGCTTTGCTCTTACTGGTTTAAACGAGGCGTGCATGAAGCCGTCAACCGGCCATTCGGGTGGATCCGCCGGAAGTACGCGACGTACCTCGACCGGTGCCTCGATCGCCCCAAGACCACTATCCTTGTCGCGCTGTCCATTTTCGGCGCGACGATGCTGCTCGTTCCGTTCATCGGCGGCGAGTTCATGCCGCACCTCGACGAAGGAGCGCTGTGGGTCCGCGCCACGATGCCGTACACGATTTCCTACGAGGAGGCGGCGAAGTTCAGCCCGCAGGTGCGCAACATCCTGATGAAGTATCCCATGGTGACGGACGTGGGCTCCGAACTCGGCCGGCCCGATGACGGCACCGATCCAACCGGATTCTTCAACGACGAGTTTTACGTCGGCTTGAAGCCTTACGACGATTCGTCCTGGAAGAAAGGCTCGATTCACAACAAAGCTGAGTTGACCGAAGATCTTCAGAAGCAACTCGATGCCTTTCCCGGCGTGATTTTCAATTTCACGCAGCCTGCCGAGGACGCGGTGGACGAAGCGCTGACGGGCCTGAAAAGCTCGCTGGCGGTGAAAATATACGGCCCCGACCTCAACGTGCTTCAGGACAGAGCGCTCGAGATCAAGCGGCGGCTTTCGCGGATACGCGGGTTCGCGGAACTCACGGTCGTGCGCGAACTCGGGCAGCCGAGCCTGCTGATCGACACGGACCGCGACAAAATCGCCCGGTACGGCATCAACGTCGCCGACGTCGAAGCCGTGGTGCAAGCCGCGGTGGGCGGACAGGCGGCTACGCAGGTGATTCAGGGAGAAAAGCTGTTCGACCTCGTGGTGCGCATGAAGCCGGAGTTCCGCGAAAACGCGCAGCAGATCGGCAACCTGCTTGTCGGCACGCCATCGGGCCAGCAGATTCCCCTGAGCGAGCTCGCGGATATCCGCGAGGCCAGCGGGGCGTCGTTCATCTACCGCGAGAATAATTCGCGCTATATCGGCGTGCAGTACAGCATCGAAGGGCGCGACCTGCAGAGCGCGGTCTCCGAGGGCCAGCAGGTGATCGCCGACATTCAAAAATCGCTGCCCGCGGGTTACCGAATGTCCTGGGGCGGGGAGTACAGCGAATTCCTCGAGGCGAAGCACCAGATGGAGATCATCGGCCCGCTGGCCGTGCTCCTGATCTTCATGATTTTGTTTGCGCTCTACGGCAATTTCAAATTTCCGCTCGCGATCGCGCTGGGCGTCGTGATCACCGAGCCTGTCGGCGCGCTGATTGCACTCAAGCTGACCAACACGCCGTTCAGCGTGTCGTCGGTGCTCGGGCTGCTCGCGCTGATGGGCGTGTCGGTCGAGACGGCCGTGATTCTCGTCTCGTTCATCAACAAGCTCCGCCAGGAAGGCATGGACATTCGCACCGCCACGCGTGAGGCGGCGCTGATGCGGTTGCGCCCGATCATGATGACGGCGCTCGTCGCCTGCCTGGGCCTGCTGCCCGCCGCGCTTTCGACCGGCATCGGCTCGGACACGCAGAAGCCCTTCGCGATCGTGATCGTCGCGGGACTTATTTCCAGGCTTTGCATCGCGATTTTCGTGGACCCCGTTCTCTACCGCGCAGTCGCCCGCGAGGGCGATGTCTTGCAGGTGTGATCCCGGCAGCCTGATATTGCCGGATGGGACATGCGGCAACGCCACGATTGCCGCCCGGATAACATCGGAGTTAGAATCTTGGCTGAGGTTCCGTCGAGTTCAGCATGGCGAAACGGATCACAAAAGGTCTGCTGGGCGCAGCGCTGGTGCTCGCGGTGGCCCTGTTGGCCACGCACGCGGTCAGCCACTGGCACACGCTGGCGGGCGACGAGCAGCATTGCCAGGTCTGCCACGTTGGGCACGCTGCAATTCCGCAGCCGACGGTTCATGTGGCGGCGCAGGCGCCTCTACCCGTCGCAAGATTTGCGCCCGCTGAGGACTTTCACCTCGATCTCGAAGAATCTCGCAGCCTCAGCATTCCGCGAGCCCCTCCCGCCTAATCGCAATTTCAAAAAATAGCCTACTCCCGGCACGCGGCGTCTTTTGCGCGGCGCGTGCGGATTTCCACATTCATTCCTAGCCACAGCGCGGAGACGCGCAGCGGCCGCATTCATACAGGGAGAGAACTCATGAGATTTGCGACAGCGTTATTTGGAATTCTGCTTTTTGTATTTTGCCTGCTGACATTCACAGCGACAGCCCGCGCCCAGAACGCGGGAAACTCAACGAGCGTCGGCGGAACCGTCACAGACCCTTCGGGAGCGGTCATCCCCGGCGCGACGGTAACAATGCATAATCCGGTCAGCGGATTTGAGCGCACGGCCACGACGGACGCGTCCGGAGATTTCAGCATCGCTAACGTTCCGTTCAACCCCTATCACCTGACGGCCGCGGCGACAGGTTTCGCCACCAATGTGCAGGACGTCGACGTCCGGTCGTCGGTGCCAATCAGCCTGAAGATCAGCCTGCAATTGGGGAGCGCGAGCAGCGTCGTGACCGTGGAAGCCGCGGGCGACCTGCTCGAGACCGATTCGACGTTCCACACGGACGTGGACCGGGCATTGTTCGATAAGCTGCCGCTCGAAAGTGCGTCGTCGTCAGTGAGCTCGCTCGTTACGCTCTCGACGCCCGGCGTGGCCGCGGACTCGAACGGACTCTTTCACGGACTTGGCGACCACGCGGAAAACTCATTTTCGGTCGATGGCCAGCCGATCACCGATCAGCAGAGCAAGGTTTTTTCGAACCAGATTCCGGTCGATGCGATTCAATCGATGGAAGTGATTTCCGGCGCGCCTCCGGCCGAATACGGAGACAAGACGAGCCTCGTAATCGATGTCACAACGCGCTCTGGGCAGGGCATGACGACGCCCCATGGCACGGTGACGGCTGACTACGGCTCATTTGGCACCGTCAATGGCGGTTTCAACCTCGGTTACGGAGGCGAAAAGTGGGGGAATTTCATTTCCGCCAATGGGCTGAACACTGGCCGGTTCCTCGATCCGGCAGAATTCGTCGTGATGCACGACAAGGGGAACGAAGAGAACGTGTTTGACCGTTTCGACTATCAGCTTTCAACCGCGGACTCCATTCATCTTAATCTCGGCTACTCTCGCTCCTGGTTTCAAAATCCAAATTCGTTTGACCAGCAATTTCATGACGTCAATGGCGTTCAACTCACCGACCCGGTGACCGGCAACCCTCTGGGGCCGACAGATCAGCGCTCGCAAATCAAAACTTTTAACATTTCGCCGACCTGGACACGGTTGATCGGTTCGAACACTGTGTTTACTTTAGGCGGCTTCGTTCGACGCGACCAATACAACTATTACCCGAGCGCTAACCCGTTTGACGATTTCTCTCCGGATCTGCAAGGCCAGACCGTCGTTCAGAACCGGAAGCTTACCAACGCCGGCGTCCGCTCCAACGTGTCCTACGTAAAAGGAATCCACAACTTGAAGGCGGGAGTCACGTACGAGCAGACGTTCCTGACGGAGGATGACGGGATCGGCATCGTCGATCCAGGGTTGGTTACGGGAATCACTCCTTCCTGTCTGGATGCGGTGACACATCAGCCCCTTCCCGGGACACCCTGCGCGATCCTGGCTCCCTATGACCTGACGGGCGGAGGAGGTCTGTACGCCAGAGGCAGTCTCTTCACCTTCGACGGCCACACGGACGTGAAGCAGCTCGCTCTGTTCGTGGAGGACGCGATTACGAAGGGAAACTGGAACTTTAACCTCGGCATACGCGGTGATCTCTACAACGGCTTGTCCATTGGCCGCCAGGCGGAGCCACGCCTCGGTATCGCCTACAACATCAAACCGAGCAACACGGTGCTTCGCGTTTCCTATGCGCGATCCATGGAAACGCCGTTCAACGAGAATCTGGTCATCGCCAGCACAGGGTGCAGCATTCCATTTCTTGCCACGCTTGTGCCGCCACCCGGTGTCCCCTGTAACTCGGGATCGATTACTCCGGGCTACCGCAATGAATTTCACGCCGGGCTTCAGCAAGCATTCGGACGATATCTAGTCGTGGACGGCGAATACATTTGGAAGGAGACGCACGGCGGCTACGATTTCGGCACCGTGGGCAGTACACCCATTACCTTCCCCATTGAGTGGCACAACGCGAAGATTCCGGGGTATGCGATCCGCGTGAGCGTCCCGAATTATCGCGGATTCTCGGCGCAGGTGGTGATGTCCAGCGTCGCCGCGCGATTCTTCCTGCCACAAGTCGCGGGGCTGCCCATCGTCCCTCCAGCCACGGGTGTGTTCCGCATTGACCACGACGAGAAATTCAACGAGACGACACACTTTCAGTACCAGCCTTGGAAAACCGGGCCATGGCTCAGCTTCAACTGGAGATATGACAGCGGACTGGTAGCCGGGGCGACGCCTTGCTATAACCCGCTAACTGCAACTTGCGCTGGGGCGTCAACCATGAGTGGTGGCCAACCGGCTATAAACATGATTAACACCATTACAGGGGCACCCCTAACCGCGGATCAGGAATTCCAGGCCGGGTTCACATGCAATGGTGTGCACGCAACGCCAACGGTCGCGCTGCCTTCCGTATGCCTCGCGTCGCAGTTCGGGTCGACTCTGATCCAAGTACCTGCTCCTGGAACAGAGAACGATGACAAGAATCCGCAGCGGATCCAGCCACGCAGCCTATTTGATCTCGCTGTCGGCGACGACAACCTGTTCAAAGGCGAACGTTACAAATGGAGTGCCCGCGTCACGGTGATCAACCTGACGAACAAGTACGCGCTGTACAACTTCCTGTCAACGTTCAGCGGAACGCATTATGTGACGCCGCGTGCGGTGACGGGCGAGATCGGATTCCATTTCTAGCCTCTGAGAACGAAGGGGAGACGCGATCAAGCAGGCCGCCTCTCCCCTAGTTCTTCGTAAAGCGCTCAAGCCACCCGGAGGGATGCCCTTTGCTCAAGATGACACCAGCCCGCGTGAGGAAGATCCGAAAGGCGCTCGCATTCTCGCAAGAGGACTTCGCTCATGTCATGTGGGTGACATGGACAACCGTGAACCGCTGGGAATCCGGATCGGCTGCTCCCCACGGGATCCATCTTCGAATCCTGACCCTGCTGGAGCGGTGCCAAGCCACTCCCGCCTTCCGGGCCGCCTTGCGGGATTCACGAGCGGGCGACCCGATGTTTCTGCTCTACCGGCTGCTGGATCCGATCTACAGCGACCGTGCGGATCACCCCGCGGGCCGCTAAGGCCTGTCCGATAGCGAGCGCCAACGATCACTGAAAAACGATCCGCCGGTGGTGAGTCGGGAGAATTTCCAAAGAAATCTTCTTGACACAAGTTGTCAACTGAAATAACCTCTCGATTCTCAGTTGATAAACCTTTGCAACTAGAAAGGCGACTTACCGAGTGCTTCGCAGCTCGATCCTGCTTCTAGGCCTTGCGGCACTCTTCGCGTGCGCGTGCCCGCGTGCTGGGGCCCAGGAGACCCCCTACATCGTCACGTACTCGCACCACCTGGAGGAGCCCGGAGACCTTGAAATCGAGTTCTACTCGAATTACGCGACGCAAAAAGGCGGCGGCGACTTCGTCGCGCCCTGGCTGGAATTCGAATACGGCGTGACGGCGTGGTGGACCACCGAGTTCTATCTGGACTCGCAGGCGACGTTCGGCGACAGCGCCGTCTTCACCGGCACGCGCTGGGAGAACCGCTTCCGCCCGCTGATGCGCGAGCACTGGATCAATCCAGTCCTTTACGTCGAATTCGAAAACACTACCGACGCGGACAAGACGCTCAAAGAGGTGGTGGGGTCCGACAACCAGTTCGATCACGCCATTCCCAACTCCGAAGCAGGCCAGGAGCACGCGCACGAAATCGAAACCAAGCTGATCCTTTCGAGCGACTACAAAGGCTGGAACATCTCCGAGAATTTCATCGGCGAGAAAAATCTGGGTCACGCGCCATGGGAATTCGGATATGCGGTAGGAGTGAGCCGGCCGCTGCGCCTGGCTGCAACTCCGCGCCTGTGCAACTTCTGCCGAGAGAATTTTGTTTTCGGCGCCGAGATGTACGGCGGGCTCGGGACCGCGTCCGCCTTTTCCTTGTCCGGAACATCTCACTATTTCGCGCCGATCGCCGCCTGGCAGTTCCCCAACGGGGTCAACATGACGCTCTCACCGGGCTTCGGCCTCAACGACGACAGCCATCGCTTCATTCTGCGATGGGGGCTTTCCTACGAAATCACCGGCTTCGGCCGCAAGCTGAGGGGCTTGTTCCGATGAGACGCGCGCTCATTCCCATACTTCTTCTCGTTACGATGGTCGCTGCCGGCGCCAGTGCCGCTCGCGACTGGAAGATAGATGACCGCGGCGTCCTGGTCGCGATCGCGCGCGCGCCCGTCAAGACACGGACCTGGAAGAATCCCTACGAAGGCCAGTCCGATGCGATCGCGGCCGGCGAAAAGCTCTATCGCCAGCATTGCGCGGAATGTCATGGCGAGGACGCGCGCGGCACCGGCAGCGCGGCAAACCTGCACATGGCCTACGTGCAGGGCGCGACGCCGGGCGAGCTTGTCTGGTTCCTCCGCAACGGCAACCTCGTGCGCGGGATGCCATCCTGGTCCGGCCTGCCCGAGCAGCGCCGCTGGCAGATCGTCGCCTACGTCAAGACCTTGCGCTGAAGAGCGCCCGCGATCGCTCGCCTCGCGTAACATTCGCGCGGGGCACCGTTCAGCTCGAATCGTCGCGCGTTCGATTCCTGCTACAATGAAGCGCGGAGCCGGCCTGCGAAGCAGGTGATGTTGCGAAAGCCTTTTGAACCAACACTGGATCCCAGGGAGTCCGCGTCGTCCTGCCCTTGTGCACGTCCCGCGCCGGCTTGCCGGTGGGGGAAAGCCTGAAAGCAGGCGCGGGGCACCCACCTATTCGTGGGGTTCAGGGCCTAGCAACGCACGGCCGAGTGGACCGCTCCTACGATGCGACCAGCATCGAAGTCCCGAGCGAACGAAGTGAGCCGAGGGGCGCAATTTCGCCGAGAGCGCAATTTCTTTCCGGAAAGGTTCTGATCTGAAAATCCTATTCGTTGGCGACATCGTAGGCTCGCCCGGCCGCAAGATCGTTCACGACAGGCTCGCGGACATCCTCGCGCAGCGGCAGATCGACCTTTGCATCATCAATTGCGAAAACGCCGCGTCCGGCTTCGGCGTGACACCGCGAATCGCGGAGGATTTTTTCGCCGCAGGCGCCGACGTCCTGACCAGCGGAAATCACATTTGGAAGCGGAGGGAAATCATTGAATATTTCCCGACGCAGCCGCGCCTGCTGCGCCCGGCGAATTTTCCCAGCATTTCGCCCGGCGGCGGTCTCTACGTCGGCAGCACGAAGAGCGGCGCGGGCTATGCAGTCCTTAATTTGCAGGGGCGCACATTCATGACCCCTATTGACGATCCCTTCCTCACGGCCACGCGCGAGCTAGCCAAAATTCCGCCGGACGTCAAAGTGATCGTCGTGGACATGCACGCCGAGGCCACATCGGAAAAGATCGCCATGGGCTGGCACCTGGACGGAAAAGTTTCCGCGGTGCTCGGTACGCACACGCACGTGCCCACCGCTGATTTTCACGTTCTGCCCGGAGGGACGGCGTACATCACCGACGTGGGCATGACCGGGCCGCACGATTCGGTGATCGGGATGGAAAAACAGGGCATCCTGGAACACTTTTTCGATAACACCATGCCCTCGCGTTTCGTGGTCGCCGAGGGTGACATTCAGATGAACACCGTGCTGATCGACGTCGATGAATCGACCGGCCGCGCCCGCTCGATCGACCGCCTGAATTTCCGCCTCGACTAACCCGCCTTCCGGCCAGGTTCCGCTCAAGCAACGCTCGGGCGGGGCGGCGCATCTCTTGGCATTTACAACGGATAAAATCTCCCAGTCCATGTTTCGCCGCGCACAACTCGGCGTGTCGCTGGCCGTCCTGACCCTCGTGGCCGCGGGATTGCATCTCTCGCCCGCCGCCGGTCAAGAAGAGAACTTTGCGCGGCAGATCCTCGCGCGCGGACGCGTCTTTCCCGAAATCGGCCCGGGCGTGGCCGCGCTGAGGCGCGATTCCGCGGGCCGCTACTACGTGCTCGCTGCGCCGGCGAAGGCCGTCGTGGTTTATGGAGCGGATGGCGCGCGCGTCGGCCAGATTCCCAACGCAAACTCGCGCGGCGCAAAAATCGTTTACGCGCAGGACATCGACCTCGACGCACAGGGACGGCTGGTCGTTGTGGACCGCGGCGCGAACGCCCTGAAAATATTCGAGCCCGATGGTTCGCTCAACGCGACGATTCCGGTGACGGCTCCCATGTCACTCGCTGCGCTTTCGGGGAACGAATTTGCCGTCGCGGTGTTGCGCTCGGAAAACCTGGTGAGCATCTTCGATCTGCACGGCAAGCTGCTGCGTGGGTTCGGCGAAGTCGAGGGCGCGCCCGCGAGTGCCGAAAAGAGCGGATTGCTGGGCCGGGGCCGCCTCTACGGCGATTCGACCGGACACATCTATTTCGCGTTCACCGACCGGCCCGATCCGACCATCCGGAAATACGACCGCTTCGGCTACGCGTCGTATGAAATCTCGCTGCCCGCGTCCGAGTTCACGCCGCAGACGGAGGCGCGGCGCTGGAACTCGATCACGATCGAAGAGGGCGGCGCAGCGGCGACAACGAAGCCCGTGATCCGCGCGCTGGGCATCGATCCGGAGACGCACGAGGTCTGGGCCGCGATCGGCGACGAGCTCGTGCACTTCGACCGGGACGGCAACCGCCGCGCCGCGTATCTCACTTCCACGAAAGAAGGCGCGCCCATCGAGGCAAGTGCGATTCTCATCGAGCACGATCGCATGCTGATCGCCGCCGATCCGCTCGGCGTTTTCGATTTTGCTCTGCCCGAAAGACAGCTACCCCCGCCATCGCAACAGTGAATTCAAGGCAGCCTGTTGAAATGCTGCTTGTGGAAAATAGCGTGCGCGCATTGCGCCATCGGACGCTCATTGGGTGCATTTCACGGCATGCGCGCGCCAGTTTTCGAGCGCAATTGCGCGTCAATTCTCGCTGTGGAAAAACTGTGGATTGTTTGTGGAGAGTGCGACTCTTCTTCGCGTAATTTTCTCTTGCTCATCGCGTTGCGTTTAGGCAGAATCCCGGCTCGCGTGTTTGAGGCCGTCGCAATCGAAAGCCAGCAAGCGCGATGCCGCCAGCGCCGGGTCCGTTCCTGTACCATCGAGCCCGAAAGGCTAGACCACTCAACGCCCCTCTCGCAGGGGGGGGATTTCCACAGCATTTCCACGTCAGTGGAAATTGCTTAGGGGCTGATTTTCTCGATGAATCTCTGGGACAAAGTCCTCCAGCACGCGGAGCGGCGTGTAAATCCACACAGCTACGCCACCTGGTTCCGTCCCACGAGGCAGGAGAGAGCCGACGAAAATCGCCTGGTGATTCGCGTCCCCACGCGGCTGTTCAGCAAGCGGCTCAAGGAAACCTACGGCGAGCTTTTGAAGGCCGTGCTTGCGGAAATCGGCCGGCCGGATCTTGCGCTTGAATTCGTTTGCGTGGATCCGGAAACCGTTCCCGCGCACGCGGCCGCATCTTCGCAGGCAAAGCTCGACTTCGACTCCTCGGATCACCAGCTGAATCCGCGCTACACGTTCGACAAATTCATCGTGGGCGCCTCCAATCAATTCGCGCACGCGGCGGCGGTGGCCGTGGCGGAGCAACCGTCGAAATCCTACAACCCGCTTTTCCTCTACGGCGGTGTGGGCCTGGGCAAGACGCATCTGATGCAGGCGATCGGCCACACGCTGAAGCGGCGCAACCCGTCGCTGCGTCTCACCTACATCAGCGCCGAAAAATTCACCAACGAAGTGATCGCCTCGATCCGCTTCGAGCGCATGCCGGCCTTCCGCGACCGATTCCGCAACATGGACGTCCTCATGGTGGACGACATCCAGTTCATCGCGCGAGCCGAGCGGACGCAGGAAGAATTTTTTCACACCTTCAACGCGCTCTACGACCAGCAAAAGCAGATCGTGATCTCCTCGGACTGCCCGCCGAAGGAAATCTCGGCCATTGAAGAACGGCTGCGCTCCCGATTCGAATGGGGGCTGATCGCCGATATCCAGATGCCGGATCTGGAAACGAAGATCGCGATTTTGCAGAAGAAAGCGGATAGCGAGCGGGTCCGTCTGCCGGATGAAGTCGCCGAATTCATCGCGCGGTCCATCAAGTCGAATATTCGCGAGCTGGAGGGCGCGCTGATCCGCCTGATGGCCTACGCCTCTCTGACGGGCGTGGAGATCAACCTATCGAACGCGCAACAGGTGCTCAAAAACATCATCGAGACGCAGGAAAAAAAGGTGACCATCGAGCAGATCCAGAAGCGAGTGGGCGAACACTTCGGGCTCCGCGCGCAGGACTTGAAGGTCCGCAGCAATACGAGGGTGATTGCGTTCCCGCGCCAAGTCGCCATGTTCCTGGTGAAGCAGCTCACCTCCGCCTCGCTTCCGGAGATCGGCAAGCAGTTCGGCGGGAAACACCACACGACCGTCCTCCACTCGATCAACAAAATTGAGTCGCAGCGCCAGGTGGACAAGGAATTGAACAAGACGATCAACAGGCTACTCGACTCATTCGGATGATGTTGGGAGTAGTTGGCGGTGAGTCTGTGAGTTTCGGCTGTGGATGAATTGTGCAAGACGTTCGAAGACGTCCTCAACCCGCTAGTAGTAGGGTATTTTGCACAAGGGCGCATGGCTTTCCACAGAAGCTGCGCCTTACTAAAGGCCGTGTCGAGCGTCAGTTGGGCTGCTTTTGGCGAAATCCACAGATGCGGCGACGGCGACGGTTCTCTTATCTATATCTATTTATAGAAATAAGAAAAAGCAGTACAGTAGGCCCAACACAAACATGAGCCCAGAAACCAGCGCAAGGACTGCACAGGAAATGGAATTCAGCGTAAAGAAGTTCGACTTACTTGAGGAACTCTCGTTGACGCAGGGCGTCGTTGAACGCAAGACGACGATCCCCATTCTGTCGAATCTTCTGTGCGAGGCGAAAGGGAACCGGCTCACGATCACGGCGACCGATCTTGAGTTGAGCATCCGGACGTCATGCGAAGCGAAAGTGAAGAAAGACGGCTCCGGCACGATACCGGCCAAGAAGTTGCTCGAGCTCGTCCGGTTGCTGCCGGATGAGGAGATTCGCTTCAAGCTACTCGAAAATCACTGGGTCCAGATCAGTTGTGATCGCAAGAACTACAAACTCGTCGGCATGTCGAAGGATAATTTCCCAGCCCTGCCGGAGTTTCCTCATGCGCTTGTGCGAATTCCCGCAAAGCTGCTCGCGAGCGTTATCGCCAAGACCACGTTTGCAATCTCGCTCGAAGAATCGCGCTATACGCTGAATGGCGCGCTGCTCGTGCTCAAGCCCACGTCGCTGACCATGGTCGCGACCGATGGCCATCGCCTCGCCATGGTCGAGACGGACCACAAATTTGAAGGCCTCGCCTCCGAGACGCGCGTGCTCGTTCCCAAGAAGGCGATGAATGAAGTGCAGCGGCTGGCTGCTGAATCGGGCGACGAAGCAGTCGTGGAATTTGGGCAGGACGAAAGCCACCTCTTCTTCCAGTTTGGCGGCCGCTTGCTGACCTCGCGCAAACTCACGGGCCAGTTCCCGAATTACGAAGCGGTCCTTCCGCGCGAAGTCAACAAGACGGTCGTGCTCGAGCGCGCCGAACTCCAGGACGCCCTCCGGCGCGTTTCGCAACTTGCCGACCAGCGCTCGCACGCCGTGAAGTTCGTGCTCGCGAAAGAAGGCCTCGAAATTTCCGCGTCGAGCCCTGAATATGGCGAGGCGAAGGAAGTGATCGAAAAAGAATTCAAGGGCGACCCGATTGCGATCGGATTCAACGCGCAGTACCTGCTCGATTTTCTCGCCGCCGCCGCGGATGGCCCGATCAGTTTCGAGCTCAAGGACGATCAGTCGGCCGGCCAGCTCCGCCCGCTCGGCGACGAGTCCAGCCGCTACCGCTACGTTGTGATGCCGATGCGGATTTGAGCGCGCGAAAGCGCCGTCTTCATCACGGTATTCGCGCGCTGCGGCCGCAAAATTCAGATTTCTCGCGGCCAAATTCACACTTCCGACAAGTCCCGCCACAAGCTCCTCAACACGCCTGTAAGTTATTCGATTGAGGCTATTTAGTGGCACATGCGCCGTCGAGAATCGCCTTGTGAAATGTTCGTCGTTCCAGTAAAATTTGAATGTAACGGATTCCTCCTGAACGGCACTTTGTTCGAATGAAACTTGCGCCACGCAAGGCCCGCTAGCGCCAGAACTGGCGGCTAAAATTCGCGGGGCAGCAAGCAACGAACATCCCCTTCCGCGGGGAAACAGGCTTCGCCGCGTCCCTCCGAGAATTCGGCGTGGGGCGGGATGGAGCTCAGAAGAACCCTTCGAGTCCCGGCTCGAACGAAACTGTTCGCGAGAGCGGGGCCAATGGGCAAGGCAAGTGTCGGGCACATTCCGCGCGACCGCCTTCCCTAGCACGACTCGATCATCACAGCAGCACGCTGCACGACTCGCCATCTGAGGGGAGACGCACGATTCATGGCTGACAAAGAGACTCCGGCCGCCAAGGGCCCCGGGCACAAGTACGACGCGACATCGATCAAAGTGCTCGGCGGAATTGAAGCCGTCCGCAAGCGCCCGGCGATGTATATCGGTTCGACGGGCGAGCTCGGCCTCCACCATCTCGTCTGGGAAGTGGTCGATAACTCGGTTGACGAAGCGATGGCCGGCTACTGCGACGAGATCAACGTCGTCGTGCAGGACGACAACAGCGTCAGCGTCACCGACAACGGCCGCGGCATCCCCGTCGATATGCACGCCACGGAAAAGAAGCCCGCCGCCGAAGTCGTCTTGACCGTGCTGCACGCGGGCGGAAAATTCGACAGCGATACGTACAAAGTTTCGGGCGGACTCCACGGCGTGGGCGTCTCGGTGGTCAACGCGCTCTCCGACTGGCTCGATCTTGAGATCTGGCGCGACGGCGAGGTTTGGGAGCAGTCGTACGAAAAGGGCGTTCCCACCACGAAGCTCACTGCCTCGGGCAAGACGAAAAAGACCGGCACGAAAGTCACCTTCCACGCCGACCCTTCGATCTTCACGACCATCGACTACGGTTTCGACACGCTTTCGCAGCGCCTGCGCGAGCTCGCTTTCCTCAACAAGGGCCTGAAGATCACGCTCGACGACGAGCGCAGCGGCAAGAAAGCCGAGTTCCGCTTTACGGGCGGCATTACGGAATTCATCAAGCACTTGAACCGCGGCAAGCAGACGCTCCACGATTCGCCGATTTACATGGAAGGCAAGCGCGGCCAGGTGGACATGGAAATCGCGCTGCAATACAACGACAGCTACGCCGAGAACATCTTCGCCTTCGCCAATACGATCAACACGGTCGATGGCGGCACGCACCTCGCCGGGTTCCGCTCCGCGCTCACGCGCACGATCAACTACTACGCGAACTCGGCCGGCATGCTCAAGGAGCAGAAGGACGAAGTCTCGATCAATGGCGACGACGTGCGCGAGGGTTTGGTCGCCGTCGTATCCGTGAAACTGCCGCAGCCGCAATTCGAGGGGCAGACGAAGGGCAAGCTCAACAGCGACATCAAGGGTCTCGTCGAATCGCTCGTCAACGAAAAGCTCGGCGAATATTTCGACAAGCACTCCTCGATCGCGCGAAAAATCATCGGCAAGTGCATCGACGCCGCCCGCGCTCGCGAAGCCGCACGCAAGGCGCGCGAGCTGACGCGCCGCAAGTCCGCGCTCGATTCGAGTGGCCTGCCCGGAAAGCTCGCCGATTGCCAGGAACGCGATCCCGCGCGGTGCGAGCTGTTCATCGTCGAGGGCGAATCGGCCGGCGGCTCGGCCAAGGGCGGGCGCGACCGCCGCTACCAGGCCATTCTTCCGCTCAAGGGCAAGATTCTGAACGTCGAAAAGGCCCGCTACGACAAGATGCTCGGCCACGAGGAAATTCGCTGCATCATCACGGCGCTCGGCACCGGCATCGGCAAGGACGATTTCGACGCCGCCAAGCTTCGCTACCACAAAATTATTCTGATGACCGACGCGGACGTGGACGGCAGCCACATCCGCACACTGCTGCTCACTTTCTTCTTCCGCCACATGCGCGAGCTGATCGAAAAAGGGAATATCTATATCGCCCAGCCCCCGCTCTATCGCGTGAAGCGCGGCAAGATGGACCGCTACATCCGCGACGAGCGCGAATTTTCGCGCGAGCTGATGAAGCGCGCCACCGAAGAGCACGTCGTGAAGGGCAAGACGGGGAAATCGCTCGAAGGCGGCGACCTCACGCAGTTTCTTCTCAACATTCAGGAGTTCGATCAGGTCGCGGCCAAGCTCGGCCGCCGGCTGCGCGAGCCGAAACTGGTCGAACTGCTTGCCGAGGCCGAGCTCGACAAGAAAACCGACTTCGCGGACAAGAAGAAGCTTCAGGAGCTGGTGAAAGCCATCGAGAAGGCGAAGCTCGAGCTCGAAGCCAAACTCGAGTACGACGAAGAACACAGCCTGCACGAGCTGGTGCTGAAAAACGGGGGAGAGCGCCGCGTCAACTGGGCGCTTGCTGCCTCGCCCGATTACAAGCGCCTGCGCACCCTACGCCAGGCCATCGCGGAAAACGACAAGCCGCCCTTCACCATCGCGCACAATGGCGACAAGACCACGAAAGACAGCGCGACACTGCTCCTGAATTACGTCCTCGAGGACGCGAAAAAGGAATTCACGATCACGCGTTTCAAGGGCCTGGGCGAAATGAATCCCGAGCAGCTCTGGGCCACCACGATGAACGCCGAGACGCGCACGCTGCTCAAGGTGCGCCTTGAGGACGCCGTCGCCGCCGAAACCATTTTCAGCACGCTGATGGGCGAAAACGTCGAAGAGCGCCGCAAGTTCATCGAAGAGAACGCTCTCGATGTCGTGAATCTCGACATCTAGCGTGGAAATGGGAATTTGTGGCCACGGGCGGGCGATCTCTGCGCAACGCGGTCCGGTGGGGGCTCTTGCTGCTGGCGCTGGCCTTGGCTGCGTACGACGCGCCGCAGACTTGGCAGAACTACAGCCAATGGCGCCGCGCGCTTCCCGCCGACCCGTCGGCGGCGGAATTCTGGCGGACGGCCTTTTACATGGATGTGACGGAGATTGGCGTGGTGCTCGGCGTGGCGATAGCCCTCTGGCTGATCCTGTGGCCGCGTGCGAAACGCGCGAGCGCCGAAAAATAGTTTTCAATCGCGGATGAATCACAAGTTCCCGGTTCGGACCACGAACCGGGATCCCGGCGCGCGGTTTCAGCGCGATGCCGGGACGCGAATCACTGAGGGGTCCTAATGGCTGACGAGCAGAACCAGCAGATATTGACGCCGGTCGATATCGAATCGGAAATGAAGAAGTCGTACCTCGATTACGCGATGAGCGTAATCATCGGGCGCGCGCTGCCCGACGTGCGCGACGGCCTGAAGCCCGTCCACCGCCGCATTCTCTTCGGCATGTACGAGCTGGGGCTCACCTCGACAAAGGCTTATCGCAAGTGCGCGAAGATCGTCGGCGAAGTGCTCGGGAAATTCCATCCGCACGGCGATTCGCCCGTCTATGACGCCCTTGTGCGCATGGCGCAGGATTTCAACATGCGCTACCCGCTCGTCGACGGCCAGGGAAACTTCGGCTCGGTGGATGGCGACCCTCCGGCGGCGATGCGGTACACCGAAGCGCGCCTTTCGAAAATCGCCGAGGAAATGCTTGCGGATATCGAGAAGGAAACCGTTGATTTCATTCCCAACTTCGATGAGAGCGAGCAAGAGCCGGTGGTTCTCCCGACGCGGATTCCGAGCCTGCTCGTCAACGGCTCCTCCGGCATCGCCGTCGGCATGGCGACCAACATCCCGCCGCACAATCTGAAGGAAATTGTGGAAGCCGCCATCCTGCTGATCGAAGAGCCCGACGCGAACCTGAAAAAAGTGATGAAGCTCGTCCCCGGCCCCGATTTCCCGACGGGGGGCTACATCTACGGCCGCCAGGGAATCGAGCAGGCTTATACCAATGGCCGCGGATCGTTCCAGGTGCGCGCGAAGGCTGCGATCGAGCAGCGCGGCAAGGACCGCCAGGACATCGTCATCACCGAGCTGCCCTATCAGGTGAACAAGGCGCGACTGATCGAGCACATCGCCGAGCTGATCCAGAACAAGAAGATCGAGGGCATCGCCGACATCCGCGACGAATCCGACCGCGACGGCATGCGCATCGTGATCGAAGTGAAGCGCGACGAAGAGCCGCAGATCATTCTCGCTCACCTGTTCAAGCAAACGCAGATGCAGGAATCGTTCGGCATGATCCTGCTTGCGATCGTGGCGGGGCAGCCGCGCGAGCTGGGCCTGCTCGACCTGCTGCGCTTGTTCATCGAGCACCGCGTGGACGTGGTCCGCCGGCGCACGCAGTACGAGCTGCGCAAAGCGCAGGAGCGCGAGCACATCCTGCTCGGCTACCACATCGCCCTCGACAATGTTGACGACGTCATCAAAATCATTCGCGGGTCCGCGAACCGCGCCAACGCCCGTGAGAATTTACATGAATTCTTCCAAAACAAGTCGGTACGCGTTCTGGTGGGCGGCAAGGAAACCACTCTTCGCGGCGTCAAGCTCGACGCCAAGAAATACGGCATCACGGTCGCCGGCTCGGGCGAAGGGCTCGGCCTCAGCTACATTCAGATCGACGCCATCCTCGAACTGCAATTGCACCGCCTGACGCAGCTTTCCGTGGACGAAATCCTCAAGGAACTCGGGCAGATCCGCGAGCGCATCGCCGGCCTGCAGGAAATCCTCGCGAGCGAGAAAAAGCTGAAGGCCGTGATCGTCGCCGAGCTGCGCGAAGTGGTGAAGTCCTACGGCGACGAGCGCCGCACGCAGATCGTGGACCGCGTCGAGGAGATCAAGCTCGAGGACCTGATCAAGGACGAGGAGATGGCCATCACGGTGAGCCACGCGGGCTACGTGAAGCGCACTTCCGTTGAAACTTATCGCCACCAGTCGCGCGGCGGCAAGGGCCGCATCGGCGCGAAAACGCGCGAGGACGATTTCGTCGAGCACTTCTTCGTCGCCTCGGCGCACAGTTACATCCTGCTGTTCACGTCGAAGGGCCGCGTCTACTGGCTGAAGGTGTACGAGATCCCCGAGGCCGCGGCCGCCACGCGCGGAAAGGCGATCAACAATCTCGTGCGGTTCCAGGAAAGCGAGACTCTGATGGCCGTGGTCCCCACGCGCAATCTCGAGGAGACCGGCCGCTACGTTTTCCTCGCCACGAAAAACGGCACGGTGAAGAAGACCGAGCTCGCGGAATTTTCAAACCCGCGGCCTTCCGGCATCATCGCCATCAATCTCGATTCGGACGACGAACTGATCGGCGCAAAACTCACCGACGGCAAACAGATGATTTTCCTCGCAAGCCGCGACGGGCAGGCGATCCTCTTCCGCGAGACGGAAGTCCGTTCCATGGGCCGCGCCGCCGGCGGCGTCAACGGCATGGATCTGGGGAAGGGCGATTTCGTGGTCTCGATGGACGCCGCGCAGCCCGATTTCGGGATTATCCAGAAGGAGTACAAGAAGGAGACGCAGGACCTCGACGAACTCGAGAGCGACCAGATCCGCGAGTCGCTCACGTCGCTGATGCTCACCGTCGCCGAAAAGGGCTACGGCAAGCGCACGCCGCTCGCCGAATACCGCGTCACGTCGCGCGGCGGCAAGGGCGTGATCAACCTGAAATCGACAGACCGCAACGGCCCGGTGGTTGCGGCGCTCCAGGTGCGCGAGGATTCCGACGTCATGATCATCACCGGCCACGGCAAGGTGATCCGCGTGCACTCCGGTGAAATCCGAGAGGCGGGCCGCTCGACGCAGGGCGTCCGCCTGCTGCGCCTCGACGAAGGCGACCGCATCGCAGCCGCGGCAGCCATCCTCGAAGAGGAAACCGTCGCTGGCCCCGCTGAACCGGAGAAGAAGTGACGTTTTGACGCAATGCGGAAGGGAGAATCTCGATGACTGATCGAGGGCCCAAAGTGATCGGTTGGATCAACTTGATCCTCGCCGGTCTGGGATATTGCCAGTTGGCCGTAAATGTCGTCGGCTACTACTCACTTCCCAAGAGTTTCATCGATGAGTACGGCCCGTTCATGCGCGGACGGTTCCCGGCCATGTCCATGGTCGCCGCATTTCTTCTTGCGGGTCTCGCAATCGCCGGATTCATGCTTCTCCGAAAGAAAAAGCATGCGATCGAATTCTGCAGCGCGTTCTTCCTGCTTGAAATCATCGTAATCACTATTGCGTGCGCGCGATGGAGGCCGTTCTTTGTCGTTTCGCCGCTCGTGATATGGGTCGGCTTGATGAACGGCGCGATCGCCTTGCAGATCGTTACTCTGTATCCTGTACTCGCGCTAGTCACGCTCCATTTGAAACGGTCCACTAAGGTCGTGCTGGCACAGCGATGAGCCATCGAGAACAGCTCGCGAACCTGTTGCGGACGAAATCACTGGTCCGCGGCGAGGTCACGCTTTCCTCGGGCAAGAAGAGCAACTACTACCTCGACTGCAAGCTCACCACGCTCGATCCGGAAGGCGCGCTGCTGACCGGCTACTGCGTCCTCGAGCTGCTCGACGAGATGGGCGTCAAGCCCGACGCGATCGGCGGCCTCAGCATGGGCGCCGATCCGCTGGTCACCGCCGCGGGAGTGGTGAGCGCGATCGAGAAGCGGCCGCTGCCCGGTTTTCTCGTTCGTAAGAAGGCGAAAGAGCACGGCCGCCAGAAGCAGATCGAAGGAATGGAAAATCCGCGCGGGAAGAAAGTCGTGATCGTGGACGAAGTCTGCACCACGGGCGGCTCCACGCAGGAAGCCATCGCCGCCGCCGAACGCGAAGGCTGCGAAGTCGTCGCCGTGATCAGCCTGGTGGATCGCGAAGAGGGTGGCTCCGAGATGTTGCGCGCGAAATACAACTACCGCTCGATTTTCACCGCTCGCGAGCTTCTTGCCGAAGAGCCGAAATCCGCCGGAACGGCTCGCACCGCTTCGTAGTTCGGCGCTTCCTGTACATTGGTCCAGTCCTGTAACTCGACTACTAGCCCCCGGCATTTTTCTGTTCCATTTCTGTACTTCTCGCCCGCCGCATTTGTGCTAGCTTCGCCTCGAACATGCGCGAGAAGCACGAATTCGAATCCAGCCGCGGGCGAGGGCGCTCCAGCGCTCAAATCCTAATCGATACACTGCCGATTAGAAACGCCCGCAACTCATTGAAACGAAGGGAGAGCGGCTCATTCTAATCGATACAGATCCGAGGGCTCTGCTGGCGCGCCGCGCCAGCCTTTCCGCCGATTCCACGGAGTGTTGTGGAATCGCACATGTCCGCGCGAAGTGGCCGCGCGGGCGTGCGGCGACCGGGCTAGAATGCTTGTCTACACAATTTGCGAGGGGGAATCATGAAGCGTTCCGGCCATCTTCCGATGGCGAGCCTGGCCTACCAGGATCCGGTTTTCATGGAAAGCAAGCCGTCGCGGCCTCTGCGGATCCTGGCCGAGTATATCGATCCTCTCAACCGCCTGCGGCGGGCGAAGGTCGGCGACACGATTGTGATGTTCGGCTCGGCGCGCATCAAGTCGCGCGACAATGCGCTCGCCGAGCTTCGCAGGATCAGACAAGAAGCGCGCGGCCGGCGGACGCGCGAATGGCGCGGCAAGATTCGCACCGCGCGGTCGCATCTGGGAATGTCGAAGTATTACGAAGACGCGCGCGAGCTATCACGGCGCATCACGGCCTGGGCTATGACGCTCGGCGTGCACCCGAGGCGGTTCGTGGTTTGCTCGGGCGGCGGCCCCGGTATCATGGAAGCGGCCAACCGCGGCGCGGCCGAGGCGAGCGGCTCTTCGGTCGGGCTGAGCATCCAGCTCCCGCACGAGCAGCGGCCGAATCCCTACATCAGCCCCGAATTGAATTTCTGCTTCCATTATTTTTTTATGCGCAAGCTGTGGTTCGCGCAGATGGCCAAGGCCCTGATCGTTTTCCCCGGCGGTTTCGGGACCATGGACGAGCTCTGGGAAATGCTTACGTTGCTCCAGACCGGCAAGCTCGCCCGGCACCACCTGATTCTGATCTACGGCCGCGAATATTGGGACAAGGTTGTGAACTGGCGGCACATGGTCCATGCGGGAACCATGTCCGAAGACGACTACAAACTGCTTCAGTTTGCCGACAATGTGGACGACGCGTTCGACCGCGTCCGCACTCAGATGGAAACCCATCACCTCGCGCTCGACGCGGACTAGTGCCGTTCCAATTTGTTTCGACAAGTTTGGTTGTCAGCCCGGTCCGCCCTTTGCGTGCCAGCTAAATCGAACTGCTTTGGTCAGAGAAGTTGGAACGGCACTAGCGCCGCGCGCAGGCACACGACCAACGCAAGAGCTGCAACGTCAGGAAATCCGGCCCCGAGGCTTAGTTCTTGGAGACTCCCAGATCGGCCGAGAAGACGGCGTTGAACCGCCGCTGCTCATCCCGGTCGTGCAGCAGGACCACGGGCGAAACCCGCAGCGACTGCTTGCAATTCCGGCACGTGCTCATCTCACCTTGCAGGTCCTGCACGAACCCGTCGGTGAAGTGATACTCGGAGCGGGCACGGCGCGCGGCCTTGGTGCCGTGTACCCCGCAATGTGGACACGTGTACTCGACCAGATCCTCGAGCGGGTCGCGGTGCAGCGCGGCCCAGCCGGTGTAGCGAACGCCTACTGTCTCAAGAGAAGAGCCCTTCATGATGACCACCTCTATGACCCCAATCGGGGTACCTTCCAGACCTTAGACGCACGAACCGTCCGGAGTGATGCACCGGTAGTACTAATAGCTGTAAATCATTGCCGCACAGTCGCTTATGGTCTATCCGGCGGGAGCCGCCGCGCACGCGGCGGACCGCTCCTGAATTGCGAGTATCGAATGAGGAGTTAGAAGTGGAATGCGATTCCGGTCGAGACGCGCACGTTATCCTGCCGGGCGCCTCCGAAATGCGTGGGAAGGTAGTCACCCTGAATGATGCGCCAGTAGATTCCATGCACCAGCTCGGTGTCGATTCCCCCGCCGATCGCCGTTGCAAATGACGAGTCGGAGAAGCCGCCCGAACTGACGTGGGCGCCGCCGATCAGGACGTGCGCGAACGGGGAAACGCGCGCGGGCCAGGATACCTGCGGCCCGAACAGGTATGTGTGGACGGAAGCGCCGCCACCGTAGTGTCCGTCGAAGTCCGCGACTCCGCCCAGCCAGTCGGCGAACTTGTATTCGCCCGCGAGCTCCCAACCGTTCAGGTTGGACGGCGTGGATTGATCGGCATGCATGTAGGAATAGCCGCCGAACGCCTCCACTTTGTCTCCGAACCCCTGCCCCCGCGCCGATGCCGAAGCCAAAAGAACCAAACCGGCCACCAGATATAGTCTGCGCCACATGGACATTTCCTCCTTGGAAGAGTTGGATTTCTTGAAGCTCGCCCCGCTGGTTGGGGTTTGGAGCCCTACCGACTTGCGAGCTCGAAGGCTTCCGCAGAGGTCTCGGGCGCCGTTTCGCGCTGGGAGATTATTTGATGCGGGTTGCCGGCACTTGGGTTACCAGGCTGAGTACAGTGGCGTTCCCGTTCGCGACGCCCTCGGACGACCGGCCTAGCGTTTGCGCGACGCGTGCAGGTGCCGGAAAATGAACCGATTACGCTCTCGTTTCGCGTGCAACTTCGGGCGGGCGGCGCGCGTATAATTCTTAGGCCGGGCGGACCATCAAGACATGGCTGGGAAAACCTCTATGACGCTGGGCGAGGCGATGCGCATCGCCGTCGCCAGCCTGTGGGCGCACAAGATGCGCAGCGTGCTCACGCTGCTGGGCGTCGTGATCGGGGTGACCTCCGTGATCGCGGTTGTGAGCATGATCAACGGGCTGAACGGCTTCGTCGCCGATAGGATATCCAGCAACCTGGGCCCGGACGTTTTCATGATCAACCGAGGGCCCTCGGTGATCACGACGATCGAGGAATACGAAGAGGCGCAGAAGCGCAGGCGATTCCATTTTGACGACTACGAGGCCGTCCGCGACACCTGCCAGAGGTGCGTGGCCGTTGCCGGCAACCTGAACCACGTCGGACAGGTGAAATACGGGACGGAATATTTGTCCGACGCCGCCATTCTCGGCTTCACGTACGAGATGCCTCAGGTGCTCGACCGCGAGCTGAGCGAAGGCCGGATATTCAATCGACAGGATATGGCGCGCGGCTCGTTCGTTTGCGACGTGGGCTTCGACATCGTGGACAAGCTGCTGCCGGGAACCGACCCGATCGGCAAGACGATCCGCGTGGATACGGCCGAGTGCGAAATCATCGGCGTCGGGAAAAAACGCGGCTCCTCGATGGGCCAGTCGCAGGACAGCTGGGTGATCCTGCCACTCACCACATTTCAGAGAATCTACGGGAGCGACGATTCCGTGCGCCTGTGGGTGAAGGCGGCCGGCACCGCCGCGCTCGAATCCACGATGGATGAGGTGCGGATGATCCTGCGCGGGCGACGACACCTGGCCTACCAGGATAAGGACGATTTTGCGATGGAAACCAACGCTTCGTTTCTCGAGATCTGGGGCAGCATCAGCGGGACGTTCTTCGGCGTCACGATCGGGATCGCCTCGATCGCGTTGATCGTCGGCGGCATCGTGATCATGAACATCATGCTCGTTTCCGTGACGGAGCGGACGCGAGAGATCGGCCTGCGAAAATCCCTGGGTGCCCGCCAGGCCGACATTCGGCTTCAGTTCCTGATCGAATCCTCCACCATTGCGGCGGTCGGGGGAATCTGCGGGGTGATTCTCGGCATTCTGCTTGCGAAGATCGTGACCTGGACGACGTCGCTGCCGAGCTCGGTCCAGCTTTGGTCGGTGGCAATGGGACTGATCGTGGCGACCAGCGTCGGGCTCTTTTTCGGCGTGTATCCCGCGACGAAAGCGGCGAAGCTCGATCCCGTAGTGGCGTTGCGGTCCGAATAAAGGGAGACAAGTGCGCAAGCAGAGCGGAGCCGCCGGGATAGGGGAGTCGATCGCACTCGCGCTCGACGTTCTGCGGCGAAATCTGCTCCGATCGTCGCTGACGGTTCTCGGCATTGTGATCGGCGTGAGCACGATCATCGTGATCGGCGCCGTGATTCAAGGGCTGAATTCCAACGTGCTCGGCAGCATCCAATCGATGGGATCGAACTCGATCATAATTTACCGGTTCTCCTGGGCCACGATGGGCAGACTTCCGGCGGACGTGCTCCAGCGGAAGGAGCTGAAAGCGGAATGGGTCGATGGCCTGGAGCAGCTGCCGCACGTGCTGGCCGCCGCTCCGACTGCCCGGATCGAGAATTACAATCTGAATGCGGGCTCGAGCAACGTGCGCCGAGGAAGTTATCGCGCGCAGAACGTCATCCTCGAGGGGGACAGGCCGTCCATCGCGCTGATCAGCAACTTCAATCTGGAGCGCGGGCGGTTTTTCAATCAAACGGATGAAGACCATCACTCGCCGGTCACCGTTCTGGGCCATATTACGGTGAACACGCTCTTTCCCAAGGGTGACGATCCAGTGGGACAGGAAGTGCTGCTCGAAGGGCAGGCTTTCACGGTTGTGGGAGTGTTGGAGGCGCAGAAGCAAGCGCTGGGAACAGGGGAAAACCCCGAAGACAATATCGCGGTTGTTCCGTTCTCCGTGATGCGAAAGATGCATCCCGAGTTCAAAGACTTCGTGTTGTTCGTTGCAGCGGATGACGCGAACAACATGCCGCTCGTGGTGGATGAGGCGCGCGAATACATGCGCCGGGTGAGGCGGTTGCCGTCGGACAAGGAAGACGATTTTGCGCTGCTCACGACGGATACGTTTCTCGAGCTATGGAAGCAGATTTCGGGCAGCATCTTCATCGCCATGCTGGCGGTGGGCTCGGTGGCGCTGCTGGTGGGGGGCATCGGCGTGATGAACATCATGCTGGTGAGCGTGACGGAGCGGACGCGCGAAATCGGGGTGCGCAAGGCGATCGGAGCGCGCCGGTTGAATATACTGACGCAGTTTCTGCTGGAAGCGGTGACGCTAGCGGCGCTGGGAGGCGTGATCGGCGTGCTCCTGGGAGGATTAATCGTTCTCGTTATTCGGCTGGCGTTCTCGTCGTTCCCCGCTGCCATTTCCCTCTCGCTCGTGGCCCTCGGCGTATCCGTGGCGGGATCGATCGGTGTCTTTTTCGGCGTCTATCCCGCGTGGAAGGCAGCACGGCTCAATCCAGTTGAAGCCCTGCGGTACGAGTGATGGCCGAGCTGACGAGCCAGAAAGGGCGGTTCCACGGATTCAAGGAATCGGTGCTGCTCGCCCTCGATGTTCTACGGCGGAATCCGCTCCGGTCGTTTCTGACTGTCCTGGGAATCGTCATCGGCGTGACCACGTTCATCGTGATCGGCGCCGTGATCACCGGACTGAACTCAAACGTGCTCGGCAGTATCGATGTGCTCGGATCGAATACGATCATCTGCTACCGGTTCTCCTTCGCGACGCTCGGCCGGCGGCCGGCCGAGGAGCTCCAGCGGAAAGAGCTGAAAGCCGAGTGGGCCGACGGCCTGGCGCTTCTGCCGCACGTGAAGGCTGCGGCGCCGGAAGCGCGAATCCAGAATTTCGAGATCGGCGTAGGATCGAGCAGCGTCCGCCGCGGGAATTATCGCGCGAAGAGCGTGATCTTGCAGGGGAATACACCCTCGATCATGTCGATCACCAACCTCGAAGTGGAGCGCGGGCGTTTCTTCAATCAGACGGATGAGGATCATCGTTCATCCGTTGCTGTGCTGGGTCATACGACGGCGAACAAGCTCTTCCCCAACCACGAGGACCCCGTGGGGCAGGAAATTCTTGTCGAGGGGAAGGTGTTCACGGCTATTGGCGTGATGCAAGAGCAGAAACAGGCTATGGGGACCGGGGACAATCCCAACGACAACATCGTGATTGTCCCGTTCACGACGATGCGGAAGCTGCATCCTGAATACAAGGATTATGTGCTCTTCGTTCAGGCGGACGATGCCAAGACGATGCCGATCGTGGTCGACGAGGTGCGCGAATACTTGCGCCGGATGCGGCGCATCCCGTCGGACAAGGAAGACGACTTTGCGATCATGACGACGGACACGTTTCTCGATCTGTGGAACGAGATTTCGAGCGGTATCTTCATCGTGATGCTTGCGGTGGGCTCGGTGGCGCTGCTGGTGGGGGGCATCGGCGTGATGAACATCATGCTGGTGAGCGTGACCGAACGGACGCGCGAAATCGGAGTGCGCAAGGCGATTGGGGCGCGGCGGTTGAACATACTGACGCAATTTCTACTGGAAGCGGTGACGCTGGCGGCGCTGGGAGGAGTGATCGGGGTGATACTGGGAGGATTGATCGTCCTCGCGATACGGCTTGCGTTCTCGTCGTTCCCCGCCGCGGTTTCCCTGTCACTGGTTGCTGTGGCCGTTATCGTCGCGGGTTCGATCGGAGTCTTCTTCGGCGTGTATCCTGCGTGGAAAGCCGCTGGCCTGAATCCGGTCGAGGCTCTCCGCTACGAGTGAGCTGCCAGCGCCGCAAGCGACGTTTTGAATGGCGGACGCGCAACGCCGCGCTCGGTGATGATCGCGGTGATGAATCGCGCCGGCGTCACGTCGAAGGCAGGATGCGCCGCGCGGACGTCGGGTGAAATGCGCACGCCGGCGAGATGGTGGACTTCTTCCTCCGACCGCTCTTCGATGGGAATCAGCTCCCCCGAGGAAAGCGAAAGATCGAGAGTCGAGATCGGCGCGGCGACGTAGAACGGCACCTTGTTTTCTCGCGCCAGGACGGCGATTCCATACGTGCCGATCTTATTCGCCGTGTCTCCGTTGCCCGCGATCCGGTCCGCGCCGACCACGACGGCCGCGACGCCTCCGGTCTTCAGGAAATGTCCCACCATGTTGTCGGTGATGAGGGTCAGCGGAATATGGTCCTGATGGAGCTCCCACGCCGTCAGCCGCGCCCCTTGCAGGTAGGGACGCGTTTCGGGAACCAGCACCTCGATCCGATAGCCGCCCTCGACCGCCATGCGAATCACGCCCAGCGCGGTGCCGATTCCTCCGGTCGCGAGCGCCCCGGCATTGCACTGCGTCATCACGCGGCCGCTCTTCGGCATAAGCTCCGCGCCGAGCCGGCCGATGCGCTCGTCGGCCTCGCGGCGTTCCTGATGGACTTTCTGCGCTTCTTCAACGAGCGCGGTCCGGATGCGGGCGAGTCCGGCCTCGCCGTCGTTCGCGGCGGCGAGCGAAAGCTCCTCGAAACGGCGCTTGAACCGGTCGATGGCCCAGAAAAGATCCACAGCGGTGGGACGCGTTTTCGCGAGCGTCTCGCAGATCGTTGCAAATTCGGCGCGCAATTCCTCGAGCGTCTTCGCCTTCGACCGCTGGACGCCGATCGCCACTCCCATCGCCGCCGCGACGCCGATGGCAGGCGCGCCGCGGATGACCATGTCCTTGATCGCGCGGGCCAGCTCGCGGTAATCGGTGTAGGTGTGGTAGATCACTTCGCCCGGCAGGCGCCGCTGATCGAGCAGGACCACACCTTCGGCCGTCCATCGAATGGGCTCAACTGTGTGCAAAGACTTTTCTCCGTGAAATGCGCGGCGCCCGGAACCCAGCGCGACCCGAACCATCTTTCATTCTAACTGATTTCGCAGCGACGCAAGGACGCCTAGCTAGTACCGTTCCAACTCTTCTGACCAAATGAGTTCGATTTGACTGGCACGCAAACGGGTCACCGGGCCGGCAACCAAACTCATCGAAACAAGTTGGAACGGCACTAATGCATGGGCGGGAAATACCGCAGCCCGTGCGTGCCGATCAAAATGGCGAGGACCTGAAACGAGTTGTAGCTCGTGTGAACGATGAAGCTCGCGAATACGGTGCGCGTGGCCGCGCGCACGAGCGTCAGTGCGACTCCCACGATCACGAGCGCCGCAATCTGCGCCCAGCCGCCCCACAGTTGCGGGGCGTGCAGACCGCCGAAGAGCACGCCCGTCACCAGCACGCCCGCCGGCACTCCCCAACTCCGCGCGACGACGGGATAGATGTAGCCACGGAAAATCGTCTCTTCGATCACCGGAGCGACCACCACCGCCACCAGCATGAACAAGAGCGCCGTGCGCGTATCCCGGAATAGCGCTTCAATGGGCAGCTCCTGCTTGGGGGGAGAGATGGCGGATGCCAGGGTGACCACCACGTCCAGAACGAGCCCCGCCAAAATGAGCAAGAGAACCGCCCGGCCACGAGATTTGCCGCCGCTTTCCAGCGGGCGCCAGCCGATCGTCCGCCAAAACGGAGCGTGGAACTTCAATCGCACTTGCGCGGCGAGGAATCCGAGCAAGGCAAAGTCGAGTGCGATCTGAAGCAAGACGCTGACGCTGGTCCGTTCGCTGAAAATCTTCTGAGCCTGTTCCCGGCTGGCGCCCAGAAGATGAAAACCGATCACCAGAACGATGCCCAGCAGGAGCGTGCCGAAGATGGAAATCAGTGCAAACATCAGCAGATCGACCCAGCCCCATGGCACGCGGAGGTCTTCGGGCAAAGTTTGGTTCATCGCGACCGGAGGCTCTTGCGGTGGTTCAACCGCTAGCGGCGCTTCGGGAGGCAGGGAATGGTCTTCGTCGAAGGTCATGATCGTTGGCGGCGCGCCGTTCGCGGCCGCGATGGGTCACCGCACTCTACCGGGACAGTTGTTCCGGCGCAAGGCATCGCGCTCAGCACGAGCGGTGTCCGTTCGCGCCACTGAACGCGCGGGCGAGAATCTGGCCCGTGTACGATTTCTTGCTCCGCGCGACCAGCTCCGGCGAACCTTGCGCCACGACGCGTCCGCCCGCTTCACCGCCCTCGGGTCCGAGATCGATGATCCAATCGGCCTGTTTGATCACGTCGAGGTTGTGCTCGATGATGAGTACGGTATTGCCGAGCCCGACGAGGCGGTTCAGCACGTCGAGCAGCTTCTTCACGTCGTCGAAGTGCAGGCCGGTGGTCGGCTCGTCGAGGATGTAAAGCGTTCGGCCGGTCTGGCGGCGGGAAAGCTCGCGGGCGAGTTTGGTGCGCTGGGCCTCGCCGCCGGAAAGCGTGGTCGCCGATTGCCCGAGCTGGACGTAACCCAAACCGACGTCGGCGAGCGTTTGCAGCTTTTGCTGGATTGCGGGAATGTTTTCGAGCGCCTTGAGTGCCTCTTCAATCGGCAGATCGAGCAGGTCCGAGATCGACAGGCCCTTATAGCGGGCTGCGAGCGTCTCGGCATTGTAGCGTTTGCCGCGGCAGACCTCGCAAGTCACGTACACATCCGGCAGGAAGTTCATCTCGATCCGCCGCTGGCCGCCACCCTGGCACGCCTCGCAGCGGCCGCCCTTCACGTTGAAACTGAAACGCCCCGGCTTGTAGCCGCGTTCGCGCGATTCGGGCAGCATGGCGAAAAGCTCGCGAATGGGAGCGAAGACTCCGGTGTACGTGGCGGGATTCGAGCGCGGCGTGCGGCCGATGGGCGCCTGGTCGATTTGAACCACTTTGTCGATGTGTTCGATGCCGAGGATCGCGCGATGCGCGCCGGGCTTTTCCATCGAGCGATAGAGTTTCGCCGCGAGCGCGCGATAGAGAATATCGTTCACGAGCGTCGATTTCCCGGAGCCGGAAACGCCGGTGACGACGGTCAGAAGCCCGAGCGGGATCGCGACATCGATGTTCTTCAGGTTGTTGCCGTGCGCGCCAAAAATCGTAATCGACTTGCCGTTCGGGCTGCGGCGCTCCGCCGGAACGGGGATTTTCATCTGTCCGGAAAGATATTTTCCGGTGAGCGACGCCGGATTCGCCTCGATTTCAGCAGGCGACCCGGATGCGACCAGATACCCACCGGCTTTTCCTGCCCCGGGACCGAGGTCGACGACGTAATTGGCGCGGCGAATCGTCTCCTCATCGTGCTCGACGACCAGGACCGTGTTGCCCAGGTCGCGCAGCGTTTCGAGCGTCGAGAGCAGGCGGCCGTTATCGCGGGCGTGCAGGCCGATGGAAGGCTCGTCGAGGACGTAGAGCACGCCGCGCAGGCGCGAGCCGATTTGTGTCGCGAGCCGAATGCGCTGGGCTTCGCCGCCTGAAAGCGTGGAGGCGGAACGCGCGAGGGTCAGGTAGCCCAGCCCGACCGCGAGAAGAAAATCAATTCGCTCGGCAATTTCGGCGAGAGGGCGTCCCGCGATTTTGCGCTGGCGCAGCGTGAGGCGGCTGCGAATCTTATCCACCGCGGGGCGGGCCTCGGTGAGCGCGAGCGCGGTGAAGTCCGCGATCGAGAGACCCGCGATTTTCACGGCGAGGCTTTCGGGCCGCAGCCGGCGCTCGTTGCAGGCCGCGCAGGGCGCGGGCGACATGTATTGCGTGAGCCATTCGCGGTAATTGTCGGAGTTCGAATCTCCGAGGCTGCTTTCGAGGTGCCCCAGAATTCCCTGGAAGTGCAAACCCTTGTCCGGACCTCCGTTCGAAGGATTCCCGCGCAGAACCAGGTTCTGCGCCTTGCGCGGCATTTTCTCGAAAGGCGTGTCGAGATCGAATCCGTGCGCGGCGGCGGCGATGCGCAGCGTGCGCTGGAGGTTCGCCGAACCGGAGCCCGGACCGAGGCCGCCGTCAAAGAGCGGCTTCGTCCAGTCCACAATCACCTTCGCCGGGTCGAAGTCGTATTTCGAGCCGAGGCCGTGGCACTCCGTGCAGGCGCCGTACGGCGAATTGAAACTGAACGAGCGCGGCTCGAGCAGCGGCACCGAAATGCCGCAGTCGGGGCATGCGAGCTTTTCGGAGTAGACGCGCTCCTCGCCACCCACGATGGCGATCGTGACGAGCCCATCCGTGAGCTTGAGCGCCGTTTCGATCGATTGCTCGAGGCGGTGCGCGATGCCGTTTTTCAGCAGCAGGCGGTCCACGACGATTTCAATGGTGTGGTTTTTCCGGCGGTCGAGCGCGTGCGGCTCGTCGAGATTCACGAGCTCGCCATCGATGCGCGCCCGGACGTAGCCCTCTTTCGCGTACTTTTCGAGGTCTTTCTTGTATTCGCCCTTGCGTCCGCGGACCACCGGCGCGAGGACCATGATGCGGTCTTCCGGCTTCAGCGCCATCACGGCCTGCACGATCTGTTCGGTGGACTGCCTGGCGATCGGCTTGCCGCATTTTGGGCAGTGCGGCGTGCCGATGGCGCTGTAAACGACGCGCAGGTAGTCGTAAATTTCCGTAATCGTCCCGACGGTCGAGCGAGGCGAGCGCGTGGTGGTCTTTTGTTCGATCGCAATCGAGGGCGACAAGCCTTCGATCGAATCCACCTCGGGGCGCTCCATCTGGTCGAGAAACTGGCGCGCGTAGGCCGAGAGTGATTCGACGTAGCGGCGCTGGCCTTCGGCATAGAGCGTGTCGAACGCGAGCGAGGATTTGCCGGAGCCGGAGAGTCCTGTGATGACGGTCAGGGTGTTGCGCGGGATTTCCAGGCTGATGTTCTTGAGGTTGTGCTGCCGGGCGCCCCGGATGATGATTTTCTTCAGACCCATGGATGGAGTGCCCCTGCACAGAGAGGCCGTCTCTACACTGGGTAGAATGAGCCCAGTGTAATCCTTCAACGTAGCAAGAACGCCTCGCCGCGGTCAAGCGGGGCACACGATGCGCGGAATTCCTTTCTTCGCTTTTCCTTTGGCGGAAAGTTTTTTCGCCTGGCGCGGCAGCCGGAATTTTTACTGGCGCCGGGGACTTTTTACCGTGGACTCCAAACGAAACGCGTGTGCTTTCAGCAGCTTAGGTTTGGTTTTTGGCGTGCCATATGTATGGGAGTCAGGGGAAGGAAAGCCGAGGATCCCTTCGGGGATTGAGGGCTGGGCCGGCTTCCTTCCCCGGACCACTTCCGCCGGGCCGTGACTTTTACCTACCCCTCTCAAACGCGCGGCGGGGGTGCGCGCGTTCACTTCCTCTTCGCCGCACCGCTCGCGCGGTGGCGCTCAAAAAAACTTCTCGATGCGGATTCACGTCCGCGCTAGATTCGTGTAAATTCAGATAGAGTCATCCGCAACCGAGTTGGGGCGTGGTCCAATTGGTAGGGCACCTCACTGTTAATGAGGACGGTGTTGGTTCGAGTCCAACCGCCCCAGCCAACTCTCTCCG
>Ga0209415_10001201_pt1 | contig 49458 bp, 56 predicted proteins | sample PeaSoiSIISIP2007_FD_187696 | JGI IMG/M metagenome (GOLD analysis project Ga0209415, IMG submission 187696) | Peat soil microbial communities from Weissenstadt, Germany - SII-SIP-2007 (SPAdes) (version 2) | ecosystem: Environmental > Terrestrial > Soil > Wetlands > Peat | place: Germany... | reverse complement strand
GGGGTGGCCGGATTGCCGGTGCGGGCGAAGGCGAGCCAGGCTTCGCTCATCTGGTCGGCCAGGCGCTGGGGCTCGTCGCCGCCGCCCACGAAGTTGCGCGCGGTCTCGACGTTGTCGAACATCAGCGGGATTTCCAGCGCGTGCGGCGAGCGCAGGCGGCCGCGGCCGCGCGGTGTCTCCCATTCCAGCAGATACATGAAGACCGGCGCCGCACCCTCCACCTGCGTACTTTGGGCGCGTTTGCGCTCGGCCAGGGTGATCGAGTCGCCCCAGAACATCGCCACGGTCTGCACCACGGCCGTCAGGTGGCTCGGCGAGTAGTCGGGGAACGCCTCGCGCACCGCCGCGATCAGCGCCTCGGCCTTGTCGCCGACGGCCTGTTTGGCGCGCTTGGCGAGGTCTTCCTCGGTGTAGTCGCCAAAGCGCGGGTCGGCGAACAGGAACAGCGTCGCCTCGTCCTTATTGGTGCCGATCATCACCGGCACGTTCGCCGAGATCGTTGGCGCCTCGGGATCGAACGGGCCGCTGGGCAGGGCGATCCCGTCGACGCAGGGGCTGAAGCCGGCGATGACATTGGGCGGCGCGGACTTGGCGGCGGCGGCCTGGAGTTCCGCGGCCGAGAAGGTCTGCAGCTTCGCCAACTCGCCCGGCTTCACGCCCAGCGCATCGAGGAAGGCCTTGGCGTATTTGGTTGCGTTCTCGCGGCTGACCGCCTTCAGCCAGGGTCCGCTCTGGATGACGGCGCGATGGAACAGGCCGGCGGCGGCGGGCATCGCCAGCAGCAGCGAGACCTTCATGCCGCCGCCGCTCTCGCCGAAGATGGTGACATTGCCCGGATCGCCGCCGAACGCCGCGATGTTGCCCCTCACCCAGGCCAGCGCCTGGACGATGTCCAGCATGCCGGCTTCGCCCGACGACGGGTGGCCGCCCAGGTCGCCCAGGTGCAGGTAGCCGAACACGTTGAGGCGATGGTTGACGGTGACGATCACCGTGTCGCCGCGCCGCGCCAGCGCCTCGCCGTCGTACATCGCCGCGCCGCCGGAGCCGTTGGCGAAGCCGCCGCCGTGCAGCCAGACCATCACCGGCCGCTTGCCGGTAAGGCCCGGGGTCCAGACGTTGACGAACAGGCAGTCCTCGTCGGTGCCGGGCTGGCCCGGCGCGGGCGGATCGCCGGCGCTCTTGCCGCCGGTGGTCCCGCCGGGTTCGACGCCGACCTGGATCGCGGGCGCGCCGAGGGTGAGCGCGTCAGCGGGCTCGCTCCAGGGCGCGGGTTGTTGCGGCGGACTGAAGCGCAGCGCGCCCAGCGGCGGGGCGGCGTAGCGCAGGCCCTTGAAGATGGCGAGGCCGCGGTCGCGATAGCCGCGCACCGGGCCGTTGCTGGTCGGAACGATGTCGGTGCGCTCTTTGTCGGGCGCGGTCTCGAGCGTATCGGTCATAGGCTCATCTCCCATCATCGAAATGGCCGCCTTCTGCGCGGGCGGCTGCAAAATGGATAAACATCAAGGCGAGCGACATCCCGCCACCAATGGGCGGCGCGGCGCAAGTCAGATTTCGGTGGGAGACCGTTAGGCCGGGGGCAGATCGACGGTGATCGCCGGGCGCAGCCGGGCGTACGCGCCGGCGTGCGGATCGGTGGTCGGGGCGCCGCCGAACGGTGTGGTCATCGGGTCGAGCTTGACGCCGGCGAGGCTCACCTCGAAGTGCAGGTGCGGGCCGGTGGCGAGCCCGGTGTGGCCGACGAAGCCGATCACCTCGCCGCGGGTCACCGCGACACCGGTGGCGATGCCGGGCGCGTAGCCGGAGAGGTGGGCGTAGCCGGTGCCCCAGCCGCCGGCGTGGCGGATGCGGATCAGGTTGCCGTAGCCGCCCTCGACGCCGGCCTGGGTCACGACGCCGTCGGCCGACGCCAGCACCGGCGCGCCTTCGCGGGCGGCGAAGTCCACGCCCTGGTGCATGCGGCTGAAGCCGAGGATCGGGTGGCGGCGCATGCCGAAGCTGGAGGTCACCCGCAGGAAGTCGAGCGGGGCGCTGGGGCCGGCGGGTGCGACGGTGAGCGGCGCGTCGGCCGCGGACAGCGGATCGATCGGCGCGTCGAGGCCGACGCCGCTGTCCTCCGGCACGTAGTCAATTGGGACGACCTCCATGGCGGTAGGTCCCGCAGAAGCCGGCTCGGCGCTGGTCAGCCGCCAGCCGATCCCCAGCGCGACGAAGCCTGCCGCGGCGATGGCAAGGCGCGGCAGGTGGCGACGGGACGTGGGGCGAGTCACATAACGCATAACGCACTAGCGTCGCGCGTTAGGGTTAATGACTTGATATGATTGACTGACTAGAGGCTGCCAAGCGACCGCGCGCCGATCGGGTTGGTCGCCAGCGCCTGGTTCACCGTGTCCATGCTGTGCTCGGTGAGCGGATTGATCGACGGGCCCTGGATGGTGACCAACTGGCCGTAGTGGACGCCCATCTGGCTCACCGCGTCCATGGTGAGGCGAATATTGAGCCCGCGCACGGCGTGGAAGGTGGCCCGCACGTCGCGGTAGGCCTGCATTGGGTGGCGGATCGAGCTGAGCAGCATGCCGCCGGTGCGCACCGCGGTCATGCCCAGGGTCGCATCGCCGATGTTGCGCGAGGCGAAGACGGCGACGCCGGGGGCATTGAAGGTCACCATCTTGTAGCCGCCGCGGTTGGCGACCACCTGGGCGATCGCCCCGCCCAGCGAATGGCCGCAGACATAGACATTGTCGCCCGGCGGGACGGCGGCGGCGTAGTCCTCGCCGTCGGCGAAGTAGGTCGAGTTCATGCCGGTTCCGAGCTTCAGGTCGGCGGCCACGTCCATCGCCTGGGCGGTGCCGCGGAACGCCATCACCGTGACCCCACCCTGGGTGAAGGTGGCCGCCTGGAAGCCGTTGAGGCGGCCGGACGCGACGCGGTGGCTCGGACAGGTCCAGCCCTGCACCGCCGGAACAGCCTCGTAGACCGCGTTCGCCAGGAGCCCGAGATCGCCAATGGTCGGCATGAGGCGCCCCATGTCTGATGCGCCGCAAATTTCGTTCAAGCGCCCGTGTCCGGCAACCCGAACTTCCTGTGATCAGCAGACCTCTCCCGGAGGGAGAGGGAGGGGGCCGCGCCGAAGGCGTGGGAAGGTGAGGGGTCACGCTGCCGGCGGACTAGGCTGAAGCTCCGTAACCCCTCATCCTCCCACATCGCTGACGCGCCGCGGGCCCCTCCTTCTCCCTCTGGGAGAAGTGATTCTCAGGCCAGAGCCTCCGACAGCCGCTCCATCGCGGTCGCCAGCACCTCGGGTTTGCGGCAGACGCAGGCGCGCAGGAACGTCTCCGAGCCGGGGCCGAAGAAGACGCCGGGGGCGAGGCCGACGCTGGTTTTGGCCAGGATGTCGAGGCAGGCCTGGCGGCTGTCAGGCATGCCGTCGATCTCGAAGTAGGCATACATGCCGGCTTGCGGCCGCGGCCCCATCCGCACCCTGGGCAGCCGCTCCAGCGCCTCGCAGACGATTCCCATGCCGGTCTCGCAGTAGCCGCGCATCCACGCGACGAACGGCTCGCCCTCGCGAATGGCGGCCACGCCGGCGTGCTGCAGGAAGGTGGTGACGCCGCTGGTGCTGTACTGGGTCATCATCGCCAGGGTCGGGCCGAGCGAGGGCGGATGCACCATCCAGCCCAGCCGCCAGCCGGTCATCGCCCACGACTTGGAGAAGCTGTTGATCACGATCAGACGGTCTTCCGGATCGGCGATGTCGAGGATGGTCGGGGCCGAGTTCCGGCCGAACGCCAGGCGGTTGTAGACCTCGTCGGCGATCAGCCAGACGCCGCGCTGGCGGCACAGCGCCAGCAGCTCTGCCTGCGTTTCCAGCGGGATCATCGCGCCGGTGGGATTGCCGGGCGAGGCGAAGAAGACGGCGCGGGTGCGCTCGTCGATCTGGTCGGCCACGTTCTGCGGATCGAGGGTCCAGCCGCCTTGGCCATAATCCATCGCCGCCGAACGCACCTGCGCGCCCACCAGCCGCGCCATGCCGCCGGTGTTGGGCCACACCGGATCGACGGCGATGATGTTGTCTCCTGGTTCGCAGCTGAGCTGGATCGCCAGCATGATCGCGTTCATGCCGCTGCAGCTGACCGTGATCCGCTCCGGTCCGATCGGCCGCTGGCCGAGGCCGGTCAGGTAGTCGGCCAGGGTCTGGCGCAGTTCCGGGATGCCGTTCTGGTGGGTGTAGAACACGTGCCCGGCGGCGATCGCGCGGCTTAGCGCCTCGCCGATGAACGCCGGCGCCGGCACGTCGCCCTCGCCGAACCAGAGCGGGATGATGCTGGGGTCGCCGAACGCGCCCTTGGCCAGGCTGGAGATGTTCTCGAGCGGAATGCGGCGGATATCGGCTCGCGCGCCGGAAAGGGCGTCCATGGGAGTGGTCATCGGCGGGACATAGCGGTTCGGCGCGGCGCGCGTCGAGTAGCGGCGGGGGCTTGACCGTCGCGGCCGCTGCGACAAGCATGGCCCGGCTTGATCAGGAGCGCGGCGTGGTCCGGAAGCTGTCGCTCATTTCCGCCCTTGCGATCCTCGGCGCTGCAAGCGGCTGTGGGCCGAAGCCGTTGACGGCGGACGACATGCCGCGCCCGCTGGCCGGACTCTGGCGCTATGTCGGGGTGGACGATGGCATCGCGAGCAAAGGCGACATCTGCCTTTCCGGCCGGCCCGTCCACATCACCGACGCGAGCTCGAACTGCGAGAAGATCGCCTGGTCGCGCGGCGCCGACGGCGCCTTCGAGATCGACGCCAGCTGCAGCGACCACGACCTGCACGGCGACATCAAGGCGCGCTATTCCGGCGACTTTCACTCGTCCTACGTCATGGACGGAAGCAATGCTGAGGCCCGGCCGGGACCGCCAGTCCCTGTCGTGCGCTCCCACTTCGCCTTCCAGTTCGCCGGACCCTGCCCGGCCGGGCGCGCGCCGGAAGACCTGAAATGAATCGGCCCTCCAACGAGGCTCGCGCCCGACGACGACTGATCGGCGGTAGAGTTCAGGTCCGCGCCGGGATCAGCACGGGCAGGCGCTCGTAGCCCTTGATGAACGAGGAGGCGACGCGGACCGGCTCGCCCATCAGCTGGATGTCGGGGAAGCGCTGCATGATCTCTTCCCAGATCACCCGCAGCTGCAGCTCAGCCAGGCGGTTGCCGACGCAGCGGTGGATGCCGAAGCCGAACGAGACGTGCTGGCGCGGGCGCTCGCGGTCGATGATGTAGGCGTCCGGGTTCTCGATCGCTTCCTCGTCGCGGTTGCCCGAGACGTACCACATCACCACCTTGTCGCCGGTCTTGATCTGCTTGCCGCCGAACGCGACATCGGCCGTCGCCGTGCGGCGCATGTGCGCTAGCGGCGTCTGCCAGCGGATGGTCTCGGACACCATCGACGGGATCAGCGCCGGGTTGGCCTTCAGCTTGCGGTACTGGTCGGGGTTCTGGTTCAGCGCCAGGATCGAGCCGGAGATGGTGTTGCGGGTGGTGTCGTTGCCGCCGACGATCAGCAGGATCAGGTTCCCCAGATACTCCATCGGCTCCATGTTCCGCGTCGACTCGGCGTGGCACATCATGGAGATCAGGTCGCCCTTCGGCTCGGCGTTCACCCGTTCGTTCCAGAGGCTCACGAAGTAGCCGAGGCACTCCATCAATTCGGCCTGCCGCTCTTCCTTGGTGCCGAAGCCCGGCGCGCCCTCGGCGGCGGTGATCACGTCGCTCCAGCGGGTCAGCTTGCGCCGCTCCCCGAACGGGAAGTCGAACAGCGTGGCCAGCGTCATCGTCGTCAGCTCGATGGAGACCTTATCGACCCAGTCGAAGGTCTCGCCAATCGGCAGGGAATCCAGGATCAGCCCCGCCCGCTCGCGGATCAGCGGCTCCAGGTATTGCAGGTTGGCGGGCGACACAGCCGGGCTCACCGCCTTGCGCTGGGCGTCGTGCTTGGGCGGATCCATGGCGATGAACATCGGCGTCTGGAAGTCATCGTCGGGGTCTTCGATGGTGATCGAGCCTTCGGACGAGAACTCCTGGTGGTTGGAATCCACCGCGACGATGTCGTGGTACTTGGTGATCGACCAGTAGGGGCCGTGCAGCGGATGGACCGAGCGGTGCACCGGGTCCTCCCGCCGCAGCCGCTCGAAGTAGGGCCACATGGTGTCGGTGCGGAACAGCTCGTCGTCCGCCACCTCGATCTCCTCGAGGGGCATCGAATAGGCCCGCTCACGCGCCGCGCGCCGGATGTCCAAGCCTGCGTCGTCCATCAGCCCAGCTCTCCCATCGCCCGCCCGACTCCGCCGCGATGTTGACGGTCGCGTCATGTTTGAGCCGGGATCGCCGATTGGGCAAGGCCGCAGGATCGCGCGGGGCGCTGCGCCGCGTCTCTCAGCGACGAACGATGGGATGTCGCCAGAAAGCCCACACGATGATCGGAATGCCGACCAGGCTTGGCGCGATCCAATAGGCGATGGGGGGAAAGTCCCGCCAGATCGGCAGGTTCGGGCCGTTGTCGACATAGAAGGCGGTCAGCAACAGGATGTATGAGGCGCCCATGCCGGTCAGATGCAGCCGCGGCCAGTGCGCCCAGAGGCGCCGCCGGGCTTCGCGCGCGATGGTGGCCGCCGCCAGCGCCAGCGCCCCAAGGATGAAGAGCCGATAGTCCTCGCGCCAGCGCATCGCGACCAGGCCGCCAGCCGTCAGGAAGACCCCAGCCAGTCCCGCGTAGTAGATCGTGCCGAACCGCGGATGGCTGCCGGCGCGCTTGGGACTGAGCATGGCCGCCGCGCCGGCGACGACGCAGACCAGTCCCGCCAGCACGTGCACGCCGACGACGGCGAGGAAGAGCGGCGAGGTCGAGGGTATCGGCAGGCCGGCCACCACGGTCACGGGGTCGGCCATTGCGCGCTATCCCCGGGCGGCCTGGTCCCGCAACAGCCAGCGCAGCAGGTAGGCCGCGACGAGCGCGCCGACGATCTGGGCGGCGATGAACACCGGCGCTGAGCTCGGCGCGATGCCGGCGAAGGTGTTGCTGAGCGAGCGGGCGATGGTCACGGCCGGGTTGGCGAACGAGGTCGAAGCGGTGAACCAGTAGGCCGAGGTGATGTAGAGCCCGACCATCGTCGGCGTCGCGTCCGGGCGGAAGCGCAGCGAGCCGAGGATGGTGGCGATGAGGCCGAAGGTGGCGACGCCTTCCGAGAGCGCCTGCGCCGGCCCGTCTCGAAGCTTGGCGGAAACCTGCAGCACCGGCTCGGCGAACATCAGGTGCGCGGTCCAGACACCAAGGATCGCGCCGATGACCTGGACGACCACATAGGCGGCCGCCATTCGGCCCTCGATCTCGCGTCGCAAGGCGAAGACCAGCGTAACAGCGGGATTGAAATGCGCCCCCGAGAGCGGCCCGAAGATCGTGATCAGCACCGCCAGACCCGCGCCGGTGGCCAGCGTATTGCCAAGCAGCGCGATGGCGACGTTGCCGCCCGCCAGCCGCTCGCCCATGATTCCCGAGCCGATTACGATCATCAGCAGCAGCGCCGTGCCGAGCGCCTCGGCGGCGAGGCGATGGAGGGCGCCGAAGGGCGCCAGCGGGGGCTCGAGGCTGGCGTCCGCCGGCGTTTCGGTCATGCCTGCTCCGGCGTCTGGCGGCGCTCGCCGATCTCGTCGAGGCGGCGCTGCAGCGACAGTTTGTCGAGCGCGGCCAGCGGCAGGTTCATGAACAGGCTGATGCGGCTGTTCAGCATCCGATAGGTGTCAGCGAACGCAGCGCCGATCTCGGCCGGCGTTCCTTCCACTGCGGCCGGGTCGGGCACGCCCCAGTGCGCGGTCATCGGCTGACCTGGCCAGACCGGACAGACCTCGGCGGCGGCGTTGTCGCAGACGGTGAAGACGAAATCGAGCTTCGGCGCACCCGGGCCGGCGAATTCCTCCCACGATTTCGACCGCATTCCCTCGGTTGGATAGTGCAGGCTGCGCAGCAGGTTCAGCGCCTGCGGATGCACCTCGCCCTTCGGCATCGAACCAGCCGACCACGCGCGGAAGCGGCCGCGGCCCTCGCGGTTGGCGATGGCCTCGGCGATGATCGATCGGGCTGAGTTGCCGGTGCAGAGGAAGAGCAGGTTCAGTGGCTCGCTCATCGTCCGTCTCCTTTTTCAGCAGCAGCTCGCAGCGATCGCGGCGAGCGGCGCGCAGATCTCGGCGTTGCCGCCGCAGCAGTCCTCCATCAGGAAGGCCAGCAGCGCGCGCATGCGGTCGTAGCCGGCGGCGTAGATGATCGAGCGGCCGTCGCGCCGCGAGGCGACAAGGCCCGCGCCAGCCAGCACGTTCAGGTTGGTCGAGAGGGTGTTGGCAAGGCTGCCGGTGGCGCGCGCGATGTCGCCAGCGGCCATCCCGGCGGGACCTGCCTTCACCAGCAGGCGGAACACCTCGATCCGGCCTGGATGGGCGAGCGCTGAGAGGGCGCTGACGGCGCTGGACGCGTCCATTGTCAGCAACAGGCCGCGCTTGTCTGCTTCGGCGCCGCCCCGCAACAGGATGCGGCGGGGATCGCGGCCGGCGCCACGTCCTCGCCGTAGGTGACGGCGTCGTCGAAAGTGAAGAAGGTCTCCCAGCGGACGCCGGCAGGGTCGTTGACCCAGCTCTTGTCGGATTTGGCGTAGCAGCAGGTGGCGGCCTGCTGGTCGAAGGTCCGCTCACCCGCCGCTTTCAGCCGCCCGGCCAGCTCGGCGAGTTCCGCCGCGCTCTCCACTTGGACGCCGACATGGTCCACGCCGTGCGCGGCCCCGCGCTGCGAAATGGCGAAGTTGACCCGCGGGTCTTCCAGCATCCATTTGGCGTAGTCGTCCTTCACCACCGACGGCGCCGCGCCGAACAGGGTCTGGTAGAACTGGATCGAGCCCGCCAGGTCGGGCACGCTCACGTGCAGGTGCATCCGCTTCATGATTGACTCCCGAATTGCGATCTATTCAATATTTCGGGAATTATGGAAGAGTCAAGCGAAACGATGACGACCAGCGCCTCAAAGCCAGCCTTGACGGCGCGCCCAGCGCGGCGCGAGGACGCCGCGGCGATCACCGAGATCTACAACCAGGGCATCGAGGATCGGATCGCCACCTTCGAGACCGAGCCGCGGTCAGTGGCGGATATCGAGCCGTGGTTCGACAGCGCCCACGCCTTCGTCTCGGTGGTCGACGCATCGGGCGAGGTCGTCGGCTACGCCGTCGCCCATCCCTACACCGACCGCTGCTGCTATCGCGGCATCGGTGAGTTCTCGGTCTATGTGCGGCGATCGCAGAGGGGCCGGGGCGTCGGGCAGGTGGCGATGGCGGCGCTGATCGAGGCCGCACGGAACGATGGGCTCTGGAAGCTGACGTCGCGCATCTTCCCGGAAAACCGCGCCAGTCTCAGCCTGATGACGCGGATGGGGTTCGACGAGATCGGCGTCCACCGCAACCACGGCAAGCTCGAGGGCGTCTGGAAGGACTGCGTGATCGTCGAGCGCCTGATCCCGGAGAATATCGACTAGGCGGCCTTTGCCGGCATGCGACGCGAACTCGGCGGCTCAGCCGCTGTCGCGGAGGGCTCTTGACAGGGATTCAATGGCGTTGGTTTTGAGCCGCCGGCGCTGAGGACCTCCGCGCCACGGTCTTTGACATCGTTGGTGTTGAGAGGGCGGGCGGGGAGCCGCACGAACGAAAGGCTCCTTACCGATTCGATGGTGCGTTCGTGAGGTTCGTGGACAACGTTTCGAATGCCGCCGCCGCGGCGGAGCTTTCAGAAAATGCCTGGGTCCCCGCGTTCGCGGGGAGGCGCGGGCGGTCCGGCGGTTTAGGGCGGGGGACCGATATTATCGGGCGTTAGCGGTTTCACGTGAAACATCGCAGGCGCCGCGGCCGCCGTCAGAGCGCCTCCGCCAGCCGGTGGGCGGGACGGCAGAGGAAGGCGCCTTTGGGGGTGATCACGATCGGGCGCTCGACCATCACTGGGTGGGCGACCATCGCCTTGATGATTGCCGCGTCGCCGACGCCGGGCTTGGTCAGGCCCAACTCCTCGGCAGGCGTGCCGCGGACGCGCAGCAGGTCGCGGGGCTTCACCCCCATCCGCGCGAACAGGTCGGTGAGCTGGGCCTCGCTCCAGCCGGCTTTGAGGTATTCGACCACCTTGGGCCTATGGCCAGCGTCCCGGAGCGCGGCCAGTACGTTGCGCGAGGTGCCGCAGTTCGGATTGTGGAAGATGGTGATCGTCATCGCCGCGGCTATTTCTGCACGCCGATGAAGGGCATCGGACCGCCGCCGCCGGTGTAGACCGGCAGCACGCCGTTCCACTTCTCGATCGCGCGCAGCTGCACGATCTGGGGATTGGCGGCGATCGATTGGGCGATCAGCAGGTTGGCGGCGGCGTCGCCCTTGGCTTGTTCAATCTTGGCTTGGGCGTTGGCCGTGGCCGTGGCGACGTTGGCCTGGGCGGCGAGCGCGGCCTGCTCGTTGGCGATGCGCTGATTGATCTGGTCGCGCACCTGCTCGGGCATGCGGATGGTGCCGGCGTAGAACAGCTTCTCGATGTTGAGGCCGTAGGGCCGGAAGTAGGCGGCGACGTCGTTTTGCACGGTCAACAGCAGCTCCTGCTTCTTCGGCCCGTAGATCTCTTCGACGCCGAGCGAGGAGGCGCGGTTGTTGAGCGAGTCGCGGATGGCGTTGCGGATCTGGCCGCTGACCAGGCCCGAGGCGTCGACCCGGAACTTGGAATAGAGCTTGGGCGCCAGTTCCGGGTTCACCGAGTAGCTGACGGCGATGTCGCTGGAGATGTTGAGGCCGTTCTTGTCCTGGAAGGTGAATTCCTCGTTGTTGGCCGAGCCCTCGGTCGAGCTCTGCGTGTAGGTGTAGGTCTGGGTGAAGACCGGGTACTCGATGATGGTGGTGCCGAACGGCGTGAAATAGGTGCCCACCCCGAGCGACTGGTTCTCGACCCCGGCTCCGGAGCCGTACTGGTTGACCTTGATGCCGACGTGGCCCGGCCGCACCTGGCCGCAGGCGGCCAGGGTCAGGGCGATCAGCACGATCAGGGCGCGCTTCATTTGTCTGCCTCGATGAGATGGATGACGCCGCGTCGCAGGCGCCGGTAGCTGCGCCCGACCGAGACGATGGTGAAGGCGACGATCGCCAGCGCGGCGAAGCCGACGACGATGGCCACGGCAAGCAGCGCCGTGTTGTGGGCGTCGACGAGATCGGGGATGATGATCCCGACCAGGACGAAGAGCACGATCAGCGTGGCGACGATCTTGACGGTCGTCCAGAGGACGAAGTCGTCCCTGGCTTTTCTTGTGGCGCGGCGCACCGCCCCCTCCGACTCGCAACTGGCGATGGGATAAACGTAACTATTCGGCCCTGGCCCCGCCAGCGCCTTACGAATTTGTCATTCCGGGATACGCACCGGCAGGTACTCGTAGCCCTTGACGAAGTTGTTGCGCAGCCGGCGGGGCTCGCCGACCACCTCGATCAGCGGGAAGCGCGACAGCATCTCTTCCCAGACTACGCGCAGCTGCATCTCGGCCAGGCGCTGGCCGAGGCAGCGATGGATGCCGAAGCCGAACGCGGCGTGGTGGCGGGGGCGGGCGCGGTCGATGATGAATTCGCCCGCGCGCTCGATCACGCTCTCGTCGCGGTTGCCCGAGACGTACCACATGGCGATCTTCTCGCCCTTCCGGATGGTCTTGCCGCCGACCTCGACGTCCTCGAGCGCCGTGCGGCGCATGTAGGCGACGGGGCTCTGCCAGCGGACGATTTCCGGCACGGCGCTCTCGAGCAGCGCCGGGTTGTTGCGCAGCTTTTCGTACTCGGCCGGGTGCTGGTTCAGCGCGTGCAGGCCGCCGCTGATCGAGTGGCGGGTGGTGTCGCTGCCGGCGACGATCAGCAGGATGACGTTGTTGAAGTAGCGCTGCGGATCGTTGTCGCCGTCGGTGGCCGGGTTGTTGGCCAGCAGCGAGATCAGATCGCGCCCGGTCTGGTTGCCGGAGCGGGCGTTCCACAGCGGCACGAACAGGCCGAGGATCGCGTACATCTCGGCCTGGCGCTGGGCCAGTTCCTCTGGCGTGTCGGGCGGGCCGGAGAGCAGCATGTCGGAGAAGCGCGGCAGCAGGCGGCGCTGCTCGAACGGGAAGTCGAACAGTGTCGCCAGCATCTGGCTGGTGAGCTCGACCGACACCTTGTCGACGAAGTCGAAGGTTTCGCCGCGCGGCAGCTCGTCCAGGATCTTGGCCGCCCGCGAGCGGATCAGCGGCTCCAGCTCGGCCAGCGCCGGGGTGGAGAAGATCGGCGCGACCGCGCGGCGCTGGTCGTCGTGGCGCGGCGGATCCATCGAGATGAAGCTGGTCCGCTCCTCGGCGAAGTCTTCCGCGGTCGCCGTTTCCGGCGGCATGAACAGCGTGATGCCGCCGTAAACCGATGACGACGAGAGCCGGTGGTTGTCGCTCTCGCAGGCGACGATGTCGGCGTACTTGGTGATCGACCAGTAGGGGCCGTATTCGCTGTCGGCGGTGTAGTGCACCGGGTCCTCGGCGCGCAGACGCTCGAACCACGGCCACAGCGTGTCCGAGGTGAAGTGCTCGATGTCGTGCACCTGGAACTGATCGAGCGGCGTGGCGTAGGCCTTGGCCCGCGCCTCATCGAGCCTGGTCATCGCGCCGTCGGCCATGGGTCATCCTCCCCGGATGCTTTCGCCGCAGCATGCGCCCGACCCCCTTGCTTCGCCAAGCGATCTTGGCTTTGCCTTGGCGCGATGACTGACGTGGCCGAGATCGCCGAGTTGCTGCGGACGCGCTGGGCCGGGCGGACGCCCTACATCGTCGGCGTCACCGGCGCGGTGGCGGTGGGCAAGAGCACCTTCGCCGGCGAGTTGGCGGCGGCGATCGGGGCTTGGGCGGGCGCGCAGTTGGTCGAGGTCGTGGCGACGGATGGGTTCCTGTTCCGCAACGTCGTGCTCGAAGGCCGCGGGCTGCTGAACCGCAAGGGCTTTCCGGAAACCTATGACGGCGAGGCGCTGCGCGCGGCGCTCGCCGCGATCCGTCAGGGGCCGGCGCATTTCCCGACCTACTCGCACGTGCTCTACGACGTCGACCCGGCGCTGGCGCGGCGGCTGCAGCGGCCGGATGCGCTGATCGTCGAGGGTCTCGGCCTGCACGAAGGCGCGGCCGCGCTGGGGCTGGACGCGCTGATCTACCTCGACGCCGACGAGGCGCACGTCGAGGCCTGGTTCGAGGAGCGGTTCGTGGGCCTGTGGCGCGCCGCCGAGTCCGACCCGGCCTCGTTCTACGCCCGCTTCCGCCACATGGACGAGGCGCAGACCCGTGTGCTGGCCGGCCAGGTCTGGCAGAGGATCAACCTGCCGAACCTGCGCGAGCACATCGCCCACGGCCGCGATGTCGCCGACTTCGTCGTGCGCAAGAGCGCCGACCACGCGATTCATTCGGTGACCGAGCGCACGCCATGAACCGGCTTGCAGCCTCCCCGCTGCGCAATCTGACCTCGATCGTCGCCTTCGTCGTCGCCGTCGTTATCCTGGCGACCATCGGCTACATGCGCGCCGGCTGGAGCTTCCAGGACGCGATCTACATGGTGCTGATCACCGTCTATACGGTGGGCTACCAGGAAGTGCGGCCGATCAACACGGTCTACCTGCACGTCGTCACCCTCAGTACGGTGGTGCTCGGCTGCACCGGCATGATCCTCTTCACCGGCGCCATGGTGCAGGTGTTCACCAGCTTTCAGATCAAAGAGCTCCTGGGATTGAACCGCGTGAAGACCGACATCGACAAGCTCAAGGACCACGTGATCGTCTGCGGCTTCGGCCGCATCGGCTTCATGCTGGCCAAGGACCTGGCGGCCGGCGGGCTGCCGTTCGTGGTTCTCGAGCTGCGCGACAAGCGCTTCCAGGAGGCGATCGAGCTCGGCTACCTGGCGCTGCAGGTGGACGCCACCAACGAGACGGCGCTGATCGCCGCCGGGGTCAGGGGCGCTAAGGTGCTGGCGACCGTGCTGCCGGACGACGCGGCCAACGTCTTCATCACCCTCAGCGCCCGCAGCCTGAACGCCGGCCTGCATATCATCGCCCGTGGCGAGGCGCCGTCGACCGAAAGCAAGCTGATCCAGGCCGGCGCGGACCAGGTGGTGCTGCCGGCCTACATCGGCGCCGAGCGCATCGCCGAGATGATCCTCTACCCGGCCAGCGCCCGCTTCATCAGCGGCTCCGACAAGATGCGCGACGTCGACCAGGTGCTGCGCGATTTCGGCATGGGGATGGAGATGGTGGTGGCGGGCGAGGCCAGCGCCGCGGCCGGCTCGACGGTCGCAGAGTTGGAACGGCGCGGGCAGGGCGCGTTCTTCGTGGTCCAGATCGATCGCCAGAACGGCGAAACCATCGCCCGTCCACCCGCAACGACCAGGATCACGGCGGGCGATGGCCTGCTGGTGGTGGGCCGCGTCGGCGGTGCGCTCAGCGCGGCGATGGCGACCTCAAAACCACGCTCCGGGCGGACGTTCTAACCCTCCACCGGGATCCACCATTCGACGTGGCTCGGCCGGTCGGGTTCGAAGCCGGGCGGGTAGGCTTCGATATCCGGAACGTTGGCCAGCTTGAAGCCCGACTTCGGCACGCGCTCGCCCCAGATCTCCTTCACGGCCGCCTGCATCTGCGGGTTCAGCGGCGAACCGTCGGTGTCCTGCCGGAACACCAGGTAGGTCTGGGCCGGCACGTCCATCACCTCCAGGCCTTCTGGCGCCGCTGCGTCGGCGGCGATCGGCACGCCGGCGAGATAGTTGAAGCAGCCGTCCTCGCCCTGCGCCGGCGAACAGACGCCGAAGCTGGCGTCATCGCCGATCTGTCCGGCCAGCGGCAGCCGCTGGATCAGACGTTCCCACAGCAGCGGGATTTGGGGGCGCGTTGCATCGTCGAACACGCCAGAAAAGCCGGCGACGCGGAAGCCCGGCTTGAGCACCGGCGCAGGCTGCATCGAAAGCGGGGAACGGATGGCGGCGTCGCTCATGGCGGCGATCTCCTCTGGGGCGGGGTGGGTCTTCCGGCGGTAACGGCCAGGACTGACGCCGAAGGCGCGCTTGAAGGCGCGGGTGAAGCCTTCCTGGGACTCGAAGCCAAGGTCGAACGCCAGCTCGACCAGCGCCGGCGGTTTCTCGCCGGTCAGCCGGCTGGCGGCCAGGGCCATCCGCTGCTCGCGCACAAAGGCCATCGGGCTGATCCCGAAGCGGGCGGTGAACTGGCGGGCGAAGTGGTAGGGCGAGAGGCCGGCGACGGCGGCCAAGGCCGCGAGGGTCAAGGTCTCGGCGCCCTCAGCGCTCGCCGCCGATGTGCGCGCCCGCTCCAGCGGGTCGCTGCGATCTTGGACGTTCTGAGAGCCATCATCCATGCCGCAAGCATGGACTCAAGCGCCGGTGCTGTCTTGACCGGGCTTGCTGGGTCCGGCGGGAAGAAGGTGGTCGGCGCTAGGCCGCCACCAGGCCTTCTTGCGGGTCGCGCAGCACGTAGCCGCGGCCCCAGACCGTCTCGATATGGTGCTTGCCGTTGGCGGCGGCCGCCAGCTTCTTGCGCAGCTTGCAGATGAAGACGTCGATGATCTTCAGCTCCGGCTCGTCCATGCCGCCGTAGAGATGGTTGAGGAACATTTCCTTCGTGAGCGTCGTCCCTTTGCGCAGGGAGAGCAGCTCCAGCATCTGATATTCCTTGCCGGTCAGGTGCACGCGGATGCCGTTCACCTCGACCGTCTTGGCGTCGAGATTGACGGTGATGTCGCCGGTGCGGATCACCGACTGCGCGTGGCCCTTGGAGCGGCGCACCACGGCGTGGATGCGGGCGACAAGCTCCTCCTTGTGGAAGGGCTTGGTCATGTAGTCATCGGCGCCGCCGCCCAGGGTCTTTACCTTGGTGTCGATTTCGCTGGTGCCGGAAAGAATCATGATCGGCGTATTCACCTTGGCGACGCGCAACGTGCGCAACACCTCGGAGCCGCTCATATCGGGCAGGTTGAGGTCGAGCAGGATCAGGTCGTAGTCATAGATCTTGCCCAGATCTATGCCTTCTTCACCTAGATCGGTGGTGTAGACGTTAAAGCCTTCCGACTTCAGCATCAGCTCGATGCCCTGCGCCGTCGCGCTATCGTCCTCAATCAACAGAACGCGCATCTACCCCTCCCCGCACGCTTCGCGGAACCTTTGCGTTAACGGCTCGAATCTGCCTCAATGCTCGTCCACCAAATTACCGACGAGTTAATTTAAGACAGGTTAATGGTGAAAGCCGCCTCGACCGAATCGTTAAGCTGATTTGCGAATCGGGAGCAAGCGTGCGCGGTGCGCGCTCCGTCGCGGCGGGTGATGACTCTTTCGTGATCGAGTCGTTCAGAACGCAAGCCTGCCGAACAGGTCGTCGAAGGCCTGCATGACGTGCATCCGGTAGGGAAGCCGCTCGGAGAGACGCACTCGCCAGGCGTCCACATTCGGGACGGGCGGCCGGCCGATCTCCATGCCGAAGTAGCGGTGCATCAGCGTGCCGGCGGGAATGTCGGCCATCGAAAAGGTTGAGCCCGCGACGAACGGACGCTCCCCCAGCCAATGGTCGAGCCCCGCAACCGCTTGGCCCGCATGCGCCTCGAACTCCCGGTTGCGCCTTGCGTCCCGCTGGGCGGCGGGCGTGCGGTAGAAGCCCCAGAACAGCCCCATGATCGCCGGCTGCAGCGTCGCGAGGGTCCAGTCCATCCATGCCTCGGCCGCAGCCCGCTGCAGCCCGGCCACCGGGCAGAGCGCGCCCGGCGCATAGGCGGCGCAGAGGTGGCGCACGATGGTGTTCGACTCCCAGATGGCGGTCTCGCCGTCCCTCAGGACCGGCACACGGCCGTGGGGGTTCATGGCGCGGAACGCCGGATCGTCCAGCCCGCCGGCGTCTCCCCCCGCGTCGATGTGCTCGAACGCGAGGCCGACCTCGTCCAGGGTCCAGAGCACCTTTTGCACGTTAATCGAACTGCGGCGTCCCCACAGCGTGATCATCGGACCTGTTAAGCCCCTCGGTTAGCCAATGCTTAAGGCCGCGGGGCCAGCATCGGAACGGCTGATTTTCGCCTCGCGGGCACATTCATTTTGCGCAATCTCATCGCCGCCGTCGAACGCGTTGACCCGCTGGTGGTCTCAGGACGCGTCGCGGCGGTCAACGGCCTGTTGATCGAGGCGCGCGGCGGCCTAACGCGGCTGTCGATCGGCGCGCGGGCCGAGGTGGTGCGCCGCGGCGCTTCGCCGCTGCAGGCCGAGGTGGTCGGCTTCCGCGACACCCGGGCGCTGCTGATGCCGTTCGGTCCGCTCGAAGGGGTGGCGCCTGGCGCGGAGATCCGGATCCGGCCGGAAGGGGCGTCGGTGCGCCCGACCCGCGGCTGGCTCGGCCGCGTCATCGACGCGTTCGGCAATCCAATCGACGGCAAGGGCCCGCTGCGCCAGGGGCTGGCCGCCTATCCGCTGCGCGCCGCCCCGCCGCCGGCGCACTCGCGCGGCCGGGTTGGCGAGCGGCTCGAACTCGGCGTGCGCGCCATGGACGCCTTCACCACCTGCTGCCGCGGCCAGCGGCTCGGCGTTTTCGCCGGCTCGGGAGTCGGCAAGTCGGTGCTGCTCTCGATGCTGGCCAGGCACGCCGCCTGCGACGCGGTGGTGGTCGGCATGATCGGCGAGCGGGGCCGCGAGGTGCGCGAGTTCATCGAAGAGACGCTCGGGCCGGAGGGCCTGGCGCGCGCCGTCGTGGTCGTCGCCACCTCGGACGAGCCGGCGCTGAAACGGCGCCAGGCGGCCTACATGACCCTCGCCATCGCCGAGTACCTGCGCGACCAGGACCTGGAAGTGCTGTGCCTGATGGACAGCGTCACCCGCTTCGCCATGGCCCAGCGCGAGATCGGCCTGGCCGCCGGCGAGCCGCCGACGACACGCGGCTACACGCCGACCGTGTTCTCCGAGCTGCCGAAGCTGCTGGAGCGCGCCGGTCCCGGCCCGATCCGCCCCGACGGCGCGGTCGCCGGGCCGATCACCGGCCTCTTCACCGTGCTGGTCGACGGCGACGATCACAACGAGCCGATCGCCGACGCCGTGCGCGGGATCCTCGACGGCCACATCGTGATGGAGCGGGCCATCGCCGAGCGCGGCCGCTTCCCGGCGATCAATGTGCTGAAGTCGATCAGCCGCACCATGCCCGGCTGCCAGACGCCGCTCGAGCGCGAGATCGTGGCCAAGGCGCGCACCAGCCTGGCCGCCTACGCCAATATGGAAGAGCTGATCCGCATCGGCGCCTACCGTAGCGGCGCCGACGCCGAGGTGGACCGCGCCATCGCGCTGAACCCGGCGCTCGAGAGCTTCCTGGCGCAGGACAAGGACGACTTTACGAGCCTGCCCGACACCTTCGACCGCCTCGACGGCATCCTGGAGCGTGAAGGCGCATGAGGTGGGCCGACCAGCTGATCAAGCTCTCCAACTTCGAGTTGGAGCTCCTGCAGACGCGCCTTGCCGAGATCGTCGGGCGGCGCGAGCGGGCGGAGATGAAGCTGGTAGTGCTGACCGCCGAGGGCGAAGCCGAGATCGCCTTCGCGCGGACCGACCCCGAGGCCGCCCACAGCCTCGGCGCGTTCCGGGAAGGGCTGAAGCTGCGCAAGGAAGCCACACAGCGCGAGATCGATCTGGCGCTGGTCGAGGAGCGCGGCGCGCGCGACGCCCTCGGCGAGGCGTTCGAGACGCTGAAAAAGTACGAGCACGTGGCGGAGAGCAACCGCCTGGCCGTTGTTCGCGAGACTGCCCGCCGCGAGAACGCGGTGCTCGACGAGATGGGGCTGCGGCGCGCGGCTGGACGCAGATGAGCAGCGGCGTTGTACGCCGCGCCTTCATCGCCGCGTCTTTGTCCCTCGCGGCCTGCGCGCCTAAGGCTCGTAGCCAGGCGCCGATTGCCATCCCGCCGCTTAAGTCCTTCGCCCCGTTCCCGGTCGGGACCTGCATCCAGGCCGCGCAGCTGGACGATCCGGCCTTCGCCGCCCTGGTCGCCGCCCAGGTGTCCCAGCTGACCCCGGAGTGGGAGCTGAAGATGGAGTATGTGCTGCAGAAGGACGGCGGCTACCGCTTCGACGCCCCCGATCGCATCGCCGCCTTCTGCGCGGACCATGGGCTGCGCTTCTTCGGCCACACCCTGGTCTGGTACTACGAGAAGCCCGAATTCTTTCAGCAGCGGCTCGGTGAGGCCTACCGCAGCGCCTTCCGCGACGCCTACGCCGCTTACATCACCGCCGTGGTCGGCCGCTACAAGGGCCGCATCTGCGCCTGGGACGTCGTCAACGAGCAGATCACCGACGATGGCGCCGACTGGCGCGACAGCCTTTGGAGCCAGGGGCTTGGGCGGCTGGAACACATGCGTTTCGCCTACGAGCTCGCCCACGCCGCCGACCCGGGCGCAGTGCTGTTCCTCAATGACTACAATCTGGAGAGCAATCCGAAGAAGCGGGGGACCTTCATGGGGCTGGCGGAAGCCTTGCTGAAGGCAGGCGCCCCGCTGATGGGCCTTGGCACCCAGACCCACGTCAACGCCGATCTGGCGCCGGGCGCGATCACCGCCGCGGTAAAGGACCTGGCGAGCCTTGGCCTGAAGGTGCGGATCTCCGAGATGGACGTCTCGCTGGCGCGCGTCCCGGGCCTCGCCAATTTGCGCGCCGACCTGCAGCGGCGGCAGGCCGCGCTCTTCGCCGAAGCCGCCGAGGCGCTCGCGGGACTGCCCGCCCATCAGCGCTTCGACTTCACCTTCTGGGGTCTCGAAGACTCGCAATCGTGGCTGCGGCGCGAAAATGCGGCCGACTCGCCGCTGCTGTTCGACGACGCCGGCCGCCCAAAGCCCGCCGCGGCCGCCTGGGAACGGGCGTTGCGTCCCTAGCGCGGAACCTGGGTGCGAGACTGTTCTTCTTCCGCCGCGCGGCGGAGCGCCGACAGGTCGTCGCCGATGCGGAAGATCACGACGTAGAATTCGCAGAACGCGCGCCAGATCAGGCCGCCGGCCAGCACGATCAGCAGTCCGCCGATCAGGCCCGGCACGACCACCAGCAGCGTCTCCCAGCTACGCTCGCTGATGGCGCGCAGACCAACGCCCAGCGAGGCGCCGATCACGCCGAACGCCGCCACGACGATCGCCCCGAGGCCCGCCCAGTACACCAGGTGGATCACCGGGCCGGTGATCATGTGCTCGAAGGTCAGGATGCTCGCAATCCCGCCGCGGCTCGGCCTTCGCGACGCTGCGCCCCTGGCTGGTCCCATGGCCGATCGATCCCCGCGCGGCTGGGCCGCTTCTCCTGCCGGCATCGCTACCAGCGCCAGCGCTGGCCCGCAATGGCGCGCGAGAGCCGCCGCCGGTTGCGACGCGCGATGCCCGACAGACTGGTGCTAATGCGCCGCGCCGCTGCGTTTTAGCGCGTCCAGCGTCTCGCTGCTGAAGGCCTTGCCGCCGCGCGTGAAGAGCGCTTGCGCCGGGATCGAGAACACATCCTCGTTGTTGCGCACCTCGACCACCGAGCGGCCGTTCTTGTCGGTGGTGATGCGGGTTACGCGGCCGATTTCTGCACCGGTCGGGTCCGTCACGGCCGCCCCGATCGCCAACGGACCGAGCGTTGCGGCCGAATCATGCGCGCCGCTTTCCGCTGGCTGGGCGCGCCCGGGTTGGGCGGGGACGGCGGTTACGCCGACGTCGGCCGCCGCGGCGCCGGCGTGGGCCAGGACCGCAGCGGCGAGCGCCGCCACCCAGGCGGCGCTCACGCAGGTCATCGCCCGCCGGCCGCCGGATGAATCATGCCGGCGATCTGAGACTGCGACAGGTTGATGGTTGCGGACCCACTGCCGGCCCCAAGACGGTCGCTGGGCACCTGGAAGGTGTCGTTGCCCATCTTGATCACCGCCATCTGCTGGCCGTTCGCGCCGGTGTTGAGGCCAGAGATCGCGCCAATGGTCGCGCCGGTGTTGTCCTTGACCGGCTCGCCGACGGAGAGCGTCGCGGCGCCGCCAGCGGTGGCGCTGGTGTCGGCGGCCGACCCGCCGGCCGATGACGTGGTGGCCGGAGGGGTCGTCGACGGCGAGCTGGGCGTGGTCGACTGCATCGGGGCGTCGGCCGTCGTCGTCTTGGCGCCTGCCGTAGCGGACGCCTGGCTGGCGGCGAGGGCCGAGCCAGACATCGCAACGGCGACGCCGGCGGCGAGGAAAAGCGCTGAGCGCATGGGATTCTCCTGGGTGTGCTCCCCAGCCCGGGTGCAACGTGACGTGGGCGAAGATCGTTCCGACTCCAAAGCGCACAAATTGCGGCGCCGGGCCTATGGTCAGATCGTGCCCAGCGTCTTCAGCCGCGCTCTGGGATGGATCTCGTTCTGGCTGATCACGACGGTCTGCCCGCGGAAACGTTCGACGATGGAGCGGATGTAGGGCCGCACCATCGGACTGGTCAGCAGCACCGGGCTCTCGCCTTGCAGGGCGGCGCGCTCGAAGGTTTCGCGCACGGAGCGGATGAAGTCCTGCAGCTTGGACGGCGCCAGCGCCAGCTGCTTGTCGTCGCCCTGGCCGATCAGGGCTTCGCCAAAAGCGGTCTCCCAGTCGGGCGAGAGCGAGATAATCGGCAGCGAGCCGTCGTCCGAGCGGTTGGCCCAGCAGATCTGCCGGCCGAGCCGGGCGCGGACCTGCTCAACCAGGTTGACGATCGAGCCGGTGTGCGGAGCGGCCTCGGCGATGCCCTCCAGGATGGTGGCCAGGTCGCGGATCGAGACCCGCTCGCGCAGCAGCGCCTGCAGCACCCGCTGCACCGTGCTGGCGGTTGCGACCGAGGGGATCATGTCCTCGACCAGCTTCTTCTCGTCAGCGGTGAGGTCCTTCAACAGCTTCTGCACCTCCGCGTAGGAGAGCAGGTCGGCCATGTTGTCCTTCAGGATCTCGGTCAGGTGGGTGGTCAGCACCGTGGCGGGATCGACCGTGGTGTAGCCGCGGAACGCTGCTTCCTCGCGCAGCGAGTCCTCGATCCAGGTGGCCGGGAGGCCGAAGGCCGGCTCGCGCACATGCTCGCCGGGCAGCTCCACCTGGCCGCCGCGCGGGTCCATGGCCATCAGCTTGCCCAGCCGCACCTCGCCGGCGCCGATCTCCATCTCCTTGATGCGGATGGCGTAGCCCTGGTTGGCCAGCCGCATGTTGTCGAGGATGCGCACCGGCGGCATCACGAAGCCGTACTCGGACGCCAGCGTCTTGCGCAGCGCCTTGATCTGGTCGGTGAGCCGGCGGCCCTCGAGATCATTGATCAGGTGCAGCAGGCCGTAGCCGAGCTCGATCTTGATGTCGTCGATGGCGAGGCTGGCCGAGATCGGCTCCTCCTTCGGCTCAGCCGAGGTCTTGGGCGGCTCGACCAGGGGCCTGAGCGCCGCCTGCGATCGACGCCAGGCGAGCACGCCGGCGCCGATCGAAAGCGCGGCGAAGGGGAAGATCGGCATGCCCGGGACCAGGGCCAGAACGCCGGACGCCGCCGAAACCATGCCGAGGCTGATCGGGTTCATCGCCAACTGCGTCACCAGCGCCTTATCGGCGGCGCCTTCGACGCCCGACTTCGACACCAGCAGGCCCGCGGCGATCGAGATCACCAGGGACGGGATCTGGCTCACCAGGCCATCGCCGATGGTCATGATGGTGTAGCTGGAGAACGCCTGCTGCAGCGGCAGCTTGTGCTGCACCACACCCACGATGACGCCGCCGATCACATTGATGGCCACGATCATCAGCCCGGCCATGGCGTCGCCGCGCACGAACTTCGAGGCGCCGTCCATGGCCCCGAAGAAGGTCGATTCCTGCTCCAGCTCCTTGCGCCGCCGCTTGGCCTCCTCCTGGTCGATCAGTCCCGAGGACAGGTCGGCGTCGATCGCCATCTGCTTGCCGGGCATGGAGTCGAGGGTGAACCTGGCGGCGACCTCGGCGATCCGCGAGGAGCCGCGCGTCACCACGACGAAGTTCACGATCACCAGGATCGCGAAGATGATCACCCCGATCACGAAGTTGCCGTGCATCATCAGCTCGCCGAACGCCTGGATGATGCGTCCTGCGCCGTCGGTGCCTTCGTGGCCGTGGCCAAGGACCAGCCGGGTCGAGGCGATGTTGAGCCCGAGCCGGAACAGTGTCGCCACCAGCAGCACGGTCGGGAAGGCGGTGAACTCCAGCGGCTTCTTGATCAGGAGCGAGGTCATCAGGATCAGGACCGAGCTGGTGATCGAGATCGCCAGCAGCATGTCCAGCAGGAAGGACGGGATCGGCAGGATCAGCAGGACGATGATGCCGACAATGCCGAGCGCCAGCGCCACTTCGCCACGCGCCACCCAGCCCCACACCTCGCGGAACGTTGGCGCCGAACCGGCGGAGGGAAGCGATAGATCAGCCATGCCGGGCGACGTTGCGGACGGCGAAGGTCTCCGCCACGAGGCGGCCCACGTCGGCGATGGCGCTGTCGCGAGCCGCATCGGCGGCCGCTTCGGCGACGGTCAGGTAGCAGGCGATGACGACCGGGCCGTTGGGGGTCCACGCCACAGCGATGTCGTTGGCAGTTCCCCTCTCGCCTGTGCCGGTCTTGTCGCCGACCTGCCAGTCGGCCGGCAGTCCGGCGCGCAGCCGCGAAAGGCCGGTCTGGCACGCCGTCATCCAGCCCCTCAAGCGATCGCGGGACGAATCCGAGAGCGCGTGGTCCAGTAGGGTCGCCTTGAGATCGGCGATCATCGCCGTTGGCGTCGTGGTGTCGCGCGGATCGCCCGGAATGGCGGTGTTCAGCGATAGCTCGGTGCGGTCGAGCCGGCTCTTGCGGTCGCCGAGCGAGCGCACAAAGCGGGTCCAGCCGGTTGGTCCGCCGAGGGAGGCCAGGATCAAGTTGGCGGCGGTGTTGTCGCTAAGTTCGACCGCGGCGGCGCAGAGGTCGACCAGCTGCATGCCGCCGTCGGCGACGTGCGCCTTGCTCACCGGGGCGTAGCTCAGCAGGTCAGACGGACCATAGCGGACGAAGCGGTCCAGCTGCTCCTGGCCGGAGTCGACCCGCGCCAGCACCGCGGCGACCGCCATCGCCTTGAAGGTGCTGCACATCGGGAATCGTTCGTCAGCGCGATAGCCGATGCGCCGGCCACTGCTGAGGTCGAGCGCCGCAACGCCCAGCCGCCCACTGACCTTGGCCTCGATCTCGGCAAAGGGGTTGCGCGCGCCCGCCAGCCCCGAGCAAAGGCTCGCGGCCGCGCCGGCGATCAGGGTGCGACGGGAAGCGGTGCGCATACGGCTCAAGCGGCGTTCGCCGCGCCCTGCTGTGGCGGCGGCACCGAAATGCCGGCATCGGAGTATTCCTTGAGCTTGTTTCTCAGGGTACGGATGGAGATGCCGAGGATGTTGGCGGCGTGGGTGCGGTTGCCGAGGCAGTGGCTGAGCGTGTCGATGATCAGCTGCTGCTCGACTGCCGCCACCGTCTGGCCGACCAGCCCGCGGGTCACCGCCTCCGCGGCGATCGAGGCGGCGCGCGCGGTCTCGGCGGCGGGCGACGCCGGCATCGGCGCGCCGTCTGGCAGGCGGATGGCGAACTCTTCGATCTCGGCGGAGGACGACAGCAGCACCGCCCGGTGCATCGCGTTCTCCAGCTCGCGCACGTTACCGGGCCAGCGGTGGCTGAGCAGTCGCTGGCGCGCCAGCGACGAGAGCGGGCGCTCGGGCATGCCGTTTGCGGCGGCGTACTTGCGGCCAAAGTGCTCGGCCAGCGCCAGGATGTCGCCGGGCCGCTCGCGTAGCGGCGGCAGGCGCAGGTTCACGACGTTGAGGCGGTAGAGCAGGTCCTCGCGGAAGGTCCCGTCTTTCGCCGCCTGGGCGAGGTCGCGGTTCGAGGTGGCGATGACGCGGATGTCGACCTTCACCGGCTTGCCGCCGCCGACGCGGTCGATCTCGCGCTCCTGCAAGGCGCGCAGCAGCTTGGCCTGGAGCCGCCCATCCATCTCGGAGATTTCGTCGAGCAGCAGCGTGCCGCCGCTGGCTTCCTCGAACTTGCCGATCCGCCGCGCGACCGCGCCGGTGAAGGCGCCTTTCTCGTGGCCGAACAGCTCGCTTTCCAGCAGGTTCTCGGGGATTGCAGCGCAGTTGACCGAGATGAACGGCCGCTGGGCGCGGCGCGACTTCACGTGGACGTGGCGCGCCATCACCTCCTTGCCGACGCCGCTCTCGCCGGTGATCAGGATCGAGGCCTCCGACGCCGAGACCTGGTCGGCCAGGGCGATCACCGCCTGCATCGCCGGATCGCGCGCGATCATCGGCCGGTCGTCGTCGGAGACGGCGGCGAGCACGGCGGCGATCAGCTCGGCGTCGGGCGGCAGCGGAATGAATTCCTTGGCCCCGGCGCGGATGGCGTCCGCGGCCCGCTTCGGGTCGGCCCCGACACCGCAGGCGACGACCGGAACCCGGATGCGCTCGGCCTCGTTGGCGGCGATGAGGCCGGCGATGTCGAGGTCATAGTCGACCATCAGCAGGTCGGCGCCTTGGCCGGCGCGCAAGGCGTAGGTGGCGGCCTCGCAGGTCTCCACGTGCGCCACTTTCGCCCCCGCGGACATCGCCAGCTTCACCGCGCTGGAGAGCTGTCCGCTCAGGCGTCCCACGACTAGCAGCCGCATTTCAGTCTCCCTTCGAGGCCGCGCCGTTCTAGGTGACGGCGTCCCCGTCCTTGATGATTTCTGTCATGGTCACGCCAAGGCGGTCCTCGACCACCACCACCTCGCCGCGGGCGACCAGGCGGTTGTTGACGTAGATGTCGATGGCCTCGCCGACCTTGCGGTCCAGCTCCAGGACGCTGCCTTGTCCCAATTGCAGCAGCTGTGCGACCGAGAGGTGGGCGCGGCCGAGTACGGCCGAGATGTTGACCGGCACGTCGAACACCGGCGCCAGATCGGTGGCGGTCTTCTCCTCGCCCTCACCGACAACGGCGATCGCGCCGCCGCTGGGGCCGAACTCGTCGAGCTTGAGGTCGGATTCGTCAGTCATGTTGGACCTCGTCGGTGGGGTTGGATGGGTTGGGCAGGGCTTCGGCGTGCAGGCCCTCGGCCGCGAGCGCGCCTTCCAGCGCCTCGGCGACGCGCTGGGCGGCGCCGGCCGGATCGAAGGCGGCCGAACCGTCGCCCCAGTCGAGCACGAAAGCGGCGGGCGGTAGCGTCGGCTCTGCTCTTGCGAGGATCTGGCCGGGATAGCCGATCGCCTCGGCGGTCTCGGTCAGCGCCGCTTGCAGCCGCTCCAGCAGCGCGGCCGGGGCGCGCAGGGTGAGGCGGGGGGTCGCTTCCACTTCGCGGGCGAGGGCCGCAAGCGCGGCTTGCAGCGGCGCTTCGGGAAAGCGGTCGCACGCCGCGTCGGCGATCTGCCGGGCGCAGGCCAGGGCCAGTTCGGCGGCGCCGGTGCGATGCTGATGGGCTGCGGCGGCGAGGGTCGGCAGCGCGGCGCGCGCGGCCTCGGCGAGGTCGGCGAGCGCGCGGGCGGTGTCGGCCTCGATGCGCTGCATGGCGGCCGCTTCGCCCTCGGCGCGCGCCTTGGCGGCCATCGCCTGCGCCTCCTCGGCGGTGAACAGGCGCTTGTAGGTGCTGGGCGACGCCGGCCGGGCCCCGTCGAACTCCGTATCGAACGTGAACTTGCGAGCTTCGGACATCAGTAGATCAACTCATCGTCGCCGCCGGAGCCGGCGAGCATGATCTCGCCCTTGGCGGCGAGGTCCTTGGCGACCTGCACCATGGCCATCTGCGCGGTGTCGACGTCGCGCAGCCGCACCGGGCCCATGCTCTCCATGTCTTCGCGCATGATCTTGGCCGCGCGCTCGGACATGTTGGAGAAGAACATCTCGCGTAAGGAGTCCGAGGCGCCTTTCAGCGCCAGGCCCAGCTGATCCTTGGCCACCGTGCGCAGCAGGGTCTGCACGCCGCCGGGGTCGAGCCGGGAGAGGTCCTCGAACACGAACATCAGCGCGCGGATGCGCTCGGCGCTCTCGCGGTTGCGCTCTTCCAAAGCAGCGATGAAGCGGCTCTCGGTCTGGCGGTCGAACGAGTTGAAAATCTCCGCCATCATCTCGTGGCTGTCGCGCTTGGAGGTGCGCGCCAGGTTGGACATGAACTCGGTGCGCAGCGTCTGCTCGATCTTGTCGAGGATCTCGCGCTGCACCGGCTCCATGCGCAGCATGCGCATCACGCATTCGAGGGCGAAGTCCTCGGGCAGCGCCGCCAGCACGCGTCCGGCATGCTCCGACTTGATCTTCGACAGGATCACCGCGACGGTCTGCGGGTATTCGTTCTTCAGGTAGTTGGCGAGCACGGCCTCGTTCACGTTGCCGAGCTTGTCCCACATGGTGCGACCCGCGGGACCGCGGATCTCCTCCATCAGGGTGTCGACCTTGTCTCCAGGCATGAAGGCGGCGAGCAGCTTCTGGGTCTGCTCGAAGGAGCCCATGATCGCTCCGCCGCCGGACATGCCGGAGACGAATTCCACCAGCAGCTCTTCCACGACCGAGGCCGTGACGGTGCCGAGGCCCGCCATCGCCTGGGAGACTTCCTTGATCTCTTCCTCGTCGAGGGCCCGCCAGATCTGGCCGTGATCCTCGCCGAGCGACAACAGCACGACAGCGGCCTTCTCCGGCCCGCTCAGCCGCGAGGCGTCGACGATGGATTTGGCCTTGGCTCTGGCGGGGATGCTCATGCCGACTCATGCAGCCAGCCACGGAGGATCGACACCGATTCCTCCGGGTGCTTGTCGACGAACTCTGCGACCCGCTTGACCGACGAGGCCTTCACCTGGCCCTCGATGCGGGCGATGTCGATCTTATGGTCGATGTCGGGTCCGGGCAGCGCCAGCGGCTGGCCGGTGGCCTGGTCGATGGAGTGGGTCTGACCATCAGAGGTGGTCACGACGCGCACCGCCATCGGTCCACCGCTTGGAATCAGGCCCGTGCCGCCCGAGGCCACCGCTGACGCGGCGCTGCGGATCAGCGGCCGGATCACAAAGAACAGGATCAGCACCGCGACCAGCCCAAGGATGGCGAGCTCGACCGTGCGCATGATGTCGTTCTTGTCGAAGCCGGTGAGGGGGCTTGCGGCGCTGACGCCCTCGCCTTGCTCGGCGTCGGGGAAACGCACGTTCACCACCTGCACGGTGTCGCCGCGATCGGTGGAGAAGCCCATCGCCGCCTTCACCAGGTCGTTCAGGTGCTGCATCTCGTCGGCGGTGCGCGGCGTGTAGGGGCCGGGCTTGCCGTTCTTGCCGGGCGCCGTGACGCCGTCGACCGCGACCGCCACCGAGAGCCGCTTGATCGTGCCAGGCTGTTGCACCTGGGTGGTGACGGTCTTGGAGATCTCGTAGTTGGTGGTCGACTCGGTCCCTTTGTTCTGGTTGCCGCTGGAGGCGCTGGCGCCGGGCGCGGTCGGCGTGCCGCCGGGGATGTTGCTCGAGGCGGAGGTGGCGCCGGAGGCGCCGACCCCGCTCTGGTTTTCCTGCGAGCTCTGTTCGTTGGTCTGCTCGGACCGGACCACCTGACCGTCGGGATCGTACTTCTCTTCCTGGGTCGTCACCTGCGCCATGTCGACGTCAGCGCTGACCTGGACGCGCGCCTTGCCGACGCCGACCACGCCCTCGACCAGGCTCTTGATTCGGGCCTGGATGCCGTCCTCGATCGTCGCCTTGGCATCGGCCGCGGCCTTGCCGCCGAGCGCGCCGTCGCTGTCGGCGGAGAGAGTCTTGCCGTGCTGGTCGATGATAGTGACCCGCTCGGGCTTCAGGTTCGGCACGGCGCCGGCGACCAGGTTCTGCACCGCCCGCACCTGGTCGGTCGAAGGCTCGCGCGCGCCGACCCCGATCGTGACCGAGGCGGTGGCCTGGTCGGCGCTGTCCTGGAACAGCTGCCGCTCGGGCAGCACCAGGTGCACGCTGGCGAAGGTGACGCCGTCGAGGGCGCGGATGGTGCGCGCGAGCTCGCCCTCTGTGGCCCGCTTCATGTTCAGCTGCTGCACGAAGTCGGTCTGGCCGAGCGCGCTTTGGGTGTCGAAGATCTCGTAGCCGACCGAACTGGCGGTCGGCAGGCCCTTGCCGGCCAGCATCAGGCGGGCGGAGGCGACGTGGTCGCGCGCCACCATGATGGTCGAGCCGTCGCCCTTGACCTCGTACTTGATGCCGCCTGCGTCGAGCGCCTGGGTGATGGTCCCGGCCTCTTTCAGGTCGAGGTTGGAGTAGAGCAGCCCCATCGGCTCTGCCGTGAGGTTCATGACGATAGCCATCAGCACGCCGACGGCGCCGCCGCCGACCCCGAGGACCACGGCCAGCCGGCCGATGCCGAACCGCTGCAGCGATGCGAAGAAGGAATTCACCCGAAGACGCCCAAGGTCCCTGCCAGACTGAACGCGGCTCGGCCTTCTAGGCGCCCGTCGCTAGGCAGTATTTACCCAGTGCAAGGTAAACGACCTGTTTAAGACTGGCCCGGCTCGCGGTACCAAACGTCGCAGTCGTTCTGCGGCTCGGCGACACGTCCTGGCCTGGCTGAAACAGAAACGGCCGCGCCCTCCGGTGGGAAGGCGCGGCCGCAGTGGTCGCCGGATCCTTGGGGGAGGGTCTCAGCGATACTGTTGAAGTCGGGTCGTCCGCAGGCCCGCCATGCCATGGCGGTCGATCGACTGCTGCCAGCCGAGAAACTCCTCGTTGGTCAGCGAATAGCGTTCGCAAGCGTCGTCCAGCGAAAGTAGACCACCGCGGACGGCGGCCACCACCTCGGCCTTGCGACGGATCACCCAGCGCTGGGTGTTGGGCGGCGGCAGGTCGGCAATCGTCAACGGCGCACCTGTCGGGCCGATCACGTACCTCTCGCCGCGGCTGTTAGTGCGCTGCTGTTGCAACATTGGCTTTACGCCCTTCTCACCATCACCATGGCGCAGGACCATAGAGCCGCGGCAATAACACGCGCTTAATTGCGATAGTTAAAATTGGTCTAACCACCGCTGCCTCCGTTAGGCCATAGTGTTGGCACGAAGTGTACACCTTCGTTAACAGTCCTCGAATTTCACAGTCCCTACTGGATGACGTTCAATAGTGTCTGCATCATCTGATTGGCTGTGGTGATGATCTTCGAAGAGGCCGAGTAGGCGCTCTGGCTGGTAATCAATTGGGTCAGCTGTGACGACAGGTCGACCGTTGAAGACTCCAGCGTCGACGGGTCGATCGTGCCGGCGCCGCCCTGGTTGGGCTGCTCCAGGGTGAAGGTGCCGCTGTTCTGGGAGACCTGAAACGCATCGCCAGTGACCGGCGTCAGGCCGTCCGGATCGGGGAAGGTGGCGATGGCGACCTGCGCCAGCGAGCGGGTGACGCCGTTGGAGAACACCGCGGTGACGATGCCGTTCTTGTCGATCTCGACGTTGGTGAGGTTGCCGAACTGGGTGCCGTTGGTGGTGATCGACTGGGTGTTGGACTGGCTGTCGAGCTGGGTGAGGCCGCCCGTGCTGCCGGAGCCGCCCGAGAGGTTAAGAGTTACGCTCTGGGCGGCGATGCCGAGCGAAGAGGCCCAGTTCACCTGACCGGCGCCGGGCGCTCCGGCGGCCGACGCGCCGAAGGTGATGGTCGGGCTGGCGGCGTTGAAGATGGTGGTGTTGGCCGGGTCGATCTGGCCGGTGGCGGTGAAGGCGATCATGCCAGTGGCGATCTGGCCGTTGGCGAGACCAGCGCCGGTGGTGACGTCGGAGGCCGGCACGGCGACCAGCTCGGCGTACCACTGGTTCGGCGTGCTGCTCTTCAGCAGGTCGAGCTGCACGTTATGCTGCCCGCCCTGGGAGTCGGATATCGGCACCTGGATGCTGTAGTCCGGCTGCACGCCGGTGGCGTTATTGGACTCCCACATCGCCATGCTGTTGGTCGCCGGGGTGTAGGCCCCGGGGCTCGCGGTTCCCGCCGCGATGGCCGCGGCCGACTCGGCCTGCGCCGCGTCGACGTTCGCGTTGACGCCGATCGTGGTGGTCGGCGAGACCGCGCCGCCGACCTGCGAGACGTTGATCGACTGCAGGCTGGTGAGGCTGGAGGGGTTGGGCGTGATCACGCCGTTGGGGTCGGCCGGCCAGCCTTGCAGCACCAGACCGGCGCTATTCACCAGATAGCCTTGGTTGTTGACCGTGAACGAGCCGGCGCGGGTGAACAGGCGCGGATCGGTCGGCGTGACGTTGGTCGCCTGCGTCGTCGTGACGAAGAAGCCCTGGCCCGAGATCGCCAGGTCCAGCGGTGAGCTGGTCTGGGTCAGCTGGCCCTGCTGGTCGACCAGCTGGCGATTGAGGGCGAGGACGCCACCGGAATTGCCGGCCGCGTCGATCCCGGTGCCGGTCACCAGCGTCTCGAATTCGGTCTCGCTTTGCTTGTAGCCGACCGTGTTCACGTTCGCGATGTTGTTGGAGACGGTCGAGAGCGCGGCCGAGTTGGCGCCGAGCCCCGACACCCCGGTCTGCATTGCACTGTTGAGGCTCATGGCCTGGTCCTTCCGTTAGATCTTTGGTCGCCGCTCATGCGGCGGAGGTGTTGGAGGCGGCTTCGGTCACGCCGGTGATGGAGCTGAGCGGCACCTGGTTCTTGCCGACCGTGAGCATGGTCTGGCCGTTGACCTGGGTGACCGCGCTGACGACGCCGCTGATGGCCGGATCCGTGCTCTTGGCGCCTGGCGCCGTGACGGTCTCGCCGATCAGGTTCGCCGCCGACGCCACGCCGCCTTGCGCCGTGACCAGCTGTTGCAGCAGCTGGTTGGAGAGCAGTTGCTGCTCGACGCCGGTCATCTGGGTGATCTGCTGGGTGAACTGGTTGGTATCCAGCGGCGAGGTCGGGTCCTGGTTCTTCAGCTGGGTGGTCAGCAAGGTCAGGAAGCCCTGGAAGTTGTTGGCCAGCGAGGCCAGCCCGTTGTTGAGACTGAGCTGGGTGGTCGACGCTGTGCTGGTCGAGCCCGTTTTCGAGGCGCTGCCCGTGTTGGTGTTGCCGCTTGAGGTGAACGCGGCCTGAGCGGCGTTGGTGGCTGCGACGGCTGAGTTGGTCATGGCCGGTCCTCAGATGGTGATGTCGAGACCGCCGGCGCTGGTGGCGCCGAGGGCGGAGGGGGATGCGATGGGCGAGACGTCGGCGAGAGGGTCCGCGAGGATCGGCGCCTGAGAGAAGCCGGATTGGGCTGCGCCCTGTCCGGCCGCACCCTGCCCGCCGCCGGAGGTGAAGCTGAGCCCGCTTTGGCCGACGTCGATGCCCGCCTGCTGCAGCGCCTGCTGCAGATCGCCCGCGCGGCTCTTGGCCTCGGCCGCCGCGTTCGGACTGTCGAACGACAGCACCGCCGAGAGTTGGCCCTGCTGATCGATCTTCAGGCTCACATCCACCCGGCCGAGCCCCTGCGGCTCGAGCGCGAAGTCGAACGCCGTGCGCGCGGCGTTCACCTTGCTGGTGATCTGCGCCGCGAGCTGTGCGGTGATGTCGGCCCCGTGCGCCGAGGCCAGCGCGGCGGGGGCCGGGGCGCCCATGGCGGTTGCGGGCGCGGCGGCGAGCGTCGTCTGCGAAGCGCCCTGGGCGCCGAGGCCGGTGTTGTCAGCCGCGAGCTGAGCGACGGGCGCCGCCGCGCCGCCGGGGTCGTCGTCATGCGGCGCAGGGAAGGGCGCACCACCGGTCTGCGCCTCGTCGGCGGCGGCGGTCTCGGATTTCGAGGCCGTGATGATCGGTGTGATCGCGGCGGCGGCTTTCGTCGCCCCGGCGCTCACCGCCGTCTGGATCTGGACCGCCTTGGCCGACTTGCCCGGTGCGGCTGCCGGCTGCGCCGCCGCGGCGCCGGTCGACGCGAGCTGGCCGGGCGCCAACAGTGTCAGCAGGGCGGCGGACGGCGCCAGCGTGGCGGTCGCCGGCGGCGTGGCATTGGGCTGGCCGGTGGCCGGGGCCGCCGCGGCGCCGGGGGCAGCCCCGCCGCCGGGGTCGGCGGGCGCCGGCGACGTTGGGTCGGTCGCACCGGAGGTCGCCGACGCGGCGGCCTGGGCTGAAGCCGACGTCGCCTTGGCGACGAATTGGATCAGGCGCGGGTCGAGCGGCGACGCAGGCGTTGCGCCAGCGGGTGTTGCGCTGGGGTCCTGAGCGCCGGCGGCGCTCGCCGCCGCGGCTTGCCCGCCGATCAGCGCGCCCGGGTCCAGCAGGAGGGCGCCCGCCGCCGTCGCATCAGTCGGTGCGCCACCCGACCCTGCGGCGGGCGCACTGCCGGTGTCGCCGGAGGCGGCCGCGGCCTGGCCCCCATCGGCCGCCGCCTGGGAAGAGGGCGACGACGCGGACTGAACGGAGGCCGTTTGAGCTGTGGCTGACTGGGCAGATGCCGACTGCGACTGGGCCGAGGACGATTGGGGCGCGGGCGAATGGGGCGCGGACGCTTCCGGCGAAAACGCGCCCGGCGCGCCGCCGGCGGCGCGCGGCGAGGCATCGCTGTGCGAGGGAGAGGCGGTGGTGGCGGCCGTCACCGGCGCTGGCGGTCCCAGCTGCGACATCAGCGCCGCCAACGCGCCGTTGAAGCCATCCGCGCTCGCGCCCGATTGCGGCGTGGCGGCGTCGCCGGGGACGGCGGGCTTGGCGGTCGAGACGTGGGCTGATGCAGCCAGCATGGCGCCTGGGAAAAGGTTGTCGGGGGACGGCGCCTGCTGCGCCTGAACATTCGACCCCCTCAAGCAACCCTTGCGCCACAAGCGAGAATTCGCCGTAATCGTATGAAAACAAATAGCTATTTCCGAAAAGCGGACGACGCCTTTGCCCCGTGCGCGGCGCTTTTTGCCGGGGCCAGATAGGCAAGGTCCGCCGGTCTTGCCCGCGGCGCCGGTCGCGGCCTTTGCGACTCTGGCGCCGCTCTTGCGCGACGGACCAGGCCAAGGAGTCGGCGACGAAGATGAAGTCTATTCAGATCAAAGGGTTAGCTCTGGACGTGCAGCGCGCTAGCGCTTGCGGCCGGCAGTTATTGCCCATGAGTCCGGCTGGGCTTGCCGGGCGGGAGTTCGGCTGATGTCGATCAGCAGCATGATGGGGGCCGCGCTTTCGGGCCTGCAGACCGCGCAGACCGGGCTGACGACGGTCTCCAACAACATCACCAACGTCAACACGCCGGGCTACGCGCGAGAGATCGTTCAACAGAGTCCGTTGGTCAGCGGCGGTGTGGGCGACGGGGTCACGGTGGACGACGTCCAGCGCGTCACCAACCAGTACCTGGAGTCCGCCAACTACCAGGCTTCGTCGGCGGCTGGTTCCTCAGGCATCATCTCCACCCTGCTCGACCAGGCGCAGGCGGCGTTCGGAGATCCGACCCAGGCCGGCAACTACCTCAACCAGCTGAGCACGGTGTTCAGCGACTTCACTGCCTCGGCGAACGACCCGGCCTCGAGCCTGCCGCGCACTCAGACGCTGGATGATCTGAGCGCCTTTCTCGACTCAACCAACACCGTCGCCGGCACGCTGAGCAGCCTCGACACCCAGGCCGACGGCCAGATCACCAGCGATGTCAGCCAGATCAACCAGCTGCTGACGCAGATCAGCACGCTAAACACGCAGATTAGCAAGGGCACCGCCGAGCAGGCCAACGTGGCCGGCTCCCAGGACAGCCAGAGCCAGTTGCTCTCCCAGCTTTCCTCGCTGATGACGATCAACGTGAACACTCAAGCCGACGGGTCGGTGGTGGTGCGCTCGTCGAACGGCCAGCTGCTTGCTGGCAACGGCGAGGCGGCGAGCCTGACCTATACGCCGTCCGTGAGTGGCCTGGGCGTCGTCACCGCGACCGCGGCGGGGACCAATCGGGCGACCACGCTGCAGATCGGCGACGGGGAGCTGCAGGGCCTGTTGACGCTTCGCAACAACACCGTCCCCGGCATCCAGCAGCAGCTTTCCGGCTATGTCAGCGGGGCGGTGAGCGCGATCAACGCAGCCCACAACGCCAACACCGCCGTGCCGCCGCCGCAGACGCTGACCGGGCGCAACACCGGCCTCGATCTGCCAACCATCGCCGGCGACTTCACCGGCAAGACCAACATCGCCATCGTCGATTCCAGCGGCAACCTGACCCAGCAGGTCGCTATCGACTTTTCGGCCAGGACGATGAGCGTCAACGGCGGGGCCGGCGTCGCCTTCACGCCGGCGACGTTCCTCACCTCGCTCAACACGGCGCTGGGCGCGACCGGCACGGCCAGCTTCGCCAATGGCGCGCTCAGCATCAGCGCGACGACGGTTGGTTCAGGTGTCGCCATCGCCGACGATCCGACCACGCCGGCCACCGACGGCAGTCAGGGCTTCAGCCAGTTCTTCGGCTTGAACGACCTCGTCACTTCCAGCGAGATCGCCAACTACAACACCGGCCTCAAGCCCACCGATGCGAACGGTTTTGCGCCCGGCAGCACGATCACCTTCCAGCTGGCGACGTCAACCGGCGCGCCCGCCAGCACGGTGACCGTCGCCGTGCCGGCGGCTGGCGCCCCGACAATGCAGGACCTGCTGAATTCGCTGAATGCGCCGGTCGGCGGGATGGGCCAGTACGGCGCCTTCAGCCTTGACGCGAACGGGGCCATGACGTTCACGCCCAATACGCCGGGCTCGACCCTGGCGGTGGTCACCGACAACACCCAGCGCGGCGCGGGCGGCCCGTCGATGAGCCAGCTGTTCGGCCTTGGCGTCACCCAGCAGGCTAGCCGTGCGACGACTTTCCAGGTTCGCCCCGATATCAGCGCCAACCCGATGAACATGGCGCTGGGCAAGCTCGACCTTGCAGCGGCGGCCGCGGTCCCTGCCCAGCCGGTGGTGGCGATCGGCGACGGGTCAGGCGCGACGGCGCTGGCGCAGGTGGCTAACGCGTCGACCAACTTCACGGCCGCCGGAGACCTGCCGGCCGTGACCACGAGCGTCAACCAATACGCGGCCCAACTGGGCGGCGACCTTGGCCAAAAGGCCAGCGCCGCCGCCACCGCCAAGACCGCGTCCACCGCGGTGCAGACCGAGGCGCAGACGCGACTGCAGTCGGTCGAAGGCGTGAATCTGGACGAGGAGCTGGTGAACCTCACCACGTTCCAGCAGGCTTACAACGCCTCCGCGCGGCTGGTTCAGGCGAGCAAAGACATGATCAACACACTGCTTGATATTGTGCCCTGATGGACCGGATCGCCACAAACAGCGCCTACAACGCGGTGCTCACCAACCTGATGCAGGCCGAGATCGCCCAGAGCACGGCCGGCAACCAAATGTCCTCGACCGAGAAAGCCACCGACCTGGAGGGCTACGGCACGGGGGCCGAGTCGCTGACGGCGATGCAGGCCACCAACACCCAGGTCACCGGCTACCTCAACAACAGCCAAGTCGTCGCCGCCAAGCTGACAACCCAGGACACCGGCCTGAACCAAGTGGCCAGTTCCGCCACCAGCGCCATTTCCGCCATCACCAACGCGATCGCCGTCGGCAATGGCGCTTCTCTGATGCAGCAGCTGCAGACCTCGTTCGACGACGCCGCGCAGGGTCTGAACACCCAGTTCAACGGCGAGTACGTGTTCGCCGGCGGCCAGGTGAACACCCAGCCGGTCAGCGCGACCAGCCTGACGGACCTCACTGCGGGGCCGCCGATCTCCACTCTTTTCCACAACGATCAGCGACAGATCTCGACCCAGGTCGACCAGAACACCAGCATCGGCACCGGCTTCCTGGCCGACCAGGTGGGCACGCCGCTGTTCACGGCCCTGCAGACGATCCAGCAGTACGTCCAGACCAATGGCCCGTTCGGAACAACGCTCACGACCGCGCAGCAGAGCTTCCTGACCCAGCAACTCGGGACGCTGAACACGGTGCAGACCAACCTGAACAACGTCGTGGCGCAGAACGGTCTGGCGCAGGCCGAGGTGACCAACACGCAGGGCTCCCTCACCCAGCAGCAGACCATGCTGCAGGGGCTGATCGGCACCGCGACCCAGGCCGACCTCGCCCAGGCGAGCGCCAACCTGCAGCAGGCGCAGCTGTCGATCCAGGCCGCGGGCCAGGTGTTTCAGGCGCTGAAAAGTTCGTCGTTGCTGAATACCCTGAGCAGCAACGGGGTGCTGGGCTAGACCTCGCGCCTCGCATTTGCGGCGGCGGGACGCTACATGCGGCCCGTTATGGCCACGACTGCGACCATCGACGATATCGGCGCCGCCGAGGATGCCACCCGCGAGGCCGTCGGGCTGCCCGTCGGCGCTCGGGTGCTTGCGGCCATGTCGGGCGGCGTCGATTCCACCGTCACCGCGGCGCTGCTCGCCCGGGCTGGGTATGACGTCGTTGGGGTCACCCTCCAGCTCTACGACCACGGCGCGGCGAGCCACCGCAAGGGCGCCTGCTGCGCCGGGCAGGACATCCACGATGCCCGCACCGCCGCCGAAGCGCTCGGCGTCCCGCACTATGTGCTCGACTACGAAAGCCGGTTCCGCGCAGCGGTGATGGACGACTTCGCCGACGCCTACCTACGCGGCGAAACGCCAGTGCCCTGCATCCGCTGCAACCAGACGGTCAAGTTCCGCGACCTGGTCGAAGTGGCCCGCGAGCTCGGCGCGGCGGCGCTGGCGACCGGCCACTATGTGCAACACCGGTCAGGGTCGGCGGGACCGGAATTGCATCGAGCGATCGATCCGGCGCGCGACCAGAGCTACTTCCTGTTCGCCACGACGCGCGATCAGCTCGCGTTCCTGCGCTTTCCGCTCGGCGGCCTCGAAAAGACGGTCGTGCGCCGGCTCGCGGCCGAGTTGGGCCTGGCCGCGGCCGATAAGCCCGACAGTCAGGACATCTGTTTCGTGCCAGAGGGCCGTTACACCACCGTGGTTGATCGGCTGCGGCCGCACGGCGCGCTGGCCGGCGATATCGTGCACCTCGACGGACGGGTGCTGGGCCGCCACGAGGGGGTCACCCGCTACACCGTCGGCCAAAGGCGCGGTCTCAACGTCGCCGTCGGCGCGCCGCTGTTCGTGGTGCGGGTCGATGCCGCACGGCGCGAGGTGATCGTCGGTCCGCGCGAGGCCCTGCTGGTGCCGGCGCTGACGCTGAAGGAGGGCAACTGGCTGGGCGATGCGCCATCGCTGGAGGCGGCCGCTGCGACTGGAGCGCCTGTGCTGGCCCGCGTCCGCTCGACCCGGGCGCCGGTTCCGGGTCGGCTGACGCTGATCGGGGACACCGTCGGCGTCACCTTCGACCGACCGCAGGAGGGCGTCGCGCCGGGCCAAGCCTGCGCGCTCTATGATCCGGCCGATCCCAGCCGGGTGCTCGGCGGCGGCTTCATCGCCAGCGCAGCGGCGTGAGCGCAACCGAGCCTTCCGCCGCCGCGGCTGCGTCCCTCACCGTGCTTTGCATGAAGTGGGGGACCAAGTACGGACCCGACTATGTGAACCGGCTGTACGGCATGGTGGCGCGTCATCTCGCGCGGCCGTTCCGGATGGTGTGCCTGACCGACGCGGCGGCGGGCGTCCGCGCCGAGGTGACCTGTGCGCCGATTCCCCAGTTGCCGCCGATCGCCCAGCCCAAGGAGCGCGGCTGGACAAAGATCGCCTCCTTCTCGCCGGAGCTGGCGGGGTTGCTGGACGAGACAGTGCTCTATCTCGACCTCGACGTGGTGGTGATGGGGCCGCTCGATCCCTTCTTCGATCACCCGGGCGCCCTTCCAATGATCCGCGACTGGTACCATCCGGTGCGTCTGGTCGGGAACTCGTCGGTCTACCGCTACCGGCCAGCGGATCGCTACGCGCTGTTCGAGGCGTTCTGCAACGACCCCGACGCGATCGTCACCCGGATCCGGAACGAGCAGGAGTTCCTCAGCGAATATCTGCAGGGACGCGGCGAACTCAGCTTCTGGCCGGCGGCCTGGTGCCAGAGCTTCCGGGTCAGCTGCCTGGCGCCCTGGCCGTTGCGGATCTGGCAGTCGCCGCGGGCGCCGGACGACTGTCGCGTGCTGATCTTCCATGGCGAACCCAAGCCGCCGGAGGCGATGGCGGGTCGGCCGGGTTCGTTCCAGACCTTCCGGCCGTCGCCGTGGATCGAGCCCTACTGGCAGGCCTAGGTCAGACCTCGGGGCGATAGGGCGGGGAGCGTCGCGGCGATCGCGAGCGCTTTTGCAGGATCACCGGGCTGGCGATCAGCTGGCGACGGCCGACACGGGGGCGGCGCTTCATCCACAGCGCCTGGATCTCGGCCAGATGCGGCGGCGCCGGCCGGCGCAGGTCCCGGCTGGAAAAGAACTGCACGCCGATCTCGAGGCCGCGGCGCCAGCACACCTGGGCGTCGAAGGCGACCCCGCTGGACCAGACCACCATGGTCATTCGGTTCTCGTCGGGCGCCGCGCCTTCGAACTTCAGCCGAGCGCCCATCTTGCTGAAATCCGCGATGACGCAATCGATGTGGCCGGGAAACACCTTGCCGCGCAGCGACGTCGCAATCCGCTCAGCGGCGCGGCGATCCTTGGCGGACATGGTTCGGACGGCGACTTGGCCCATCTTCCGCAAACTAGCCGCCAATCGTTAATCGGTCGCGAAAACGGGAGCTCAGTTCGCCTCGGAGTCGCGGCCCGACAGCTGGCCGAGCGCCTCGCCGACGCTGGGCGCCGTACGCCGACGGCTCCTCAGGTCGTTGCCGCTGACCGGCTCGCCGCAGGCCTCGCACACCAGCCGCGCGTGCAGCGGCGCGCCGCAGCTATGGGAGATCTCCAGCGGAACAACGCCCTCGCCGTAGACGTGGCGATCGCCCCAGGCCTTGAGCATCAGCAGCACCGGCTGCAGATCGCGGCCCTTCTGCGTCAGGACATAGTCTTTCCGCGGCGGATGATCGCTGTAGAGGCGGGTCTCCAGCACGCCATGTTCGACCAGTGTCTTCAGTCGCGCGGCCAGCACGTTGCGGGCGACGCCGAGCCGGGTCTGCCAGTCGTCGAAACGCTGTACGCCATAGAAGGCGTCGCGCAGGATGAGCAACGTCCACGGATCGCCGACGACCGAAAGCGTCGCGGCGACCGAGCAGTGCTCTTTGGAATAGTTCGCAGTGCGTCCCATGCCGCGAAGGTGCTGTCTTACAACGCTTTGCGCAAGCGTTGCGTTTCAGAACCTCCTGATGAAGCGCAGACTGCCGCTTGCCGCCGCGCCGCACTATCTAGACAACCACGCCCGCGCCAAACCCTGAAGGACGCCGCCATGCCCGCCGATCCCATCGTCATCGTCAACTACGCCCGCACGCCGATGGGCGGCTTCCAGGGCGCGCTGGCCGGCGCCTCGGCGACGGAGCTTGGGGCCGCAGCGGTAAAGAGCGCGGTGGAGCGGTCGGGCGTTGCGCCGCAGAGCGTCGAGCAGATCGTGATGGGCTGCGTCTTGCCCGCGGGGCTGGGACAGGCGCCGGCTCGGCAGGCGGCGCTGAAGGGCGGCCTGCCCAAATCGGTCGAGGCCACCACCGTCAACAAGATGTGCGGCTCGGGCATGCAGGCGGCGATCATGGCCCACGACATGCTGGCCGCCGGCTCTGCCAAAGTCATCGTCGCCGGCGGCATGGAGAGCATGACCAACGCGCCGTACCTGCTGGCCAAGCACCGCGGCGGTGCGCGCATCGGCCACGACCGGGTGATGGATTCGATGTACCTCGACGGGCTTGAAGACGCGTACGACAGCGGCAAGCTGATGGGCGCCTTCGCCGAAGAGTCGGCGGCTGTCTACCAGATCGGCCGCGCCGAAATGGACGCCTACGCGATCGAAAGTCTCGCCCGGGCCAAGCGCGCGGTCGAAAGCGGGGCGTTTCGACGCGAGATCACCCCGGTCGAAATCGCCGGCCGCGGCGGCGTCACTGTGGTCGCCGACGATGAGCAGCCGCCGAAGGCCGACCCGTCGCGCATTCCCACGCTGAAGCCCGCCTTCGCCAAGGACGGCGCGATCACCGCCGCCAACGCCTCATCGATCTCCGATGGCGCAGCTGCGCTGGTGCTGATGCGCGCCTCGACCGCCGAAGCGCTCGGGCTCGAGCCGATCGCGCGCATCGCCGGCCACGGCGCCCACGCTCACGAGCCGGGCCTGTTCACCACCGCGCCGGTTCCGGCGATGAACAAGGCGCTCGCCAAGGCTGGCTGGAGCGTCGCCGACATCGACCTGTTCGAGGTCAACGAAGCGTTCGCGGTGGTGGCGATGATCGCCCAGCGTGAGCTTGGCATCGACCGCGAGCGGCTGAACGTCAACGGCGGCGCCTGCGCGCTCGGCCACCCGATCGGCGCCTCAGGCGCGCGTATCCTGACGACTCTGCTGGCGGCGCTGGAGGCGCGTGGTGAGAAACGGGGCCTGGCCTCGCTGTGCATCGGCGGCGGCGAGGCCGTCGCGATGGCGGTCGAACGGTTCTAGCCGGAGGCGATCAGGGCGGCGGACCGCCACCGCCGCCACCGCCGCCGCCCCCACCACCGGGGCGACCGCCGCCGCCACCGCCTCCAAAGCCGCGGCGCAACTGGGCCATGTCGACGACATCGCCAGTCGGCAGCTTCACCTGGCCAGGCCCAATATCGGCCGGGCAGGCGCCCTTGTAGACCGCGGTGATGGTGTTCTTATGCTGCCCGTTGCGGGCCGGATCGCTCGCGTTTTCGACCGTGATGGTGTTGTTCACCGTGTACTTCACGTTGAAGTCACCGCTCAACACCGCGTGGTTGGTGATCTTGGGACCGCCAGGGCCGCCGAAGGTGCAGACCGAATCCACCATATAGCTCGCGCCATCTTGAGTGACGGCGTACTTCTCGCAGGCGCCGGCGCGCCGTGGCTTGCGCGGCAGCACCGGCATGCGCCGGTCCGAGGCCTCGTCGTAACAGGCCTCGCTCACCAGCGGCGTCGCGCTCTGGTCGGTTTGCAGCGTCTGTTCCCACAGCCCGGCCTTGCGCTGCGGCGAGGCGGGTCCGCCGAAGAATGGCAGCTTGTCACAGCCGCCAAGCGACATCGCGACGAGACCGAGCGCGATCACCTTCTTCATCGAGTCTGCTCCAAATTGATTGTCTGAAATACGCGCACGGCGGTCAGGTTCAGGCGTGGGCGGCCAGCGTCTCGAGCCGCGAGCGAGCGCCGTCGGGCAGGACTGCGTCGCCCGGCTTCATGTCCTTCGGGCAGTCGCCCTGGCGCTGCACGTCCGCCAGCACCCGGCTGCGGCCGTTGGCCTCGTTGTCGGCCGCATCCATCGTCTGGCTCTCGGCCTCGACGAAGTAGTGGGCATGGAAGTCGCCGCGCATCACCCCCTCCGTCGCCACCTTGCCGCCCGGGCCCATGTCGCAACTGGTGGAGAAGTGCCAGGTCCCGTCGGCGGCCTTGGCGATGTCGTGCCGGCTGCAGCGGCCGTTGAGCTGGCGGTTGAACGCAGCCAGCGCGCCGGCGGCGGCGGCGTCGAGGCAGTAACGCATGGTCCTGACCCCGTGCCGGTCGGAGACGCTCTGCGACCAAAGACCAGGCGCCTGCTGCGGCCCGCCGACGACCGCGATGGTGGCGACGTCGGCGGACGGCGGCGCAGCCGTCCTGTTGCAGGCGCCCAGCGCGGCCAGCACGGCCAGCGCCAGAAGCCGATTGGATGCGCGCATGGCGGCGAGCTCCTCGAGCCTCTATCTTGCAAGATCAAGAATAGTCGCGATCAGGCGCCAGCGCGAGGTGGAAGAGATTTCATGGCTGAAGTACACGACAACCCGTCGCGACAGCGCTTCGAGATGGTTGAGCAGGGTCAGACCGTCTTCGCCGACTACCGGCGTGACGGCAGGCGATTGATCATCGATCACGTGGAAGCCCCGATAAGCTTGCGCGGAACCGGGGCCGCCGGCCGCTTCATGGAGGGCCTGGTCGCGGCGGCCAAGGCCGAAGGCTCGACCATCGTGCCGGTCTGCAGCTACGCCGTCGCCTGGTTGCAGCGCCACCCGACGCTTGCTGCGGGCGTGGCGGAGTAGGCGCGCTCTTCGACGGTGGAGCGAGAGACGCGTTCTTCAGGGCTTGGTTAAGCTCTCGCTAAGCGCTGCGCGGCATTCTGGCTGCGGGGGAGCGAGCGGCCGCGGGCTGGCTCGAGGCTCGGCCAATCAGGGGCGCAGCGTTTGAACGACCGAACGGTTCGCAACCTCTCGCACCTTGAGGAGAGCGCCTCCACCGCGCGGGTGCTCAACCTGCTGCGCGTCTATCGGCGCCGCCGCAACGACCCGACCTACAGCGAAAACCCGCTGTTTCAGAACCCGACGCTCAATCGCTCGATCATCCTGAAGCATCGCCTGCGCCGCAACGAACGCGACCTCTTCTTCGACGCCCGCAAGACCGCGACCAAGATCATCATCCCGATCGACGGCGCTGAGCTGAAGCTGGGCGGCCGCTTCGTGTTCGTGAACCAGATCAACTACGACGGCATGATGGCCGACTTCCTCGGCGACGGCTGGGTCACCGACCGCTCCGACCACGACCTGCTCGCCATCATCGATGGCCTGCCCTCGCTCGACCCCTTCCTGCTGCGCGAGCAGCTCAAGCGTCACGGTCGCGATCCGGCGCGCTGCTACTTCGAGATCTCCGATGCCGACATGTCGCGCATGTTCGGCTTCGTCGAGCGCGAGGTGCAGAAGCTGATCAACCTTTGCTACGAAGAGGGGACCGTTCGCACCGAGGCCGACGATCGCCGCGGCGAGCGCCTGGTGCAGAAGATCCTCTCCGCCACCGTCGATGCGGAGACCGAGCCGCTGCGGCTGACGCTGCGGCTCGAGAAGCGGGAATATCAGGAAGGCGTCTTCTGCTGGAAGGGCTTCCTCTACTACAAGTGGACCCTCAGTGAGGCGCTGCCCGACGTTTCGCGCGTGGCCGACGCCATCGGCAGCGTGCGGCCCCGAGGCGGCACCGACAATCAGACTCTCGCCCACATCGACAAGGCCCGCACGGCGCTGCGCGCCTCGATCCTTGGCGCCCTCGAGGCCGCGCGCAAGTCGCTGCGCTTCTACGACACCGCTTTCGACGGCCTGATCGGCGGGCGCCCGCAGGCGTTCCGCGAGTTCCTGCTCAGCGCGCCGGCGATGTTCTGCGATCTCGGCGAGCGGCTGGGCGCGGTCAACCACATCGTCAGCTTCTGGAACTTCCGCTTCCCGCAGGGGAAGATGCCGACGGTCACCGGTCCGGAGTTGATCGACATCCTCGCGGACTTCGAAGAAAGCCTCGCCTTCAACGAGGGCGCAGCGGCGGCCCGCAAGCTGGCGAGCTAGCGCCGGCGCCACCGAGTCCGCGATCGCCTGCGCCGGGGAGGCGCTGTGTTCGTATTCGTTCGTGTCGTTCACGGACAATCCTTCTTCTTGAATCTCGCTCCCGCGGGGAAGAGCGCAGCTCGACATTCGACGCTTGACAGACCGTAAGTTGATACTTACGGTAAGTCATGGCTTACGGAAATGCCGCCTTCGCCGCCCTTTCGGATCCGACCCGCCGGCATGTGCTGGAGCGGTTGGCGCAGGGGCCGCGCGCGGTCGGCGAGATCGCTGAGGGACTGCCGGTCAGCCGGCCGGCGGTCTCCCAGCACCTTAAGGTGCTGAAGGAGGCCGGGCTGGTGAGCGACCGCCAGGAAGGCGCCCGGCGCATCTACGCCATCGATCCGCGTGGCCTTGGCGCGATGCGCGCCTGGCTGGACCAGTTCTGGGACACCGCCCTGCTGGCCTTCAAGGCCGAAGCGGAGCGGACCGCCGCCAACGACGAGAAGGAAGACGCGTCATGAGCCTCGCCATCAAGCCCGCGCCGGTCAGGAAGACCCTCACCGTGGCGACCACGCCGCAGCGCGCGTTCGAGGTGTTCACCGCCGGTTTCGACCGCTGGTGGCCGCGCACCCACTCGATCGGCGAGGCGCCGCTGAAGACCGCGGTGATCGAGCCGCACAAGGGCGGCCGCTGGTACGGCCTGCTGGAGAACGGAACCCAGGCCGAGTGGGGCGACGTGCTGGCGTGGGAACCGCCGACGCGCCTGTTGCTGGCTTGGCGCATCGGCGCGGACTGGAAGTACGACCCGGACCTGTTGACCGAGGTCGAGGTGGTGTTCACGCCGGAAGGCGAGGGCGCGACGAGAGTCAATCTCGAGCATCGCCTGCTGGAGAACATGGGCGCGGCCGGCGAAGGCGCTCGCGCTTCATTTGACAGCGAAGGCGGCTGGGGCGGCCTGCTTCAAATGTTCGCCGCGGAGGCGGCCAGGGCGTCCTGAGCTCAATTTCAACACCAAGCCAACGGAGTCCGATCATGATCACCGTTCACAGCATTCCCGGCAGCCCCTACGGCCGCGCCGTCCTGGCGACCTGCATCGAGAAGAACGCGCCTTACCGGCTGCAGCCGATCACGCCCGGCACGCACCGGCAGCCGCCGTATACGACGTTGCATCCGTTCGCGAAGATCCCGGCGATCGAGGACGGCGACTTCAAGCTGCATGAGACGCAGGCGATCGCCCGCTACATCGATGCGGCCTACGGCGCGCCCCGCGCCCTGACACCGAAAGATCCGAAGGTCGAGGCGCGGATGAACCAGGTGATCGGCATCGTCGATTGCTATTTCTTCGCCCCCAACTCGGCCATGACGCTGGGCTTCAACCGCGTTGTCGCGCCCAAGCTCGGTTTTCCGACCGATGAGGCCGCGGCGCTCGCGGCGATCCCGCAGACACGCCACTGCCTCGAGGTGCTGGCCGGCTTCGTCGAGAACGGTCCACACATGGCGGGCGACGTCTTCTCCCTGGCCGACATTCATGCCGGGTGCCATCTCGACCTGCTGTCCGGCGCGCCGGAGGCGGAGGAGATGATGCGAGGCACGCCGCTGCAAGCCTGGCTCGAGCGGGTGCGCGCACGGCCCAGCTTCGCCAGCACCACCTGGGAGCAGGTCGCGGCCATGGCCGCCTGAGGCCATCTGAAACGGCGTGAGGCGCGGGTTCGAGGCGCTTCACGAAAACAAGTTTACATAACAAACAAGTTCGCGCATGCTCTGACTTCTGGAGCCCGCGCATGGGGCGTGGGCCTGGGGTTCAGGAGCGCCGCCATGGCCGACACCTCCAGCGAACGCCTGCACGCGCTCGACGCGGTGCGCGGCTTCGCCCTGATCGCGGGCATCGTCTTCCACGCCACCATCTCGTTCCTGGCGGCGCCGAAGGGCGTGCCGCTTTGGATCGTGACCGACAACCAGCCCAGCGTGACGCTCGGTGTCGTCTTCCACGTGCTGCACATGTTCCGCATGACCACCTTCTTCCTGATCGCTGGTTTCTTCGCCCACCTGACCTTCCACCGCCGAGGGGCGAAGGGCTTCATCGCCGACCGGGCCAAGCGCATCGCCTTACCGCTGCTGGTCGGTTGGCCGATCCTGATCGCCGCGATTGTCGCTGTGACCATCTGGGCGGCGGTTTCCGCGGCGCATGGCGGCCCGCTGCCGCCGCCGCCGAAGTATCCGGGCTTCCCTGCCTTCCCGATGACCCACCTGTGGTTCCTGTATGTGCTGCTCTGGCTCTACGCGGCGACCTTGGCTTCCCGGGCGCTTGTCGTGCGGCTCGATCGGGCGGGGCGGGTGCGCGCGGCCATCGACCGCGCCGTGCAGCGGGTGGCGACCCATCCGGCCGGCCTGGCCCTGCTGGCCGCGCCGACGATGCTGGCCTTCCTGGCCACGCCCGGCTGGCTGCCGTGGTTCGGCGTGCCGACGCCCGATTCGTCGCTGGTTCCCAATCTCGCCGCGTCGGCGGCCTACGCCAGCGCGTTCGGCTTCGGCTGGGTGGCGCATCGCCAGATCGAACTCCTCGCCGCCTGGCGCCGGCTCTGGCCGGCCTACCTGGCCCTCGCGCTCGGCTTCACCATCGCCGAACTGGCGCTGCTGGGCCTGACGCCGGCGATCCATCCGCCGGCCGGCGCCGCGCGGCTGGCGCTGGCGGCGCTCTACCCGCTGGCGACCTGGTCGTGGACCTTCGCGCTGATCGGCCTGGCGGTGCGCTACCTGTCCGACTTCAGCCCGGTGCGCCGCTACATCGCCGACGCCTCCTACTGGCTCTACCTCGTGCATCTGCCGCTGATCCTGGCGCTGCAGGTGATGGTGGCGCCGCTCGACTGGCCGTGGCCGGTGAAATTCGCCGTCATCCTCGGCGTCGCCTTCCCGCTGATGCTGGCCAGCTACCAGCTCCTCGTGCGCCACTCCTTCATCGGCGCCATCCTGAACGGGCCGCGCGAGTCGCGGTCAAGAGCATCGCGCGCGGCGCCCTTCGTCGCCCCGCAAGGCGCCAAGCCATGAGTTCGACGACTATGACCAACAGCGAAACCCAGGCGATCCGCGACGACCTCGCCTTCCTGCGCGGCCTGGTGCAGCGCAGCGACGACTTCCTGAAGTCGCTGGGCCGAACCTATTTCTGCGGCGGCGTCTGCTATCTCGGCCAGACGCTGCTGGGCCTCGCCCAGTCGTTCGGCTGGATCCCGACCACCAACGGCGCCATCGACCTGGTGATCGGGCTCGCGCCCACCACTGTCTTCATCATCGCCCTGATCGTCGTCCTGCCGTGGGGCCGCAAGACGCCGAAGCCGGGTCAGCTCGACCGCGCCATCGGCGCGTTCTTTGGCGCGATCGGCCTCTCCAACTTCGCGCTCATCGCCGTCATTGGCGCCGTCGCCTTGCACGAGAAGAGCCTGACCATCTGGCTGATCTACCCCTGCGCCGTCTTCATCTTCCAGGGCGCGGCATGGCTGACGATGTTCGCGCTGCGCCGGCGCGCCTGGATCGGGCTGGTGGCCGCGACTTGGTTCGTCTGCGCGCTCGGCATGGGCTGGGGCATCGGCAACCTCACCCAGTTCGGGATCTTCGCCAGCATCGGCCTCCTGTTCGGCATGACCCTGCCGGGGGCCTGGCTGATGACCCGCAAGAGCGCCTGAGTCCGCGATGGCCGCCTTCGACATCGGCCGCCTCGACGATGTGATCCACGGCCGCATGCGGCTGGGGATCATGGCCTATCTGGCCAACGCCGAGGTGGCCGACTTCAACGAGCTGAAGGCGGCGCTCGAGGCGACCCAGGGCAACCTCTCCATCCACCTGCGCAAGCTCGAGGAGGCCGGCTACATCGCCATCGAGAAGAGCTTCCTGGGCCGCAAGCCGCTGACCCGCGCCCGCCTCACCCAGGCGGGCCGCGACGCCTTCACCGGCTACCTAGACGCCATCTCTCGGCTGCTGGACGAGCAGAGACCTTAGGGCTGGTCGTCCGCGTGCTGGCCCGGCGCGCAGGGGCCGAGGTAGCGGTAGTCGGCGTGGTCGGTGATGTCGCCGCGGCTGTCGTTGATCACGAAATCCAGCGTGAACGCCTTGTTGTAGTCGCCCGCGGCCTTGGCCCAGGTGCGGCTGACGGGGCTGTTGTCGCACTTCGCCTCGACCACATAGGCGCCGCTGGCGGTGCGGATCTGGCGACTGATCGGGCAGCCGGGCCGGGCCGCCAGCGCCGACAGCAGCTGGCCGGAGAGACACAGCTGCTTCTGGCCGGCGGCGTGGGAGCTCCAGCGCCACAGCCCCGGCTTCGGATGCGGCAACGCCGTTGCGGCCACCGGCGCGCCGGGCTCCTCGGGCGGCAACTTGGAGCCGCACGACGCCAGGCAAGCCCCAAGGCCAGCCGCGACCAAGATGGCGCGAGACGCGCGCAATTTCGCCCCTTTCGAGAGCCGCCCGACTACCGGCTCCGCCAGACTTCGGCTGGGGACCTAGCTATCACGCCAATGATTCGCCGCAAGCTGTAGCGCGCCAACTACGCCTGCAGGTCGAACTCGCTGTCGATATCCAGTTCGATCGGCGCCGCAAAGAAGGGCGGCAGGCCAAGGCCCTTGGGGTCGAGCATGGTCTTGGCGCTGACCCCGATCACCGGCCCGCGGAAGCCCTTGCCGGCCCCTACCAGGTCGACGTCGAACACGACGTGCTTGGTCACGCCCATCACGGTCAGGTCGCCTTCGACCTTGCCGTGCGTCGCGCTCTCGGGGTGGAACGCGGTCGAGGTGAAGGTCATGGTCGGGAACTTGGCCGCGTTGAGGAACTTGTCGCCCGACAGTTCGTCAGAGAAGCCCTCGACCGGGGCGGTGGTGATCGACTTCGGATCGACCGTCACGTCGAGCTTGTCCGCGCCGGGGTTGGCCGGGTCCCAGGCCAGCGTCCCAGCCACGGTCTCGAAGCGGAACACCGAGAACGAAAAGCCCATGTGCGCCACCTTGGCGATCAGGCCGGTATGCTTGGGATCGATCGCATACTTGCCGGCGGGCGCGGCCTTGTAGTCGCGCACCGGCGTCGGCATCTGCGGCTGCGCGGCCGCCGCCGTTCCGAGCGCCAGCGCCAGGGCGCCGCCGACGGCGAGATACGAAAGCTTCGAAATCATTGGGTTTCTTCCCCGGAATGGTGAAGCCGCCTTCCTAGCGGCGGCG
>Ga0209415_10001200_pt1 | contig 49464 bp, 40 predicted proteins | sample PeaSoiSIISIP2007_FD_187696 | JGI IMG/M metagenome (GOLD analysis project Ga0209415, IMG submission 187696) | Peat soil microbial communities from Weissenstadt, Germany - SII-SIP-2007 (SPAdes) (version 2) | ecosystem: Environmental > Terrestrial > Soil > Wetlands > Peat | place: Germany... | reverse complement strand
AATGTAGTAGAGCGCGCTGAAATGGGCGAGCTCCTCCTGTCCAATGTCCGCATAAGCCAGGTTGCCGCTCGATGACCATTGGATGGCCCGGAACATGCCGAAGGCGAATATGTATGCGGCCGCAATCCAATACGGCATGCCGGCGTGAAACAGCGCGAAACCAGCGGCTATCGCGGCTATCAGGGGCGTGTTGAAGACGAGAACGCTGCGGAACCCGAAGCGCCGCAGCAATTTAGGCATGGCGACGCGGACCAGAACGGAGCCGATCGCGGCCGCAAAGGTGATTGATCCGGACTGCACCGCCGTTACCCCGAATCCCTCTTGGAACAGCAGAGGGAGAAGAAACAGCACCGCGGAGAGAGTGATGGTGTCGACCCCTCCACCCGTCAAAAAGCTGACGCGAAAGGTCCGGATGCGCAGCAGCCGTATATCGAGCAGCGGTTGGGGAACGGCCAGGAAATAGACGGTAGCGATCGCGAGGATCGTGACCGCCAGCACGAGCGCTGTGGCGGCGGTCCAGTCGCGGCCACTGATTTGGCCGAGCGCGTCCATTCCGAAAACAAGCATCGCCATGCCGGCGCCGACAAGAAGAAAGCCTGGCACATCGAACCGCACGCGCCGCGTCGCCACGCGTGCGGGAAAGAACAACCTGGCCGCGATGCTGGCTCCGCATGCCAGCGGTACGTTGACGAAGAAGATCCAACGCCACGAAAGGTAGGTGGTGAGCGCGCCGCCAACGAGGGGACCCAGCAGCAGACCCATCTGATTCGCCAGTGCGATGAACGTATTGATCTTCAGGGTGCGTTCGCGCGGAAAGCTGGAAAGCACCACGACTTGCCCCAGCGTGCCCATCAGAGCCCCACCAAAGCCCTGCAAGCCGCGAGCCGCAAATAGCGTCCACGGGGCGGATGCCACGCCGCATAATATCGACGCGAGGCCGAAGACCAGCACGGCGACGCAATAACACGGTCGCAAACCGAAGCGATTGGCGGCCCAGCCACCAATTGGCATCGATACGATCAGGCTGGCGACATAGGACGTGATGACCAATCCGAGCTGGCTCGGCGGTTCGCCTAAGCTCCTGCCGATAGCCGGCAAAGCCGTGACAACCACGTTTTGATCGAGGCTGCTCATCAGGCTGCCGCAAGCCACGGTGATCGGCACAAGAAGCGAGGCGGCTTTGGCAAGCTCTCCGCCAGTGGGATTGCCGGGAAGAGTCATCTCATTCGTCGGCGCGGGTCGGGATTGAACGCCCTCGGGACGGCTTCGCGCGCTTCATTGCCGGTCCACTTGTCCTGCCTCAGTAACCCACGCTCGATGCTGGTTCGAGGTTTGCCTAGCCCGTTGTACAACGAAGTGCGGCCGCATGGACATGCCCCGGGGTCGTAACTGCAGCTGCCCAGGTTCGGGCGCGACGCGATGTTGCCGGTGGCGTCATAGGCCACGGTCTTGCTCAGGCAGAAGGCCTAGCCCTGATTGCTGGTCGCCACCTGGGTGAGGCGGTTCATGCCGTCATAGGTGAAGCTGTCGGTGAGGCCGGCGGCGTGGTCGATATGCTGGGATGTACCCGATGCCAGAGCCATTACGGGCTGACCATGTATGGTGTCGCCGGAACCCTACCTAGGGCATTGAGCTTCCGGAACAGCGACCCCAACATGGGGACTATACGGTTAACGCACCGCGCGACTCGGATATAGAAATGGACCGACAGGGCGGCTCTCTTGGTCTATCTGCCGAGGTTGTCAAACAGCCCTGTGCGAGCGAGCAGGAATGCATTAAGGAACTCGCCCTTATTGAGCCCCCGGATTTGCTTCTGGACATCGATTGGAACAGCCTTCTGAAGGGTGTCTTTGTAAGCGGCGTTAATCCATTCCGGATGATTGAAGCTGATCCACATAACGAGCGCCCGCTCCACGTCGGTTAGCCTTTCGCCCAAATACTGGAAGCCCATCAGGGTGATCAGCATAAAAAACAGCGTGGCTACGTGCGCCAAATCCACGATCTCGTAAGCATCCTTGTCTGCATGTTTGAAGAAATTCATCGGCTTTTTGAATAGGGCAATCGCCCGCGTTCGGTACTCATCCTTGATGACGCTGGAGTCAAAAAACAGCTCGGGACCCCCTCTCTGGTTGTTGATATCGTGAACGATCTGGTGGGCCGCCGCTGCGAGCGTATGGATTGAAACCGGATCTTTGTCGCCAAACCACAGTTCAATTGCGGTGTCCAGTTGCCGCCTAGCGGCGTCGATTTTCGAGACCTTGATGCTTCCCAGTTCAACCATTCGGCACCCGTGACATGCTTCTGAGTATGAGCCAACTAAAAGAAACGGCTGCACGCCGTGACGCGCTGCCGCTCGGGCTCCTTTAGACGCCCTCAGCACCGCGCCCAAAAAGAGCGCGGCGCAAAGGAAAGACTAACCGGATTCGCGCTTTGTGCACCAGCGAAGGAACGAACGGACCTTCTGCTTAACTGTTCTCGGTTTGACGAGGTCGCTCGTAGGTTGGCCGTTTTCCCTTGCCAGCGGCCAAAAGGGCCGCGGCCCGAACGACCGCTACAGCGCCACCCAGCCGTTGACAGTAAAGCGGCTGTCTTCGAATGCCCGCGAGGAACACGTCACCGGCAGCACCTCGTGCATGGCGTGGCTTGGGAAGAACAGGAGCGCATTGTCCTTGGGTTCGATCAGCCAATAGCTTTCGCCCGCCACGTAGAACCCGTCCTTGACGGCAACCTCGTAGAGGCGCAGCTCTCCGCCCTGGAACGACTTCGGCCGCGATTGGAAGTAGTAGACGTAGCTGAGCGTCCTATGCTTCGTGCGGGGTGAGCCGGCGTCGTTGTGCACGCGGTAGTAATCGCCGTCGTTGTGGGCCGTCACCTGGCATTCCACCGCCGAGAGCTCCGGCCGGACGGGCCCCTTGGCCAATCCCAACTGGGCGGCTGCGGCCGGCAGGGCGGCTGCGATCCTGGGCCGCATCAAGTCGAAGATGGCGGCCTCGTCGTTCAGAACGAGAGAAGCCCGATAATGCAGCTCCTTGTCGTCCACCGTGGAGGCGACGAAGCGCTCTCGGGCGGCCAGCGTCCGGCTAAGGACCTCATCATGCTCGGCCGCGGGAAGGAAATTCTCGATCAGTACATAGGGCTCGACAGCGTCAGGTGCAGCGCGCCGATAGACGATCGCAGCCTTTTGTGGAGCATCGGCGCCGGGCGACGTTCCAATAGTCTCTGCAGGCTCCCCGGCGCCCGGCAAGATCACGGCGACAATGGCTCCGGCACGGAAGCGGAGCCGCTCTCCGCCGGCCGTGGGAAGCTCGAGGGCGCGATCCGGCGCGGATACAAATACCTCGCCTGAGATCAGAGACTGGATGACCGGGTCCTTGTCGGCGGGGTCCAGTTCCAGGGCGTATCCCCCCTGCAGGATGACGGTGACGGGATTCATGGGGGCTTCCTGGTCTCCCGAGGCGCGGGTTAAAGAACTGACTGATCCGCGCCTTCCCCCACCATAATGCAGAAGACGCCGTTGCCTGACCAGCCGCAGCCAGGTTTGTTCGGGCAATGCCACCGTCCAGCGCCGGGTGCTGCCTTCGGTCCGGGTGATGATGGTACGATCGACTTCGAGGGGGAGAGTTGGCTCTTACACGCTCCGATTCACGCCTTGACCCAGCGTATCGAATCCCAGGAGGAATAACTTCGCCCTGCCAACGCATGACCGGGAATGACTTCGAGACGACATGACGACACCCCAGAGCGACGTCCATTTCCTCGAGATCGACGAAGGCGGCGTGCTGTTCCACGAGCGGCGGCAGCGATTCTATGGCCTGAACGCTACCGCGGCCCTCTGTTGGGCCGTGCTGTCGGAAGGGCTTCCGGAATCGGCCGCCTTGGCCGAGCTTGCCGCGGCGGGAGCGCCGGAAGCCGATGCCCTCGATTGGTTGCGCAGCTCAATCGAAATCTTCCGAACCGAGGGATTTCTCGAGCCGGCCGGAGACGGCTCCGCCGACCCGCCGCTGCTCAATGACGCCGGTCCCGCGGCCGGGCAGCGGCTCGAACGCATCCCGCCTTGCGCCCTCTATCGCCGATGGCGCCTGTTCGACGTCATGATCCGCGTCGGCTTCACGACGAATGCGCTTCTGCCTCGGGTCGCCGGCATGCTGGCCCGCGTCGCTCAGCCGGCCGAAGGATCCGCGGACATCGAGATCACGGTTATCGAGGTCGGAGGACGCATCCTGGTCGCGCGCGATGGCTTGGTCGTCGGCGTGGCGCCCGATGCCGCTGGATTGGCCGCCCTGCTCGAGCCGGCCATGTTGCGCCGGGCTATCGACGCCACGCCGCACCTGTTGGCCCTCCATGCCGGTGTCGCGGCGCGGAATGGCTGCGGGCTGGTCCTGCCGGGTCCATCGGGTAGCGGCAAGACGACGCTGATCGCCGCCCTCGCGGCGAGCGGATGGACCTATGGCACGGACGAGACCACATTGCTGGCGGCTGACGGCAAGGAGCTGCGCATGGCTCCGCTCTCGGCTTGCGTAAAGGAGGGCAGTTGGCCTCTCCTGGTGCAGCATTACCCGAGCCTGCTCGACGAGCCTATCCAGGAGCGTGGGGGACGACGCGTGCGCTATCTGCCGCCACCCGGACCGGCAATCGAGCGCTGCCGGGCAACCCATGTCGTCTTTCCTCGCCGGACCGAGTCCGGGACGCGGCTTCGGCCGATTGGCAGAATCGAGGGCATAGAGCGGCTGCTGGCCGAATGCGTGTCGATACCCCAAAGGCTGGGCCTGCCTGAGGCCGTCCGGCTTGTGGATTGGACGCGCGGCCTTTCATTTCACGAACTCGCCTTTGCCGATTTGCCCGGCGCCCTGGCCGCCCTACAGGTCTTGGGCGACAGCAAATCGTAGCGCGGCCGATAAGTCGGGCTCGCGGCAGACGCAACACTTCTGTTGTTCCGCTTCCTCGCGGGTAACCCCTATGGCTTCCTGCCGCCAACGCGGTGTCCAGTCGAACTAAGCCCCGGTCCTCCGCGTTTCCCGCAGCTCTGCCTCCAGTGTTTCGACCTTCTCGGACAGCGCCCTGATCGCGGCCAGGCATACCCCGATGGCATCAATGGTGCTGATGGTAGCTCCGTCACCCACGCCAAACGCCGCCCGGAAGTCCTCGGCATAGGGGCCGATGTGGATCTGCTGCTCCAGACCGGTTTCAGGTCTGTAGCGCCATGCATCGACCGGAAGAGCCGCGACACCGGCAAGCACAGACGAGACATCGACCGCGCGCTCCGCTGTCTTTAACTGCCGGCTGGATACTGGCGGTAGCGAGGGCGGTACCGCCTTCGACGGCTTTGTTTGAGCGGCCAACAGAAGCGTCACCGCCGGGGCCGTGACAGCGGCAAACCGCCCGAGTCTCTTGAGCACCGGTCGGCGAGCCTGCGCCGACGCATCCTCGGGTGCCGGCGCCGCGGTCTTGGCCGAGCCGTCTTCGATCTTGTCGGTCATCTGGGCTCTCCTGATCTGGACCACCCGAACTGCTTTACACAAGCTAACGTAGCAGCGCCTCGAGGCCAAGAGGCTGGCTCAATAGCTGCCTTGTTTCGGCTTTCCGATGAACGGCCAGCGGCGGCGACCTATTGGTGGGGTCGTTGCCCGTGGCAACCCTACCGTATAGGATGGGCCGGTCAACTGGTGCGAGGTCTGGGGGATCCGAGATAACCGACCAGATCGAAGGCGGTTCGGCCAATGCAGTGAGGCCTCGAACGGTTTGCCGGCGTCACGGCGCCAGAGGTGGCGTTTTCGTTGGCTGCGAAACAAAGCCCTGGAACGCGGCGCCGTCATCTTCGCTGATACTTGTTTCGCGTGATGCAGATGGGGGGAATCAACATGAGCGACACCGACAAGAAAGCGCCACAGCAGAAGCCGGAAGACCTCACGACGATGGATCGGGCCAAATCGCGCCGGGCCACGCTGAAGAAGCTCGGTCGCTTCGCCACCGTGACGGCGCCGACGGTAACGCTGCTCCTGGCTGCGCAGACCAAGCCAAGCAGGGCCGCGACGCCGTCACCTAGCCCGTGCAGTGTTCAGTCATCAAGCCGAGCCCTCAAGACGGAGAAGGCCGAGATCGACACCGCCAGCATCCTGGCCGGCGTCGCTGCCCTGCCGGTGGACGCATGGCGCTACAAGCCGGAGACCGGCCTGGAGCAACAGACCCACATCGGCCCCTACGCCGAGGACTTCCGCAACGCATTCGGCGTGGGCGATGGCGTTTCCATCAGCACCATCGACGCCATCGGGGTCTGCCTGGCGGCGATCAAGGCGCTGTCGGAGAGGGTCGAGGGCTTGGAGGCAGAGTTGCAGCGGGCGCGGCAGAAGACCGCGGCCTGAACTTCCAGAGCGTCTTCGTCTCGGCCCCTCGGCGCCCTTGAGAATGCGGCGTCGGGCAATGGTCGCCGGACTCCGTCGCCGCTACACTCAAATCTAGGTTTCGGTAGGGACAGGAGCCGTCATGAGCACTGCCGGTGTGCCGGCCATGTTTCGTCTCGACGGACGATCGGCGGCCGTAACGGGTGCAGCGCGCGGCATAGGACGTGCAGTCGCCATCGGCCTCGCCGAGGCCGGCGCGCGGCTGGCGGTCGCGGACATCGATCTTCCTGCCGCTGAGCAAACCGCTGCGGCGATCAGGCACAACGGAGGCGAGGCGATCGCCGTCGCGCTCGATGTTGCCGACGAAGCCTCGGTGGAGCGCGGCTTCAAAAAGATCGCTGAGGCTCACGGCGGCGTCGATGTGCTGGTCAACAATGCTGGCATCGCCAAAGGTCGGCCAAGCGTGGAGCTCTCCCTGGCCGATTGGGAAAGAGTGGTCGCCGTCAACATGACCGGCGTGTTTCTCTGCGCCCGAACCGCGGCCCGGCTCATGATCGCCGGGCGCGGCGGCAGCATCGTCAACATGGCGTCGGTCCTCGGACTTTCAGGTAGCCGGTTTTTCCCCGACATCTCGTACCAGGCGACCAAGGGCGCGGTTGTCAACATGACCCGCGCGCTCGCCCTCGAATGGGCCAGGGCCGGCATTCGAGTCAATGCCGTAGCGCCCAGCTGGGTGCGCACGGATTTCATCAAGGGCCTGCTGACCCGGCCCGAGCTGGTCGCCAGGATGAAGGCGATGACGCCCCTCGGCCGCTTGGCCGAGCCGTCGGATGTGGTGGGCGCGGTTCTGTTCCTGGCGAGCCCGGCCTCGGCTATGGTGACCGGCCATACGCTTCCGGTCGACGGCGGCATTCTCGCACAGTAGGGCGGCTGTCTTAAGGCCGCTTCGGTCGGTCGGCGAGGTCTTCGGGGCCCTTCTGCGCAGTGCTCCCCGGTAGTCCCCGTTAAAATAGCCCTGGCTTGCCGATTTTCGTCCGGCGCACCAGTATCAAGGCGATGAAGCCGGTCTCCCGGCGGATGTCCCCGGCGGACGTCCCCGGCGGACGTCCATTGAGCAATGACGGCGTGCTAGAAGACTGATCTATGAGTGCGAATGCCGTAACCCCGCCTCCCCTCGAGTCCATAAGGGACTTGCCGGCGAAGACCCAGGCCTTGATATCGGCCGGCTATGAGCCGGGTGCCGCACCTGCAGCGATCGGGAAGGCCGCCGAGCAGCTCGCGAGTTGGGGATTGATCGAGGAAGCCTCTGCTCTTCTCACTCGGACAGGGGTGGCGGATCTGCCGATCAGCCCCATCTTTCGCGCCCGTCGCGTCATCGGTTTCTTGAAGAACAGCAGGCTCGTCGAGGAACTCAGTGCTCTTGTCTCGTCGGGTTTCGCGCCCAATCAAATCCTGCAGGGCCGGCACGACAGCCTTTTCTACGAGCGCCCTGGGGCGACCAAGCTGCTCATCGTGCTGCCGGGCGCCGGCGACCACTTCTTCATATCGCTGAACGTGCTTTGGGCCTACCTGCGCAGACTGCCATTGTACACAGTGTTCCTGCGCGATACCGAGGACTTGCTTTTTCTCAATGGCGTGAAAAGCCTGGGAGGATCCTACGATGCGACAATCGGCCGACTGCGCCGGCTCAAGGAAGAGCTGGGCCAGCCGGAACTCTATATCATGGGATCCTCGGCGGGCGGCTTCGGGGGGCTCGTATACGCGTTGAACCTGGGAGCTCGGGCGTTCCTAGGACTTAGCATCCATACCGACTTGTCGCCGAAGTCTCCGCTGCCACGGATGCGATACTATGGCCGTCCGGAATTGATCGCGCGGATCCCGACGTTCATGATCGACACCTATCCGCTGGTCGCCGCACAGAAAGGCGCCATGCGCATCAAGCTGTTCTATGCCGAGGAACAGAATGTCGATCGGCTGCAAGCCATGCATCTGACAGGGCTTCCCAACGTCGATGTCGAGGCGGTGCCTGGCAAGATTCACGATGTTGCTTCCCTTCTGCTTGCCCAGGGACGGTTCATGGCAGTGCTGCGGCAATTTCTCGACCTGCCCGTGGGGCCAAACAACAACGGTCCCGCGGATTGATGGACGGCTTCGCAAGCCTTGGCAGATTCTTGCGCAGCCACGCTGAAACGCAACCCTCCGCGAGGGCCTTTGTGTTTGTCGGGCGAGGGAGCGCGGAACCGGCGATCCTGACCTGGGGAGAACTCTATTTCCGCGCCTGCTCCATTGCGCGCAACCTCGGCGGCCGTGGCATGGCGCGCGGGCGCCTGGTCCTTCTTTGCGAGGCCGAGGCATTTGTATGCGCGCTTGCCGGATGCCTCCTCTGCGGCGCCGTCGTCGCGCCCGCCCCGTTGCAGTTCAATCGCCGCGCCGCGCTGCGCATAGGGCTGATTTGCGACCATGCCCGTCCCGACGCCATCCTGACGTCGGCGCGCATGGCCGAGCAGTTGTGGCTACGCGATCTCGCCGACGCTACCCGAGCTGCAATTGTCGTGCTGGACGATGGCAACGGTCTGCGGGGCGGAATGACCGATGCTTCCTTGGATGGTAGTGGAGTCGGACCGGATGACTCGGCGCTGATCCAGTTCTCCTCCGGCACGACGGGTGATCCGAAGGCGGTCCGCCTTAGCCATGGCAACCTGTCTGCCAACTGCCGCACCATTCTTGACGCGTTGGGGCTGGGTCGTCACACGATCGGCGTGTCGTGGCTTCCCCTCCATCATGACATGGGGCTCGTCGGCCACGTTCTGTCCTTTTTCATGTCGGGCGGCATGTCGGCTCTTCTCGATCCCTTGTGGTTTATTCAACGGCCGATGCGCTGGCCGCGGGCCGTCAGCAAGTACCGGGCCACGCTAACCACGGCACCCAATTTCGCTTACGAATTGTGTTGCCGTGCCGCAGTCGCGTCGGTGGGCGAAGCGGACATGGACCTGTCCACGCTCGAGGTGGCGATCTGCGGCGGCGAGCCCGTCTCCGCCGCGACGATGGACCGTTTCTGTGAAACCTTTGCCCCGTTCGGATTTCGCAGGGAAGCTCTCGCGCCAAGCTACGGCCTGGCGGAAGCCACGCTGCTCGTTTCCACGAGCTATGGAAGCGAAGGACCGCATAGCCTGCAATCCGATGGCAAAACCATCGTATCCTGCGGCCGACCGACAGGGTGTACCGTCTCCATCCACGACCCTGCGGGCGCGGCACTGCGAGAAGGCGTTGCCGGGGAGATATGCATCGAGGGTGCATCGGTCGGACGGGTCGGGTCGGGATCGACGCAGGGCGCCGCGGCCGGCCAGCTCAGGACGGGGGACTTGGGCTTCATGACCGGCGGCGAGCTCTACGTCAGCGGACGGATCAAGGACCTCGTCATAGTCAATGGTCAAAACGTCCATCCTGAGGACGCGGAGCAGGCGATCCTCGCGCTCAGCGATCACATCGTGCCGGGCGGCATCGCTGCCATCGGCATCGGCGAGGCGGGAACGGAAAAACTATGCGTCGCGGTCGAATTATCGCGATCGCTCGAACATACCGCGGATCTCAGAGGACGCATCAACGTCGCGGTCGCGGCGGCGACGGGTATCGTGCCGGCCCGGGTGGTGTTTCTTGCCGCCGGCAAGTTGCCCCGCACCACCAGCGGCAAGGTGCGCCGGCGCGAGGTTGCGGCCTTGATCGATGTCATTGACCCTGCGGCTTCCAGCAAGGCGCCGCCGTCATGACCGGAGCGGCGATCGAGAGTCATCCGGACCTTCTTCTGAGGCCGCTCCCGCTCTCGCATGCTTCAATATTCGATGCAATCCGAAGCGAGGGCGCCGTTCAGTGGGCCCCACACCTCCGCGCATGGTTGGTAACGGGCTATGACGAGAGTACGCAGTTGCTGCGAAACACTGCCGTAAAGGAGTCTTCCAGCGAGGAGCTCTGGCGGAAGCTCGACGGCATCGCCGGTATCGATAGCGGTGCGACCCTGAAGATGCTGCCGTACTTTCCATTCTGGATGGGCGGAGCCGAGCACAAACGCCTGCGCGAGGCCCTGACGGAGATCGCCAAGACGCTGTACAGCGAGATTGCCGATCAGGCCGGCCGACTCGCCTTAGACTACCTGGACGAAGCTCGAAGGGCAGGAGGATTTGACCTCGCCGAGAATCTCGCGAGCAAGCTTTATCCGCAAGCCGTCTTTCATGCGCTCGGCATTGATCCGGACAAGCGTGCTTCTCTCCGCCAGGTTCACGAACTGGCGGGTATATTCGAAGCCCCGCGGACCACGGCGCAGTATCGCAGGATCGGCCAGGAGTTCGCGAAGTCTCACGGTATCCTGACGGCGCATGTCAAAGAGTCTCTCCGGTCGGGAGCCCCAAGCCTCATTCGCGCCATCGCGGCGGTGACGCCGGTGGCCGAGGACGACAGCCAGGTCGACGCGATTGCCAGGACACTCGCTCTTCTGATTGCGACCGGAAGCGACACAATCAGCGGTGCAATCGCGTATGGGGTTTATGAACTCTTGTCGGAGAGCGGCCGGGATATCGAACAGAAGAACTGGGCGGATGTCGCCGACGACGTGATGCGTCACGTGAGTTCCATTGTGGCGATGAGACGTCAGCTCAGCGGCGACATCGAAATCGCCGGCGTGCACATGCGAACCGGTGATCCTGTCGTGCTTGCGATCGTCGCCGCCAATTACGATGCGGCGCTCTGCGGTCGAGATCCGCATAGGATCGCAATCCGCAAATGCGGCGTCGGTCTTGTTTTCGGAACCGGCGCCCATGTTTGCATAGGGCTCCGGATCGGGCGCAGCATTTTGCGTTCGGCGTTGTCGGCTCTGGCCGGCGCGCCGCGACTTAGGCTTTGCGCAGAGCCTATTGCAAGCGACTCTACGGTGATCCGGGTTTGCAAATCGATGCCAATGGAGTTCGTTTGAATCATGACGGTGGATTTGACCAGTTTCATTGTCGGCCGGCTGTCGGAATACACCGGGATTCCGGCAGGCGAGATTGTTGCCACCCAGACCTTCGAGGCGATCGGGCTGCAGTCCCCCGATGCCATCGTGCTCGCGGCCGAACTCGAGGAACTCCTCGCCAGGGAAATTGACGTGGACCTTTTTCTCAGGTGCTCGACATTGAACGAGGTGCTGGCGGAAATAGCCCACCTGACGAAAAACGGGAGTGGATTGACAGGCCGAACTTGAAGACTCCCGCAAGCCGCAAATTGCCGTCGGCGATACACTGTCGGCGCCGATGTTCATCGCGTTGCCGTCAGCGCAGCAGCCGCAACCAGCCAAGCCGGCGACGGACCCGGATAGGGTCAGCCGGCCATCAGATAGTCGTAGGCGGACAGCACATGCACCCTGACGATGTGGAGGAATTCCTCCAAGTCCACATGCTCGTCGGCCGAGCCCATGCCATGGGGAAACGGCCCGTAGACATAGGCCGGGATGTCACGATAGCGCCAAAGCCGGGCGTCGGTGCCGCCGAGGCTGACGATAGGTGCCGGCTTGAAACCGCGTAGCGCCTGGACGTTGTTCTGGATGATGCCGACCATGGCGCCGTCGGGCGAGCAATAGGAAGGCGGATTGAAATTCAACTCGGTGACTGACGCCTGCGGATAACCGGCGAGGATCTTGTGTACCTCCGCCATTACCTGCTCGCGGGTGACGCCCAAGGGCAGGCGGATGTCGGCCTCGAAACGGCAGGCGAAGGGAACCATGTTGACCTTCAGGCCGCCTTCGATGACGCCGATGTTGAGCGTCACCTTGGACACGATATCGGCCGCGCCCTTGCCCATGGCCTTGTCGACGGCTTCCCGGGCAGCCTCGAGAGAACGGGCGATGTTGTCCGAGACGGTGGCCTCGATCCCGGTGACGGCTTCGAGATCGGCGATCAGGCGTTGGGCCAGCTTGGTGGCGCTCTCGCTGGCATGGGTGTAGGCGCCGTGGGCGCCCCGGGTCCGGATCTTGAACTCGAGCCAGAGCGGTCCCTTCTCGCCGAACCGTACCGTATAGGGACTGCCCGGCTCGCCGTTCAGCACGCAATCGCCCAGCACTTCCGGGTGGTGCTCGACCAGATAGCGCGCGCCCCAGGGGCCGAAGGTCTCCTCGTCCGAGACGGCGGTGAGAGTGAGCCGGCCCTTCAATCGCTCGCGGATGCGATGGAGGAAGGCATAGGTGAAGATGGAGGCAGTCGTGCCGGCCTTCATGTCGCAGGCGCCGCGCCCGTATATCTTTCCATCGATGAGCTCGCCGCCCCAGGGATCCTTGGTCCAGTCGGCTCCGTCGCCCACGGGGAACACGTCGATGTGGCCGTTGAGCACGAGATGCTTGCCGCGCCCGGTGCCATCGAAGGCAGCGACTAGGTTCGGCATGGTCGCCTGGGGCGCAATGACCCGGAAGTCCAGCCGTTCGGCTCGCAGAAAATCGCCGATATGCCGCGCGGCCTCGATCGTGTCGCCCGGGGGATTCGGGCTCTTGCAACGGATGAAGGCCCGGTAAAAGGCGACGATGCGCTCGCGCTCCTCCTCGATCCAGCGGGCAAGAAGTTCTCGATCCTCGGTCATGATTGTTCCTATCCAATGCTTAAAAGTCGTAGAAAGCGCTCGCCTCGTCGTGCCGGATCTCGAGCGTTTCGTATGTACTGGTCAAATACGCCGTCCGCAAGGCTGGCAACGAAGGCGGGAGGCTGGCCGGTCGCCCGCCAAACATGCCAGCATCCTTGACAGGCGGCGCGCCTCGCTCGACCATCGGGCCGATCCCGGCAACCTGGGCGAGGCTGTCATGCGAGAACTCATCGAAGGTCCCTTCGTCTGGACCGGACCGCAGCTTAGCGAAGCCACCGATTGGCAGTTCGAACTTGGTCCCCGGCACCGGGCCGAGATCGATGCGGCACTGGCCCGGGTGAAATCCCGCGACATTGCTTGGCAGGAGATGCGGCGTGAGGATTTCCCTCTCGGCGAGACGGCGGGACTCCTGGGCCGGTTGTCGGCAATGCTCGAGGATGGACGCGGCCTCGCCAAGCTCAGCGGCTTGCCGGTCGGAGCCTACACCGAGGAAGACCTGCGGCGAATCTGGTATGGCATCGGCTTGCATCTCGGCACTCCCGTTTCCCAGAGTCATGACGGGTTGCGGATGAAGGTGATCCAGGATGAGGGCGCCAGCGTCGGGCAAGTCTACGGCGAGATGCGCAACGAGGACGGGACCAGCTTTCTCTCCTCCTACGCCCGGGCGCTTTCGAACGGCCCCTTGCGATTTCACACCGACCGGACCGACGTCGTCGGTTTGCTCTGCATCGGCCAGGCGCGCGAAGGGGGCTTCAGCAAGGTCGCCAGCACCGTCGCCATCCACAACGAGATTCTGCGCCGGCGGCCCGATCTTCTGGAGTTGCTCTATCGCCCCTATCCGCGCACCAAGCTGGGCGAGGAGAAAGGCGGCGAGGGCGAAGTCTACATGTTGCCGGTGTTCGGCCTGCGCGACGGCCGTTTCACCAGTCATTACTCGCGCACCTACATCGAGGCTTCCCAGAAGTTGCCGGCCGCACCGCGGCTCAGCGCCGAGCAGGACGAGGCCCTCGACCTGATCGCCGAGGTCGCCGAAGCCATCTGCTATCGCATGCGTCTTGCGCCAGGTGACATGCAGTTTCTCAACAATCACGTCATCTATCACGCCCGCGACGCGTTCACCGACGATCGTCAGGTTGGCCAAGCGCGCCGGCTCTTGCGCCTCTGGCTGGCGGCGCCCAACAGCCGTGCGCTGCCGGAGGACCACGCGGTCCTCTGGGGCAACGTCGCGGCGGGGGCGCTACGCGGGGGCATCGCCATTTCAGGCTAGGGCTGCCCTGTCTCAGTCTCCATTGATGACCCTCGATCGCGTCGCTTGGGCTAGTATGGTCGCCAAGCGTCCAATCATGGAGGAAGTCATGGCCGATCCGATCGTCTTCCCGGGCACCGTGGAATGGTCGGGAGAGAACCCTGGCATTTCACTGATGGATCAGCCGGGCGGCCGTTTTGTCGCCCTGGCAAGCTTTTTTCGCGTGGTGCTGTCGCCACACGGTCGGGGTCACGCCTTGGTGCTGCTGCAGTCACCCCAGGACACCGTGCCGCCATCGGAGCGCGCAAACTACTGCTTCTACGACAACGAAAAGCTGGCCCGCTACCTGGTCAGCGATTTTGTCTCATTCTTCGGCGCCTACCGCGGCCTCCCGGGTCTAGGAAGTTTATCCTACCGACGCCTGGACAGCGCCGAGGCCTCGGGCGATGCCGCCAGCACCTATAGCGAGACCGTGAAATCTGGCGATCTGACCGTGCGTCTCACATGGAGCGGCCTTGGCAAGCCGTTCTGCTTTGCCCTGCCGCCCGACAGGTCCGCCACCGGAAAGCATCACATGCCGAGCCTGTTTGTCGGCTGCCGCGAAGCAACCGTGACCGTGAACGGGCGCACCTTGCCGGGCAAGCCGGCTCCGCGCGAAATCGCCGGGCACAGCATTACCACAGCGATGCTGGCCTTCTCGGAAACCTGGATTCGCGCTTAGCGATTTGGTTCGCCAGCTTATGTTCGCACTGACGCGTATGGCGTGCCCCGCGAATCCGGGAAATGCCCGGATAAAGGCGGGACCGACGACAGGTTCCTAGATCATGGATTTTTCGCTGACGGCAGAGCAGGAAGCCATTCGCGAAGCGATCTCAAGCATCTGCCGCCGCTTCGACGACTCCTATTGGCTTGCCAAGGACAAGCACGGGGGCTTCCCGGAGGACTTCTATCAGGCCATTGCCCAGGACGGCTGGCTCGGCATCTGCATCCCCGAAGACTACGGCGGGTCGGGCCTCGGCATCACGGAAGCCGCCATCATGATGCAGGCGATCGGCGAGTCAGGCGCCGGCATGTCCGGCTGCTCGGCCGTCCATATGAATATTTTTGGTCTCAATCCGGTGGTGGTGTTCGGCAGCGAGGAACAGAAGCGCCGCATGCTGCCGCCGGTTGCCGGCGGCAAGGTGAAGGCCTGTTTCGCCGTAACCGAACCCGATGCCGGGCTCAATACGACGCAGTTGAAAACGCGAGCCGAACGCCGCGGCGACCGGTATGTCGTCAACGGACAGAAGGTGTGGATTTCCACGGCCCAGGTCGCCGACAAGCTGCTGCTCCTCGCGCGCACGACGCCGCTCGAACAGGTCAAGCACAAGTCCGATGGGTTGAGCCTTTTCTATACGGATCTTCAGCGCAAACGCATTGCCGTGCGCGAGATCGAGAAAATGGGCCGCAACGCGGTCGATTCGAATGAGCTGTTCATCGAGAATCTCGAGGTACCCATCGAGGACCGGATCGGCGAAGAAGGGAAGGGGTTCGACTATATTCTCCATGGCATGAATCCCGAACGCGTGCTGATTGCGGCCGAAGCTGTGGGGCTGGGGCTGGCGGCGGTCGCACGTGCAGCCGAATACGCCAAAACGCGCATCGTCTTCGATCGTCCGATCGGCCAGAATCAGGGCATTCAACACCCGTTGGCGAAATGCTGGATGGCCCTCGAAGCAGCGCGGCTCATGACTATGAATGCGGCATGGCAATATGACCGGGGCTTACAGGCCGGGGCGGCGGCCAATGCGTCGAAATACCTGGCCGCCGAGGCGGCCCTCGAGGCCTGCCAAACTGCGCTTATCACCCACGGGGGCTTTGGGTATGCGCGGGAATTCCATGTGGAGCGCTATCTCCGCGAATCGTTCATCCCCTGGATCGCGCCTGTGAGCCCGCACATGATCCTGTCCTACATAGCGGAACGCGTGCTCGGCCTGCCGAAATCCTACTGATTGAAGTCCTCGGATATGCAGGTAGTCCCTGGTGAATGCGGGATGGCCTTGCGGCCGGTTTGGCGGAGACGTATGTCTGCAGTTGCGAATGCGCTTGATGTGGGGTGCACGGGCGCGACCCGAACATGGCGACGCGAAGGATGAGGGCAATGCTTCAGGAAATTCCGGCCCGCCAAGGCATAGCGGCGCGGGTCGCCCAGGGTCAGCGGATCCGGATGGTCAACACCCATGGCACGCAGGTGGTCGATACCTGGGCATTCAATGCCGGGGACCTCGGCGAGTTCATGTCCATGGAGCATTCGCGCGTGTCGCTGAAAAGCATCATGCCGCTGGTCGGCGAACCCATGCGAACGAATAAGCGCCGGCCGATCCTCACCTTTCTCGAGGACAGCTCCCCCGGAATTCACGACACTCTGATGGCCGCCTGCGACCGCTACCGCTACGAGTTGCTGGGGCACAAGGGGTACCACGAGAACTGCACCGAGAACCTCCACCGGGCCATGGCCGCGCTCGGCTTGAAGCCCCCGGACGTGCCGTGCCCGCTCAACATGTGGATGAACATTCCAGTCCGAGCGGACGCCACTCTCGGCTGGGAACCGACGGTGGCGAAACCCGGCGATCACGTCCTGCTGCGGGCCGACATGGATGTCATCGCGGTCTTCTCGGCCTGTCCCATGGACATCTTGCCGATCAACAGCGGCAAACCCACCAACGCGCATTTCGAGATTCTCTGAGGAGGCTCCACGGCCACTCTTCTTGCACCGGGGGCCTCCGGGAACTCCTTCGATCTGCGGTCTTAGCGGCTTTGGCGAAGCCGCCAGGGCGGCGCAATAGCCAAAGTGAATGAGACATGAAATTTCTTGCCCCGATCGCCCCTTCGTTTTCCGCCGGCGAAGCGCAAACGCTGGCAGATCGTCATTTTGGACTGACCGGGGCGATCGAGCCGCTCTACAGCGAGCGCGATCAGAATTTCCGGCTGCGTACGAGTTCCGGCGACTGGACGCTGAAGATCGCCAGCGTCGAGGAGGCGCCGGAGGTGATCGACTGCCAGATCCAGGCTCTGCGGCATATCGAGCGGGTCGATCCGGGTCTGCCGGTGCCGCGGGTGCACCCCGCGCGTGACGGCAGCGCCAGAGTAACGGTCAGTCGTGGTGCGGACAGCCATATCGTCTACCTGCTGTCGTATCTGCCGGGCGTGATTGCTGACAACGCGCCGTTGACCGAAACGCTTCTGCGCCGTCACGGCGAGATGACGGCCCGCCTCGGCCGTGCCATGCGCGGCTTCTTTCATCCCGCTGCAGGTGGGCGCGAGCTGCTTTGGGATCTGCGCATGGCGCCGCGTTTCCTGCCCCATGTCGACAAACTGCAGGATCCGGCACGGCGCGGCACGGTGCGAGAATTCATCGAAAACTTCGCCGCCGTCACCTTGCCCCGTCTGGAAGGCATGCGCGCCCAAATCATCCACGGCGACGTCAATCCCCACAACCTGCTGGTCGATCCCGCCGAGACGGACCGGATCACCGGGATCATCGATTTTGGCGACATGATCCACGCGCCCTTGATCCTCGATCTGGCATCGGCGGTGAGCGATTTCCTGCTGGACAAGGATCATGTCGTCGATGTGATCGAAGCGGTTGCCGATGGCTTTCATTCGGTAACCGCGCTTGAGCCGGCGGAAGCGGACGTCCTCTATGACCTCATCGTCATGCGCCTGCTGCTGGCGGCCCTGATCGCCGCCTGGCGGATGGCCGAGATGCCAGACACGCCGAACTACCTGAACGCCAATTTCGACGGCAAGTTCGAAGTACTGGACGAACTCCAGAGGGTGGGGCGCGAGGCAATAACGCGACGAATCCGCCGCGTCTCAGGCCTGACAACGAGGGAGAGGCCCGGGGTTGGGTCCCGGAGCCAGCCGTCGGCGCAGGAGCTGCTGGAGCGACGGCATCGGCTGATGGGTCGCGATTTGCCGATCTTCTACGATCCGCCCCTGCATCTGGTACGAGGCCGGGACGTCTGGCTCTTCGATGCCGACGGCCGGCGCTATCTGGACGTCTACAATAACGTCGCCCATGTCGGCCACTGCCATCCGCGGGTCGTCGAGGCGATTGTCCGGCAGGCGCGGCTGCTCAACACGAACACACGCTATCTCGGCACGCAGGTGATCGAGTACTGCGAACGCCTGGCGGCCCTGTTTCCGGGGCGCCGGATGGTCTCGGCCTTGGTCAATTCTGGCAGCGAGGCAAATGACATCGCCTGGCGCATGGCCAAGGCTTACACCGGCAACAGCGGCGGCCTCACCATGGAGTACGCCTATCACGGCATCACCGACGCCATCGATGCCTTCTCGCCGTCGGGCAGCCTGACGGGCGCCCTGGCGCCGCATATACGGACTCTGCCGGCGCCCGACGATTATCGGGGGCCGTTCAAGCGGGGTGAATCCGATTTGGCCGGCCGATATGCCGCCGGCGCCGATGCCGCGATCGCCTCGCTCAGGCAAGCCGAGATGGCGCCGGCGGCCTTCATGATTGATTCGACCTTCCTCACCAATGGCGTTCTGGAGGCGCCGCCCGGCTATCTGGCCGCGGTCTTCGACAAGGTGCGCGCGGCCGGTGGCTTGTGCGTTGCCGACGAGGTCCAGGCCGGCTTCGGGCGCATGGGCAAAACCATGTGGGGGCACCAGCACTACGACGTGGTGCCCGACATCGTCACGCTCGGCAAGCCGGTCGGCAACGGCCATCCTCTGGGTGTCGTGATCACGACGCCGGAGATCATGGCGGCCTTCCTCAGGCAGACGTCGTTCTTTTCCACCTTCGGGGGCAATAATGTCTCCTCGGCGGCAGGTCTCGCCGTGCTCGACGTGATCGAGGAAGAGCGGCTGATCGAGAATGCAACCGAGGTCGGCGCCTATCTCAAGCAGGGACTGAATGCACTGATGCTGAAGCACGACCTGATCGGCGACGTGCGCGGGATCGGCCTGGTGGTCGGGATCGAATTGGTCCGCGACCGGCGCGACTTGACTCCGGCGAAGGACGAGACCAAACGCCTGCTCGATCTGACGCGCGACGAGGGGGTCCTCATCGGCAAGGAGGGCCTCCACGGCAACATCCTGAAACTGCGCCCGCCGATCGTCTTCCGCCGCGAGCATGCGGATATGGCAATTGCCGCCCTGGACAGCGCCTTCCGCCGGCTGTGAGAACGCACTAGCGGCGGGGTAATTGAGAGGCCTCGGGCCTTTCCCTTGCTACCGACCAACTCCTCTTGGGCGCGGCCGAGAGCCCGCCGACCGTCGTCGAGCACTCGGAGCGGGCCTTGCCCGAGCCTTGGCGCGGACTTTCGACTTCGCCCGCCCCTTGGCCGCCGCCTGCTTCGGTTTCGGCTTCGCCGTCGCGGTTGCCCTTTTGCGTTGAGGCTTCTGCGCAAGGGCTTTCTTCCCGGCGCCAGCCATCTTTCGGGCGGATGCTCCCTTGGGCCGCCCCTTGGGCGCCGTTGCCTTCTTCTTGTTCTTGGCGGCGGCGTTCTTTGACCGGGCCTTGGGTGCCACCGCAGTCTTCTTGGCTGCGGGGCGCTTCACTCTTGCCTGGGGCGCAGGCCTATGCGCTACGCGCCCCGGAGCTCGCTCCTCCGCCGCAGCTCTGGATTCTGGCTCGGACTGCGGCTCTTGCTCGGCCTCGCCGCTCGCCGAGAATTCATTCGGCAAGTTCGAAAAGTACGCAATCATGGGCTCGAAGTAGCTCTTCTGCCAGCCGCCCTGCTCATATCCCAGATGCCCCTCGGGCACGTTGCTGTGGGAGAGCGTCAACAGGGTGCCGTCATCGCGCTCCTCGAAGGTCAACGTGATGATCGAATCCTCGTGGTCCTCGGGGAACTTAGTCGTACGCCAGGCCTGCACGATGCGCTCTCCAGGGGTGAGTTCGAGATTGCGCCCGGAAATGTATCCATCCCAAGCCATGATCTGGGCGCCGAGCTCGGCCGACGCCCTCGCTTGCCCACCCGTCATCTTGGAATGGGCGGCGCTATCCAACCAAGCGTCGTAGATGTCTCGAGCGGAGGCGGGAATGACGGCGGTGAGCGTATATTCGTATGCCATGTCGTGAGCCTCCCAGGCTGCTGATCGCTGGGCCCCTTTGGCCCCACGGCCCCGGCTCCCGGTGCCGGGCAGCGAGTTGGGGTTTACCTTATCTCTTCGGCCGACGTGAGTCAGCCGCCTGCCGGTTACTGCCCGATACAGCGCCGTCGGAACTCTCACCGCCAATCGTCGATGACGTACACGCCCGGCCGGCAGTAGCCAGCATCGTTGTCGCGGTGCATCGCAACACCTTGGACTGCCGTGCGAAAGCCGCGGGCGACGAGCTGGCGATAGGCTTCGTGGCGCGCCATGTTGGCGCCGGCGAGAAGGTTCGTCATTCCGTTCGTGACCGCCAGCGCCTCGCACGCGTCGAGCAGGTGGTGATAATGCGCCTCGGCAGACGGGCTGTCGCCGACCGCGGCGAATTTGATGAAGCAGTTGCCAGCACCAGCTTCGCTCCGCGGCCCCCAGTGGCAGACGGCAAAGCCGGCAAGGCGATTGCCGTCATCTATCAACACCGTGTCGCCCAGGTCTCGCGCCGTCACCGTGCGGATTTCATCCCGCAGGTCGAGCCCGGGATAGAGTCTGTCCGTCAGCGCGCGGCTCGCATCCAGCGCTTGCCCGCGTTCGCCGTCGCCGAGGGCGCCAAAGCGCCGCCAGGGCGGGCCGGCTTCGGCCCTGCTCGCCGGCGCTGCCATGATGGCGGTGAGAAACCGGGCGTAGAAACCGAATTTCTGATAGAGCGCCACATGCTTGGCGCTTTGCGCAAAGGTGAAAAGTCCGACGTGCCTGGTTCCCCAATCTTCGAACCGCTCCATCGCCGCGCCGAGGAGTTGCTTTGCGATGCCTCGCTGCCAGAGGTCGGGGCGCACGCTGAGCGGGCCGAAGAAGCCGACGCTGCCCCAATTTGTGGCAAAATTTGAGCCGATAAGCCGTCCGTCGAGCGTCGCGCCTAGCGCAGCGACGTGGGGCGCCCGCCAGCGGCCGTAAACGTAGTCACGATCCGTCCAGAACGTCGTGGGATCGGGCACGCCGATGAAGGTGCCGAAGGCCAGGCGCAGTATGCGTCCCGCTTCCGGCAGATCCCGTTCGGCGAGCGGACCGATGATCGGCTCCGCCGCGGCGCTTGCAGTGCTCTCAGCCATCCCGCTCCCCGATCAACGCCTGTTCCTAGACCCGGCCTGATGCCTAGGTCGTTGAGAAGCGATCCTAGCACTGCGCCTGCACGCGCGGAATTCCGCGCAAGGGCGAGCTTAACGCGAAATTAAGCCACCATGTGCTCTTCTGTCGCGGGGAGCGGCAGCGCTGCGCGGAGAGGTCGAGATGAAATCGTCCTTTCAACCCTTGCCCGTGGAAACCGTTGCCCCCGCATTGGCCCGGCTGCCGGCGCTTCGAACCGGCGACGTGAGTGCCCTCGGCGCGGCGCGCACGGATCTGGCGCGAGCCATCGCTTCAGGACAGGATGCCGGGCAGCTGGCAAGCGACCTTGCCGCGCCGGCGGCCTGGCTCGGCGTTGACTTGCAAAAGGCCGCCGGCCTGACGCCGCCAGCGGACCGCCAGGCGATGGAGACGGTGACCACGTCGCCGGTGGCCACGCAACTGGTTTGGGCGGTCGAGGCGGCGAAGGCGGCCGTCCAAGCCAAATCCGCGTTGCGCGTCGCCGTGCTGGATCGCGACCCGGCGGGAATGTCGAGCTTGAGCCTTCCCGTCTGGGCGCAGGGGCAAAAGGCAGTCGCCACCTATGGCCCGCTGCTGATCGAGAACGCCGGGGCCCAGCTCACGTTCCAGAAGTGGCTGAACATCTACATCATCCCCGTGCAAATGGTCGCCTTCGTTCAGGGCTCGGCCACCCTGTTCGTCGCGCCCGTTGCCGCAACGGGAAGCTCGAAGACCGTTGCCCTGGCCGCCGGATCGGTCTGGGTCAATGTGAACGCCTTGGCGCCCGGCGCGCCCGTGAACTCCTACGCAGGTGTTGCCGTCCAAGGCGGGACGATCACAAGCAGCCAGGCTCTCGCGCTTGGTGGCTCCACGGTGACGATTCCGCCCGGCGCAACGGTGACCCTCAAGGTGACGCCAGCCGCGCCGGCGGCCGCGGGCAATCCGGCCCTGGAGGTATCGCCGCCCGCGACGATGACATTCACTTTTCCCGGCGCGGGGGCTGCGAGTGCGACTGTCGCGCCCTTCACGGCGCAAGTCTGCGGAGAGACTTTCCACGCAACGCCTAACGGAGAGCCGCTTGTCTACAACGATGCGGTGAAGGCGCTGGCGATCCCGTGCAACACCGATCAGACGAAATTCACGCCGGTGACCCAAGCGGGAACGCTTGCGACCCTGAGCGGGACCGCCACCCTGCTCGCGACGGGCTGGGCGCTGCAGGTGACTGAGGCCGCCCCGAATCTGCTGGGGAACGCGGCGGGCTCCGGGATTTTCTATCTGGCATTCGGGCCCGGCCTATCGGTCCAGTGGACGGGAAGCAACCGGCCGGAGCCGGAGGCCGGCGGCGTCATTCTCGCGTCTTCCGGGATCCTGCTTCTGTGGGCCGCCGCCGGCCTGCCGCCGTTCGTGCTCTCGCAGCTGAAATTCGATCTCTGGGACGGCCAGATCGCGCCGTCGACGCTGACCGCGACGCGGCTGACCGGCAGCAGTCTGGTGTACGAGATTCTCGGCGCCCGCGAAGTGATCGAACTGGGAGCGATATTGGGCGCCGACCTGGATCGCCCGCTGCTCGCCGATGGCAGCCGGGCGCCAGTGGAGATTCCGGCTCTCGTCGCCATCACGAGCGTGCTGGGCAAGCTTCGGCTGTTCGCTTTCGGGGCCTTTCCCGCGAGCGAAGTTCCGGCGGTGCTGGCGGCGCATCCGAACGGATTCCCCATGGCCCTCGACAACGCCCTGCTCAAAGTGAGCGTGCCGCTGCTGCTCGTGGTGGAGGCCAAGATCACGGCGCCCGTGAGCGCCGGCCCCTATGTCTCGACCTCCGGCGCGTTGCTGGTGGGCTTCCTCTACGAGGTCGAATTCCCCTTCCTGCCGGACCCGTACACCGGCCAGAGCCTGACGCGAGGACAAGACAGCTACGGCCAACTGGGGGGCCTGCTCGGCGAAGTGGCGTGGCCGAAACCCGATCAGGTCGCCATGCGGATGATCGACCTCGGCCACGCGCATCCGGCAGTGCCTCCGGCCTCCGAAGCGAGTTCTGACCTCGCGCCAGCGGTGGAAGGGCTGGCGGCGCTGAGCGGCGAATTCCGCCTTGGCCTGACCGGGGCGACGACGGCGCCGGCTGCTCCACCGGCGTTTCCGTTTCAGCAGTCGGCGCCGCTCGCCCGGCCCGCCGTGATGGTGGCTGCGGCGCCCGCTCCGCAGCCGTTGCCGGCACCTCCTCTCCCAGCCGGGCTCAGGATGCTGGATGTGTCTACGCGCGCCAGCCTGCTGGGCGTGGAGGTCGTCGGCTATAACCTCGAAACCGCCCGGGAATTGCTGACCATCGATGGGCTTTCGGTCAGAACCTGGGCCGTGCTGGCGCCGGTGATCACCCTGCCGGCGATTTCCTGGGAGCCGATGTACAACCAGTCGAAGCCGGTGGCGGCTTCGCCGACGGACAAGCTGTTGTACCCGCCCAACGACGGGCCGCTGTGCGGCGTCGGTGTGGATTCCGTGACTCTGGTTCCTGTCTCGCCAATTCAAAGCCTGGGCGCGATTCTGGCCGCGACGCAGAAGGATAACGCGACCTACGGCGCGCTGTTGACGCTGCCCTTCGGGATGGTCGCCGGTATCGCGCAAACCGTGGGACCCACGGCTGCGCCGGCACCCGAGCTGACTCAGCCCAGTTTCGACGTTGCCAGCGTCAGCGGGAATGTGATTCTCACGGGCGCCTATCAACTCACCATGCGCCCGCCCCAGACCGATCCGAATGCCCCCATCTTCGCCGGCAAGACCTATACCCGCACACTGGACGACGATCCGCCCTTGCCAGGCCTTTCTTACGGCGAAGAGGTGATGGGACTGGATGTCGCGACCATTTTCCGCACCAGATTCAGCAATCCGGGCAACGGCGTGCCCGTGAAGCGCTACGACCTGACCGGATACGGCGCCAGCCTGTTCACCGATTGGACCGATCTCAATCCGCCGGACCCCACCGATATCATCCAGGTGGATTTCAACGCCACCATCGGCCGCACGTCGCATGAGGTCATCCAGGCCCAGAGCGTGATCTATCCCTGGGGAATCAAGGTCGTCCGCACGATCACGATCGACCGCTTGAACAGCGGCTCCGTCGAGCGCACCGATTCGGGATGGATCGCGGCCAGCGACGGGCATTTCGCCGTGAACTCGCCCAAGAACGACTTCGTCGCCAAGGATGTCCATGCGGGCTTGATCGACAGCCTGCTGCAAGTGAAGAACATCACGGAGTTCGGCGTACCCCTGCAAACGCCGGGGACGTTCGATTGGTATCCGCCGAATCCTCCTCCGGGGTCGGGCATCACGATGGAGCCGCAGACCCTGCCCATCACGCTGCAGCCGGTGACCTTCGACGCCGATATCGCGATCAACCCGCAGCATGGCGTGATCCAGGGCGGATCCAAGGTGAAGGGGCTGGATCTCAAGGACCATACGGCCGTGCCCAGCACCGGCATCGTCGGCTATATCGGCCTCACGGCGCTGTATCATCTCTCGCTCACCGATCTGCTGAATTTCCTGGCCGGTCTTCCCCAAGGCACGGCCGGCGGGCCGCTCAACGCGACCCTGAACCTGGGCAAAAGCGACAACGTGCTCCGCTGCGTCGGCTTTTCGGCGGCGCCGGCGCAGGACAGCACCCTCGGCAAGAATGCGCTTGTTATCGCCGCTTCGGGGCTTCCGAAACTGCCCCAGGGAAGCGCCTGGTCGGTCGCGTTGCAGAAGAGCGGCGATCCCGCACCCCAGGCGCTCGCTCCCACCCAGGCGATCCCGGTCGTCCAGCCGAATGACGGAAGCGGCAATCCCGGACCGGAGGCGCATTTCGCCGATCCCACCGACATTTTCCGCCTGGCGAAGAGCCCGCCGGCACCGCCGCAGTTCCTCTACGGCTTCCTCCAGGATGTCACCACCCAGAAGTCTTTCCTGGCCCAACCCTATGTAACCAGCGGCGACCAGCATCTGGCGCTCCGGCAGACACCGAGCCTGGCCGATCCGGGCATCCTGCTGGGAGCGGTGTCGAGCTTTCCGGCCATCGCTTCGGCGCTGCCGCTGGGTGGCCTGGATAAATTGGCATCCAGCCTTGGCTCGCTGAACCTTGCCGTCGACAAGTGGTTCGATACCCTGCCGCCCCCGAAACCCTTCTGGCAGTCGCCCCCGGCAGAGACCAAGGTCACGCACCTGATCAACACCTCGGTCGCGACGGTGGACCTTGTCTACCGGTGGCGGCTGCCGGTAGGCGGCGACAACCCGCCGATACCGCCGACGCCGCCCTGGCCACCCTCGCTCGGCGATTCGAACGCGATGATCCACGTGACCCTGGGGCAGCCAACGGGGCCCAGCTGGTCAATCGACATTTACCAGATCGCGATGGTGCTGACGCTTCCGGGGATTTCCAGCACACCAGCGCTGTGGATCGAAGGCGCCTTCCACGCGGATTCCCAATCGGCTCCCAGTTTTCCGAACCTCCGAGTGTTCTATGACGGTCCGCTGCAGCCGATCACCCAATTCTTCAGCACGCTTCAGACATTAGGGCAGGCGGTGGGTTTGAGCGATCCCGGCTCGGGCGGGGGGCTGAACGTCCATTTCGCCGATGGGAAACTGACCATCCAGGAGACCTTCAATCTCGGAACCCTGCCGCTCGGACCCGGAGAGATCCAGAACATCTCGCTCGATATGGGCGGCAGCATCGATATCCCGTCCCTGGGCGTGGACTATCTGATCGGGATCGGCTCGCCCGACGCGCCTGTCCATTGGATCGTCGATCCGATGTCGGGCACGGGCTGCCTGCAGGCGGGCGTCCAGGACGGGTCGCTGGCGGTTCTGGTGCAACTCGGAATCGGGCTCGGCCTGGCGATCGATCTGGCGATCGCGTCGGGCAGTGCCTCGATCGTGATTGCATTCCAGGTCCAAATCACCGGATCGGATTTCGAACTGATGGTCCTGCTCACCGGGCAAGCCCAGATCGACGTTCTGGGTGGCCTGGCGAGCTGCTCCATATCGATTTCCGTCGGGTTGGGCCTGGAGTTCCCGCTGACGCTATCGAATCCGGAGCCGGTAACGGCGATCGGCACAGCCTCCGTGGCGGTTCACCTGAGCATCTGCTGGGTCGTCTCGATCGACTGGTCGGGGAGTTGGTCTTTCTCCCATCAGTTCTCGATACCGACGTAGCGGGAGCCGGAGCGAAACATGCAGATCGACCTTAGAAACTTGAGCCTGATGATGTTCCCGCAGGAATGGTCGGGCACCGAGATCGTGGCCAACATCCTGCTCGTGCCCTCAGGCAATCCGACCATGCCCGTGGGCACGGAACTGCCGTTTGCCCAGGCCCAGCCGGTGCTGCGCGCGGTGTTCCTGCCGGGGTTCGCCACGCCAAGCTGGGGGTCGCCGCCGGGTTCCATCGTCACTTCGCAACTGTATCACCTGATTCCACCCGGCCCCGAGGCGCCGGGATTGATTCAGCCCCCTTACAAGCAGGAGATCTTCGCTGGTCTTTCCGAACAGTTCACGCCTACCGTGCCCACGCGCGCGGCCTCGTCCGGCGGCATCAAGAAGGACTTGCCCCTCAGCTATCAGGCAGCGGCTGGGTTCGGAAAGGCGGATGGGGCGCTGTTCACCACGGACGACGGATACGGCTGCGACATTCGGGGCACGCCGCCGAATAGAGTCGCCGTGAAGCCACGAAAGGTGGCGTGGGGAGAGATATTCTCGTACGCCTTGCGCCAGCCGCTGATCGCCGAGGCGATCGGAATGAGCTACCTCGGCGTGCGCATTCCGCTCGATGCGAGCACGGTCGCCGATGGCGGCTGGCTGTGGCTCGAGATCGATACCTCGAACTCGGCCAACTGGTACGCGCAACTCGTGAACGCTTCGACGGCGAAGCCGTACTATCAGCAGCCGGTGCGCTCATACGCGGCGCGAATCCCGGCGCTGACCGCTGCCCAGAGCCTGTTCGCCGCGGTCCTGTTCCCGGTCTATCCGACCGTTCCCACGGCCACGTCCGCGGTGGTCGATCCGGCGCAGTACGAGGCCGACCTCTACGCTACGGGGTTCGCCCAGATCGTACACGCCTATCAGCCGGTTTCGGCGGACGCGATCGTCGGCAACGACAACACGCTGGTCCCCGGCACGGATGCAGGATTCCAGATCGGCTGGGACGACGAGCAGGTGACGGCCTGGCTGAACCGGCAGGTGCAGGCCGCCCAGGCCATGTTTGCCCAGAACCTGGCGGATGAGTTTCCGCTCGGCGTGCAGGGCTACCGGGTGGATGCGCGAGAAGTGGCCGATGGAACAGCCGATCCTGCCTCGCCCACGCCGGCATGGAATTCGCTGGTCACCGTCAGCGCGACGGTGGCGGCGGGCGATTCATTTGCGGCGACCGAGACGGAGGAGCTGTCGATCGAGCCGACGCCGGTCGGCAACGGCGCATCCCCGACCAACTTCTGGCTGCCCCGATACTTCGCCCACTGGCGGGGCAGATCGCTGATCGTCGCTGACAAATACGGCTATGCGTTCGGCACCGGCGGTCCGCCCGCAGCCTATCCGCAGAACCCGGGCGCGCCGCAATTCAGCGGATCCTTGACCGAGATTCTCAGCATCGGTCTGCGCTACGGAAAATGGTATCAGTTCCGCGCCCGGCTTTCCGATCTGACGGGCGGAGGTCCGGCCGTCGGCGACGGCGATCCCGGCGCGGGCGTGGCGACGATTCAATTCCTGCGCCATGTCCCGCCGAAGGCGGTGGGCGTCACGCTGGACGTGCCGTCCACGCCGACCACCATCCAGGTAAGCCGTCCTCGCCTCAACTATCCGGAGATGGTGTTCGCCGGTGCGGCCGACGACACGGATCTGGACAACTTCCTCGCCGCGGTAAAGGCCGTTTCGGGCACGCCTCCGATTCCCGCTTCGTCCTATCCGTCCGTATCGATGCCGGACCCGGACGTGGTGACGCTGGAGATCATCGTCGAGGCGCAGGCACCGAAGCACGACACGGGCAATCCGGCATCGATGCGCGACATGAGCGCGCCGCCGCAGGCGGGCGATCTGGACGGTACCTTCCGCGTGATCTACCGGCAGCAAATCCCGTTCTCCGGTGCCTCGGTTTCGCTGACCATCGCCCCCCAGGCGATCCCTGACATCGTGCCATGGACGCCGCCGACGCCACCCAGCACGACGATTGTCGTGCCGACCGGCCGCAATCTGCGCGTCAGGCTGCGGGGTCTCGGCAGCGGCGACCCCGGCTATTGGGGCAGCACGCTGGCCAGCACCGGGCTGTCGACCGATCTGCGGCTTCGTTACGAGGCTGCGGCCGAAACCGGCGTGATCGCGGATGCCGCGGACCCCACGAAACTTCCGATGCAGCTGCAAGCCTTCTATTTGCGTGAGGATCCGACGGCAGCGCAGCAGGCCGTGGTGGCAAGCGGCATCGGTTCCGCGTTGCAGAGCATCGGACCCGGCCTTGCGCCTGGTCTTCAGAGCGCCCTGGCCTTGGCGTTCCAGTCAAACCTGCCGACGCCCATCGAAAATCTGGCGCAGGCGCTCGATCTTCCGGTGAACGGCTTGACGCTGACCGCAGCTCCCGGCCAGCGCGTGGTGTTCAGCGCCCAGAGCACGCTGCGGGTATCGATCACCCAGGACGGTTCCTCGATCACGTTCTCATCCGGCAAGGACCTGGTCGGCCACTGGATCGTAGTCATCCGGCTGACGATCCAGCGCGACTGGACTTGGACGGGCCTGGCGCAGAACGGGGCCGGACAGACGGGATTCCTGTTCAGCGGTGCCGCGAGCATGACCGATCCGGCGCCGGCGCCGGTGGAGATCGGACGCGTGAACCTGCCCGGGGTCGTATCGGCGATTTCGACCGAGGCGCCGACAAATCGCGATTCGGCCGAGCTGATCTTCTTCGCCACCGTGGATTCGACGGTGGGACCGGACCAGTTCCCTGAGGTGACCAACACGGCATGGAGCCTGTCCGCGACGTTCACGGGTGCGCCCACGGCGCCGGTCGATCTCTGGAGCAGCGGGAGCGCTCTGCAGCTGCCGATCACCTTGCCGCCCAGGCAGACACCGAAACTGGTCTCGGCGGGATTGGCCGAGAGCCCCTATGTGGCGAGTGCGAATTACGCCTTCACGCAGCAGCGCCAGCGGGCCTTGTGGCTGGAGTTCGACTCGACGCCCGCCGATCCCAACGATGAATACTTCTACCGGGTCCTGGGCTATGGGCCCGATCCGCTTTTGGTGAGTTATCCCAGCGATCTGCCGGCTGCGACGGAGCCGAGCCTGCCCATCGACCCCGAATGGATACGCATGATCGCGGCCAAGGATACGAACGACGACGCGGGCGTGGGCGCGATGACTGAGCTCGATGGCGCCACTGCGCCGCTCCGGGCCTCGGGGCGACCGCTTCATTACAGCCTGCCCTTGCCCGGCGCGACATCGCAGACGGACCCCGAGCTGTTCGGATTCTGGACGATCGAGCTCAGGGTGGGGCATACGCTCTGGTCCACGGCCCAGGCCCGCTATGGGCGAGCGCTGCGCGTTTCGGGCGTGCAGTTTCCGCCGCCGCCCTTGGCCGTGAACGTGGACCGGCAGCCGGTGCCGCCGTTGCCGGCGCCCGCCGTGCCGTCCATCGTGGCGATGGCAGATCTGGCGCAGACGGTCTTCAACGGCGCCTCCCTGACTGTGCGAGCTCATCCGCAGACCGAGATCTGGTTCCTGCTCTACGCGCAGGTCCAGCGCGTGGACGGCCAAGCATGGCGGAACATCCTGCTAGCGCGGGCGCTGGGCCGGCAGATCAGGGAGCCGGCCGGCGGGTTCGCCGGATCCGCCGGGCAACAGAGCCTGATCCCCGTGTACGGCGTATTCGCCGAAACGGCGGTGGAGGCTTTGCTGACGAAACTGCAACTTCGGACGAACACGCCGGTGAGCGTGTTGGCCGTCGAATTGTTCAATGGCGAGGCCAACGTGGTCCAGACGTTCGCGGCGCAATCGGTCGCCCTGCCCAGCGCGGTCGCAGTCGAGGGGGATCCGCTGGGCGCGAATCTGGGCTCCAGGCGCGTGCTGCGGGTATCGCCGCTGACGGCGGTGCCGGCGGTGTGCTGAGCGGCCTGCGCCACGCTATCCGGCCCCTCGGGGCCCGCGATTCGATCCATGCATAGGCCCGCCGGCCCGGCCGGACCCTCATAAAGATCGAAGACTGAACGGATTGCGCCCAGCAAGACCGAAGTGCTAAGCTTTCGTTACTCGACAGGGGTGCTCCGTATCGCCGGGGCTGAGATGGCAGCGTGAAGCGGCCGAACCCTCAAGCTGATCTGGGTAATGCCAGCGGAGCGAGGCGATCGTGTTTTCCGGGGCCCAAGTCTCCCTATATCCGATGACCGACGATTTCGTCGGGGTCATCGTCGATGCCATCGGCGCCCTCGAACCCTACCGCTCGGCGTTCCGGATCGAAACCGACGACCTCTCGACCTTGCTCGTCGGACCGCCCGACCGGCTCTTTCCGGCGATGCGCGATCTGTTCACGGCCGCTGCCCGTCGCGATGTCCATTGCGTACTGGCGGCCACGGTATCGCGCGGCTGCCCCGGTGAGCCCGACGATCCGATCTGCACGCCCGCGGCCGGGATGAGTTCGAGCGAACCCCTTGCCGCGAGGATCGAAGCGGCTCTTGCGGCCGTCGGCGCGGGACCCGTGACCGGTCAGGCCGTCGCTGCGCAGTTCTCGCTCTATCCCCTCGGGGATAGCCATATGGACGAGATCTACGGCTGCATCGATTTCCTCAAGCGCTCGGGCGTCTTCGACCGCTCGAAGCATTTCTGCACCAAGCTCAGAGGCGATGCCGGCGCCGTCTTTGCCACGCTCAGCGAGGCATTCCTTCGCTTCGGCAGCCCCGACGGTCACGTCACCCTCGACCTCAAAGTTTCGGCGAACAGCCCGAGTGCCGCCTGAATCGAATCGAAGCCGCAACCCCAACCCCGACCGAGGAGGATTCCGTGACCGAGAGGCGAAGCTGGACATTGCGGGAAACGCTCGTCGTCGCGGTTCTGGGCGCCGTGTTTGCCGTGCTCTATATCGGCTGGGTGCAGGTGTGGTTGATCGCCCAAGCCGCCTTCGGCGCCGTCACCATGGACGTGGTGATGGGCTTCTGGTTCATCGTCTCGATCGTTGCCGCAGCCATCATACGCAAGCCTGGCGTTGCGATCGCTTCTGAAGTCCTCGCGGCGGGGGTCGAGATACTGCTCGGGAGTCCGGCGGGACTTATCCTCTTACTTTCTGGCGCGGTCCAGGGTGCCGGCGCCGAGCTGGTATTCGCCGCGACGCGATGGCGGAACTATTCGCTGCCCGTGCTGATGGCGGCCGGGGTAGGTTCGGCGATCTTCTCGTTCGTCTATACCTGGATCAGGTTCGACTATGGCGCGCTACAGCCGGGCCTGCTCGCCGCCATGTTCGTGCTGCGGTGTCTGAGCGGCGCATTCCTCGGCGGTCTTCTTGGCCACTATGTCGTGGAAGCCCTGCACAAGACCGGCGCCCTTGCCGGCCTGGCAATCGACCGTGAGAAGCGCTCCGCCACCACCTGAGCGGACGCCCGCCGCAGAGTGGCAGCAGGTCGAGGTCCGGTATCCATTCAGCGCGCGCGCCGCGGTCGGCCCTCTCGATCTTGCGATCCAGCCGGGGGAGCGGGTCCTCCTGCTTGGCGCGTCGGGATCGGGCAAGTCCACGCTTCTCCTGACCCTGACCGGCCTCATTCCCCAAAGCATCCCCGCTGCTGTCACCGGCCGGATCAATATTTTCGGCGCCGACACGAGCTCGCGAGCTCCCTGGGGCTGGGCCCGCCAAGTGGCGCATTACTTTCAGGACGCGGACCAGACCCTTTGCGGCATGCGCGTCGAGGACGAGATCGCCTTCCCCCTGGAGAATCGCGCTGAGCCTGCTTGCAGCATGGCGGCTGCGGTCTCTTCGGCGATGCGGGAGGTCGGACTGCCGGATGCCTGGCGCCGGCGCCGCAGCTCGACACTCTCCGGCGGCGAGCGCCAGCTCGTGGCGCTTGCCGCGACGCTGGCGCAGGACGCCCCGCTGTTCGTGACCGATGAGCCGACGGCCCATCTCGCTCCCGCGGCTTCTCGCAGACTCCACGCGCTGTTGACCTCTCGGCACCCCGATCGCGCCATTCTCATCGTCGACCACAGGCTGGACGAGCTCGTCGAAGGGATCGACCGGGTCGTCGTTTTGGGAAATGAGGGCAGCATCGTTGCCACGGGCCGTCCTCGCGATGTGTTCCGCGATGCGCGGAGCCTCCTGGCCTCGCTCGGCGTCTGGAGCCCGGTATCGAGCATGCTGGACGCGGCGCTGGCCGATGCGGGCGTCGCGCCTCCGGCCGCTCCCTTGAATGTGAGGGAAGCGCTCGCGCATCTGGAGCCCGGAACAGGAAATCCGGATTCGATACGGAAGGCCCGGCCGGCGGTTGCGGCCTTCCTCAACTCTCGCACCGCGCGCCCTGCCGCGGGAGATTCAGGCGGCCGGGTCGTGGCGGGCTTGTCGAAGGCGGATTGCGCGCCATTCCTCGGGCCGACGGTTCTAAGCGGCGTCGATCTCGAGATTCATGAAGGCGAGCTCCTCGGCGTGCTCGGGGCCAATGGCGCCGGCAAGTCGACCCTTGGCGCCTGTCTCTCCGGTCATAGTCCGCTGAGAGGAGGCAGGCGGTACGGACAGCTTGGCGGTATCGCCTTCCAACGACCGGAAAACCAGTTCACGGCCGGCAGCGTCAGCGAAGAGATCGCCTCGGCATTACCGAGGAAAACAGTCGACCCGGAAAGGGAATGGCGGGTTGCTGAGGCGCTTGCCGCCTGGAAGCTGGTCGGACTTGAACGACGGCACCCGCTGGCGCTTTCCCAGGGAGAGCAGCGCCGCCTTGCGCTAGCCTCGCTTACCGCCGGAGACCGGTGGCCCCTGCTCGTGCTCGATGAGCCGATGGCGGGGTTGGACGCCGAGGGCGCTGCCAGGCTGGTCGAGATGATCGCGGCGCTGGCCCGTAAAGGGCGTGCGGTTGCGCTCATCACCCATGACATGGACCTGGCGCTTCGTCTTTGCCCTCGCAGTGTCGTCCTGGGCGAGGGCCGCGTGCTGGCCGAGGGGCCTACGATCACGCTCCTCAGGGATCGGGCGCTTCTCGATCGGGCCGGTCTTTGCGAACCGTCCTGGGCCGAGGCCGGCCGGTGGCTTCAGCGAGCGGCGGCGTGCTGAAGACCCTCAATCCGCTGGTCAAGCTCGGCGTCTGCCTTGTCTGGCTGATCGCCGCCATGCTGGTCTTCAACCCGGGATTCCAGGCGGCGACGATCATGGCGATCGTCCTGGTGCTGATCTTCGTCAATCGCAATTCGCCCGCGACGATTTTGGCGCTGATTGTGCCATTCGCCCTGTTCGGGTTCGGCATGCTGACGACGAACCTGCTGTTCCGCAGGGACAGTCCCTTCGCGACGGTATTGGCCGGCGAGGCGCTGTTCGCTTCGGCCGCCTTCTCGGCAGGCGTCACGCTGTTCCTGCGCAGCATCGCGTGCGGGATGATCTCCGCCTTGTTTGCCTTGACCACGGATCCGGGCGCCTTCGTGCGCGCCTTGATGGCCTATTGCCGGCTCCCCCCGCGCCTTGGCTATGCTCTCTTCGCCGCGATGCAGCTCGTCCCGGACCTTGCTGCGGAGGCTGAGCAGATGCGCCTTGCCCGCGCCATGAAGTCCGGGCGTCCGCGTCGCGCGGTGCCGGGCCCGCGCGAAGCGGTCAGCCTTGTCATACCTCTGCTCGCTTATGCCATCCGTCGGGCGGGGCGAACCGCGATTGCCATGGAGGCGCGCGGGCTGTCGCCGGGTCCGCGGACTATCGCCAATGTGCCCCGCTTCACCTGGCGGGACGGCGCCATTGTCGTCATTGCCATCGGGGTGACTGCACTCTGCGGCGTCCCGTTGCTCTTTGGACGGGCTTAGGCATCGCCCTCTTTGCCTCGGCCACTGGCTGGAGCATTTTCCGCCGAGGTGGGCACCGGTCCGGCGCAGAAAATGCAGGCAGACTAAGGAATCCAGAGCATGTTCCAATTCAACTGGATCGGACCATGCTCTGGTGGGCCGCGCCCAAAAGGGGCTGTGCCAACAGTACGGGCAGCAGGTACGATCTCAAGGCACGCCGGCATCTCGATGAGATTGCCAGGCGCTACTGGAATGTGAAGGAGAGCGAGGCGTGATCTGCCGTGCAGTTCTCCTCGAATGCCGCGCGAGGTTGGCGAAGACCCGATGACCGTCGCGCCGCCCTCTTGGCATCGATCGGCCTATAGCCTCGGGGCGATCCGGGACATGGCGCGGCGCGCGCTGCCGCGCCCGGTGTTCGACTTCGCCGACGGCGGCGCCGAAAATGAATATACCCTCCGGCGCAATGAAGCCGCCTATTGCGACGTCGAACTTCTGCCGCAGCCGCTTGGCGACGTGGCCGAGCGAGACCTGTCGGTCGAATTGTTCGGTCGGCGCCTGGCGCTTCCGGTGATGATCGGCCCGACCGGGTTGTCCGGCCTGTTCTGGCCGGAAGGCGAGATCGCTGCGGCCCGGGCGGCGGCGGCGGCCGGCATCGCTTTTTGTCTCAGCCACGGCTCGACCTGCACCATCGAGGAGCTTGCCGCGGCTGCGAAAGGCCCCCGCTGGATGCAGGTGTTCGTCTATCGCGATCGCGGATTCACCCGTGAATTCATCGAACGCGCCGCGGTGACCGGCTTCGAAGCCCTGGTGCTGACGACCGACAACAAGCTGGTAGGCAGCCGCGAGCGCGACATCCGCAACGGCTTCACCATTCCGCCGCGGTTCACGCCCCTCGATCTTGCGGCGATGGCAGGCAAGCTGCCCTGGCTGATGCGCATGGGCCCTCGGCTGCCGAAGATCACCTTCGCGAACTACGCAAGCCTGGGCGCCAAGATGGACATCAGTTCGATGGCCGGAAAGCTGCCGGGCCTGCTCGATCAATCCTTGTCCTGGCCCGACGTCGAATGGCTGCGCGGACTGTGGAAGGGGCCGTTCCTGCTCAAGGGCATTCTGCATCCCAAGGAAGCAGCCGAGGCCGCCGCGCGCGGGGTCGACGGCGTGATCGTCTCGAACCATGGCGGCCGGCAGCTGGACGGCGTGCCCGGCTGCCTGGATGCCTTGCCTGGCGTGGTCGCGGCGGTCGGCGGCCGAGTTCCGGTGCTGATCGATGGCGGCATCCGGCGCGGCACCGACGTCCTGAAGGCCCTGGCGCTTGGCGCGTCGCTCTGCCTGATCGCACGGCCGCATCTGTTCGGCCTGGCGGTGGCAGGCGAAGCCGGCGTGGCCCGGGTGCTCGATATCCTCCGTCGCGAAATCGACAGATCGATGGGACTTCTCGGAGCGAGCAGGATCGCCGAGCTCGGGCCGGAATTTCTGATGCCGCGGTAACAGGAACTCTCATGCGAGGTTGCAAAACATGATCAAGGATCCCCCGCTCTTGCGGATCAAACGGGGCTTCGAACGGCCGTCAAAAGCGTTGCTCGACGGGTTCGCCGGCGTGCCTACGGGCTATCTGGTCGACGCGATGGGCGGAGCCGGTTGCCTCGACTATCGCATCAAGCCGCTGGCGGAATCTCGTCAGGTCATGGTGGGGCCGGCCGTCACCTGCTATGCCGGTCCGGCCGACAACCTCGCGCTTTTCGGGGCACTGCACGTCGCCAAACGAGGCGACATCCTGGTGGCAGCCACCGACGGGTTCACGGCGACCTCCATCACCGGCGACCTGCTCCTCGGCATGGCGCGCAATCGCGGCGTGGCGGGCTTGGTGACCGACGGGTTGGTACGCGATCTGGTGGGAATCCTCGCCGTCGGTCTGCCGGTCTATTGTGCGGGCGTCACGGCCAATTCGCCCGTGCGCAACGGACCAGGCACGGTCGGGCTGCCTGTGGTGGTGGGCGGCGTGACCGTTGCATCCGGCGACATCGTGGTGGGCGACCGGGATGGCGTCGTCATCGTTCCGCTCGCCCAGGCGCAATCGGTGCTCGGCAAGCTCGAGGACGTCCGGCGCGCCGAGGCAGGCCTCGAAGCCAAGGTCAAGGGCGGCCTCGAAATCCCCGACTTCATCAGCCGCATCATCGAGTCCGATCGCGTCGAGGAGATCGACTAGCTGTCGGCCGGCAGGCCGAACAGGAGCTGCATGCGCGGAAAGCCCCTGAGGGCGAAATGCCCGATCTCGAACATCGGCTGTTGGAGGAGGTTCACGAACTCCCCCGACATGATGAGTTGCCGGCCGAGCTCCCGGCAAAGACGTTCGATGCGGCTCGTGAGGTTGACGTCACGGCCGATGACCGTGAAGTCCAGCCTGTCGCCCGAGCCGATGTTGCCATACGCAACCGTGCCGTAGTGGAGCGCAAAGCCGGCGACGAGAGGAGGAGTACCGGAGGGCTCGGATTCGTTTGAGCGCGCAAGTGCCTCGATCCCCTCCATGGCCGCCTCGAAGGCCTGGCGGCAAGCCTGGGCCGGCCCCCCGTCCACGTTGTCATTGAAGATGGCGAGGATCCCGTCGCCCATCAGTTCCATGACTTCGCCGCCGCGTTGGCTGACGGGCTGCATCACGCAGTCGAAATACCGGTTGAGCGTCTTGATGACGTCGGTGGGCGCCAGCGTGTCCGACATCTGGGTGAAGTCCCTGAGATCGACGAGCATCAGCGCCGCCGTGATAGTCCGCACGTCGCCACGCCGGATCTGGCCCTTCAGGATCAGCTCGCCCGGCTCCCGTCCCGCATAGGTCCGCAGCATGTTGCTGGCGAACCGCCTGAGGCTCTTGATCTCGGCGATCGCCGCATAGTCGGGCATCAGGTCGTGGAACAGGCGAAGATCGTTGTCGCTGAATCCTCCCCTTGCACGCGTCGCCCAGGACAGCGCATTCGCCGTTCCGTCCGAATAGAAGAGGGGCGCCACCACATAGTCGCTGTAGCCGGACGCGCGGAGTTCGTCGAGCGTACGGGAAGGCAGAGCCGCGTCGGAATCGAGCCGCCAACGACCCGTCTTTCGCCCCTCTACCGCGAACTTGATGGGGCTTGAAAGATAGATGTCCGTGCCTTCAAAGCCGTGTTCGAGATAGCGCTCCACCACCCCGGTCTCCCGCGTCCACAGGCGCGACATCCCTGCATATTGCGGATGAAGGGTACGGATATGAAGCCATGACCGGTCGAGAGGGACGCCCATCTCCCCGACCTTGGCGCAGTATCGCTCGAACAGCTCCAGGTTGCCGGCTAAAAACCGTCCTTCTCGGGCGAGCCACCCGCTCAGTTCTCGAACCCGGTCCATGGCGCTGCAATCGCTCCTTGGCTGCCTATTCCCGCATGATGATGCGCGTGCGCCGTTCCGTTTCCTGAGCGAGCTCGAGTATCCGTCGCTTCCTTGCATGCAAGGCGGCGATCTCGCCACCGGCCGGAGTCACCTCCTGGGCGAGCCGCGACATGGCCGACATCACGGTTTCCCTGTCATAGCGGCCGGCGGCCACGGCGGCGAGCATCGCTGCACCGAGCAGTACCGGTTCGGTCGTCTCGGGAACGCCGACCGTTCTCCCGGTCGCGTCCGCGATCGTTTGGCGAACCAGGGGGCTGCGTCCCGCACCGCCGCTGACGACCAGCATGTCGAAGCCGTAGCCGCCTCGTTCCAGGACATCCATGATCTGTCCGACTCCGTGGGCAAGGCCGTTCAGCGTCGCCACATAGAGGGTGAGCAGGCTGTCGTAGTCGTCGCTGAGATCGAGCCCGACCAGGGCGCCGCGGGCATTGGGATCGGCAAGCGGCGAACGATTGCCCAGGAAATCCGGCAAGACGTGAAGCTCGCGGGCGAGCGCGACGGCGCCTGACAACGACCCGGCGCGCGCCAGTATGTCATGCTCCATTTGTTCGAACGCCTTGTCGGGCGCGCTTTCGGCGAGCCTGGCGAAGGCGGGGTGCCGCCGCATCATGGCGTCGATGGCCGCGCCAAAGGCCGACTGGCCGCCTTCGGTCAGCCATTGGCCTGGCGTCAAAGCCGCGTAGTAGGGGCCCCAGACACCGTCGATGAAGCGCGGCTCGTCGGAGACCGCCATGCAGCAGGAGGAGGTCCCGAGGATGAGGGCGAGCCGCCGGCGTGCATCGCCAGTTTCTCCTTCCAGCGACGCGGCCATGGTGCCAAGCGCGCCGGCATGGGCGTCGATGAGACCCGCGGCGACGGGAATGCCAGGCGTCAGGCCCATGGCGGCAGCGGCTCCGGCATTGAGACCACGGTCGAGCCTCGTGCCAGGTTCCACGACCTCGGCGCCGATGCGCGCGAAGTCCCCCGCGCCCAACTCCGGGAGCCCGATCCGATCGAAAAAGTCGCGGGACCAGCGCCGCTCATGGGCGAGGTAGGTCCATTTGCATGTGACGGTGCAGGTCGAGCGCGCGGTCGCGCCCGTGGCGCGCCAGCTGAGGAAATCCGTGAGATCGAAGAAATGGCCGGCGCGTCGATATGTGTCCGGCATATGGCGGGCGAGCCAGAGCAGCTTCGGCGACTGCATCTCGGGCGAGATCTTGCCGCCGACATGGCGCAACACCGGGTGCGCCTCGCCGTTGATGAAATCGGCCTCGCCCACGGCGCGATGATCCATCCACACGATGACATCGCGCGCGAGGTCGCCGCTGGGGCCTACGGGCAGTGACGCCCCTGCGGGATCGAGGACGACGAGCGAGCACGTCGCATCGAAGCTCAGGCCCGCGAAAACCTCGGGTGCAAGGCCCGAGGCCTCGACCGCCGCGCGCACGGATTTGCAGGCGGCGTCCCAAATATCGCGGGAGGAATGCTCGACGATCCCGCCGGCCTCGTGCCAGATGGCAATCGACTTCCTGGCGCTGGCCAGCAGGCGCCCTTGTCCGTCGAACACGCCGGCGCGGGCACTTCCCGTCCCGACGTCGACGCCGATGAAGGCTTGAGTCATGCGGGGTCTCGCTTGCGGCCCTTAGAGCCTGATCGTCTCAAGCCTGCTCGGCTTGAGGCGTGAATCAGGCTCCAATCCTAACATGTAGAGCAAGATTCACGGGTCAGCTCGAGTGAAGCTGACCCGATCTTGCTCTAGCGGGGCCACAATCTCATTCGTCCCGATGCCTTGGCAAGGCGAGAGGCCGGGTCTCGCGACCGATAGCGGCCGCGGGGAATTTCCCCTTGCCGGAACTTCGTACTATCGTCGGCGCGGAACGGAATATCGGGTGGGCCATGGCGAGGAAATCAGATTCGGAATCGGCTAGGCTCGAGGACGCGGCTCGCGCCGGGTGGCTCTACTACATTGCCGGCAATACCCAGGACGAGATCGCCGAGAAGCTCGGCGTGTCGCGCCAGACCGCCCAGCGTCTGGTGTCTCTTGCCGTCAGCCACCGGCTCATCAAGGTCAGGCTCGATCATCCGATCGCCGAGTGCCTGCGCCTCGCCGAATTGCTCAAGTCGAAGTTCGCGCTTCAGCTCTGCGAGGTCGTTCCGGCCGACCCGGCGTCCCGCTCGACGACCATAGGCGTGGCGGAGGCGACGGCCGCGGCGCTCGAGCTGAGGCTCGAATCCCGGCGCCCCATCGTGATCGCGCTCGGGTCGGGTCGAACCTTGCGTGCCGCCGCCGATCAGCTCCCGCCCATGGATTGTCCGCAGCACAAGATCGTCTCCCTGGTGGGCAATATCGCGCCGGATGGATCCGCGTCGTTCTACGACGTCATCACCCGCGTGGCCGATACGGTGAGGGCGCCGCATTATCCGATGCCGCTGCCGGTCATCGCCAGCTCGCCGGCCGAAAAGAAGCTGCTGCTGGCGCAAAAGCCGGTGAAACACGTGGTCGATCTGGCGCGTCGCGCCGACGTCACCTTCGTGGGCGTCGGCCATCTGGGCGAAGGGGCACCCCTGTTGCAGGACGGCTTCGTCACCCGCGATGAAATGCGGGCGCTGGTCAAGGCTGGCGCGGTCGGCGAAATCGTCGGCTGGGCCTACGACCGGCAGGGCCGCATGATCGAGGGCCTGACCAACGAACGGGTTGCCAGCGTCGCGCTGGACGGTCCGGCCAAGCGGCTGGTCATCGGCGCGGCCATGGGCCAGGCCAAGGCCGATGCCATAGCCGGGGCGCTGGCGGGCCGGCTGCTCGGCGGCCTGATCACCAACGAAACCATGGCGAGGCGCCTGCTCGAGTACAGCTAGGCGTCGCGTTCTTCCGCCAGTCGATCGAGGACCGCGTGGGGCGGCGATGCTGCGCTGCAGCACCGAATCCGCCTTGACTCTCGCAACCCTGTTTTGAGTAAATGCCAGGACGCTGGGCAAAAGCTCAAGCTGCGACACCATGGGAGGAAGCGATGAAGACGGCATTCCGGATGCTGTTGCTGGCGGGTGTCATCGCGGGCTTCGCGGGCCCGGCATCGGCCGACACGCAACTGACGATAGCCACCGTCAACAACGGCGACATGATCCGCATGCAGGGGTTGACCGATGATTTCACGGCCAAGAACCCCGGGATCACGGTGCAGTGGGTCACGCTGGAAGAGAACGTGCTGCGCCAGAAGGTGACGACCGATATCGCGACCAAAGGCGGCCAGTTCGACATCCTGACCATCGGCACCTACGAGGTGCCCATCTGGGCCAAGAAGGGCTGGCTGGTACCCCTCGACAATCTCGGGGCCGACTACGACGTGGACGACCTCTTGCCGCCGATCCGCGCCGGCCTCACCGTCGAGAACAAGCTCTATGCCGCGCCGTTCTACGGCGAGAGTTCGATGATCATGTATCGCAAGGACCTGTTCGCGAAGGCCGGGCTTCAGATGCCCGACAAGCCGACCTGGGACTTCATCAAGGGCGCGGCCGACAAGATCAATGATCCGACCAATCAGGTCTATGGCATCTGCCTGCGCGGCAAGGCGGGTTGGGGCGAGAACATGGCCTTCATCACCACGCTGGCCAATGCCTATGGCGCGCGTTGGTTCGACGAGAAGTGGAAGCCGGAATTCGACGGACCGGAGTGGAAGAACGCACTCACTTTCTATGTCGATCTGATGAAGGCCGATGGTCCTCCCGGCGCCTCCTCCAACGGGTTCAATGAGAACCTCGCGCTGTTCAATTCCGGCAAATGCGGCATGTGGATCGACGCGACGGTTGCCGCCTCCTTCGTCAGCGACCCGAAGCAATCCAAGGTCGCCGACCAGGTCGGCTTCGCGCCGGCGCCCTGCGCGGTCACCTGCAAGGGCTCCAACTGGCTTTGGGCCTGGTCTTTGGCCATTCCCGCCGGTTCGCAAAAGGTGGACGCGGCCGAGAAGTTCATCGCCTGGGCGACCGGCAAGGGCTATCTCCAACTCGTCGCCGCCAAGCAAGGCTGGGCCAATGTCCCGCCGGGCACGCGGACTTCGCTATACCAGAACCCGGACTATCTCAAGGCGGCTCCGTTTGCCGCCATGACCCTGCAGGCGATCGACACGGCCGATCCGATCACGGGGACGCTCAAGCCCAAGCCCTATGTCGGCGTCCAGTTCGCGGCGATCCCGGAGTTCCAGGGCATCGCGACATCGGTCGGCCAGTTGTTCGCCGCGGCTCTGACCGACGACATGTCGGTGGACGATGCGCTGAGCCGCGCGCAAGACTTGACGATGCGCGAGATGACCAAGGCCGGCTATTTCCAGTAGCTGGCGCTGCTTGAGGCGATCGGACCGCCCGGCGTACGGCGTCGGGCGGTTCCGGCGGGTCCGCAACGAGAGGCCGGCGGGCCTTAAGGAAGGGCACCATGGCAACGCGTCATGCAAGAGGCCTGGCGAGGATCGCGGTCGCACCCTCCGTGCTGGTGCTGTTCCTGTGGATGATCGTTCCGCTCGGCATGACGCTGTATTTTTCGGTGCTGCACTACGACCTGCTCGATCCGGGCAATGAGCCCTTCATCGGCTTTCTGAACTACCGCTATTTTCTGACCGATCCGGCCTTCTTCGCCGCGCTCGGCAACACGCTGAAGCTGGTCGGCGCCGTTCTCGCGATCACCGTCGTGGGCGGCATCCTTTTGGCGCTCCTGCTCGATCAGCCTTTCCTCGGCCGCGGGATCGTCCGGCTGATGGTCATCGCGCCCTTCTTCGTGATGCCTACCGTGAGCGCGCTGATCTGGAAGAACCTGCTCATGCATCCGGTGTCCGGTCTGTTCGCCTGGATCGCGCGGTCGGTCGGCCTGCAGCCGATCGACTGGTTCGCTGAAGCGCCCTTGACCGCCATCAGCCTGATCGTGGCCTGGCAGTGGCTGCCCTTCGCGACGCTCATCCTGCTGACGGCGCTCCAGTCCCTCGACCAGGAGCAGAAGGAGGCGGCCGAAATGGATGGCGCGCCGGCCATCGCGTATTTCTTCTACATCGTGCTGCCGCATCTGGCGCGCGCGATCACCGTGGTGATCCTCATCGAGACGATCTTCCTCTTGAACGTCTTCGCGGAGATCCGGGTCACCACCGGCGGCGGACCGGGCCTTCAGACGACCAATATTCCCTTCCTCGTCTATGCCCAGGCGCTGCTGCAATTCGACGTCGGCGGCGCGTCGGCCGGCGGGATCGTCGCCGTCGTGCTCGCCAATATCGTGGCTTTCTTCCTCGTCCGCATGATCGGCCGGAACCTGGAGGCCTGAGCCATGGCGCGCGCCGTATCCGTCCGACGCCTGACCCTGATGACGGCCGCGGCCTGGCTGGTCGGCTTCCTGATTTTCTTTCCGATCCTGTGGATGATCCTGACCAGCTTCAAGACCGAGCTCGAGGCCTTCTCCACGCCGCCCAAATTCCTGTTCTTCCACTGGACGCTCGAGAACTTCGGCATCGTGCAGCAGCGCTCCAACTACCTGAAGTTCGCCGGCAATTCGATCATCCTTTCGGTGGGCTCGACGATCGTCGGCATCCTGTTCGGAGTGCCGGCCGCCTGGGCCATGGCATTTTCGCCGAGCAAGCGGACGAAGGACGTCCTGCTCTGGATGCTGTCTACCAAGATGATGCCGCCGGTCGGCGCCCTCATCCCCATCTATCTGTTGTTCAGGGACAGCGGGCTGCTCGATTCCCGGATCGGGCTGATCGGGGTCGAGTTCCTGATCAATCTCCCGATCATCATTTGGATGCTGTTCACCTACTTCAAGGAGATTCCGGGCGAGATTCTCGAAGCCTCGCGCATGGATGGGGCGACTCCCTGGCGGGAAATCGTCTATGTGCTGGCGCCCATGGCGGTGCCGGGCGTCGCCTCGACGCTTCTGCTCAATGTCATTCTGGCCTGGAACGAGGCCTTTTGGACGCTCAACCTGACGACCACCGCTGCGGCGCCGCTGACCGCTTTCATCGCTTCCTATTCGAGCCCGGAGGGCCTGTTCTGGGCCAAGCTTTCGGCGGCTTCGACCATGGCGATCGCGCCCATCATGGTGCTGGGCTGGTTCTCCCAACGCCAGCTGGTGCGCGGCCTCACCTTCGGGGCGGTGAAGTGATGCGCGGCATGGCGGGGGCAATGGCATGACCGGGAAGATCGTCCTCAAGGGCGTGCGCAAGGCTTTCGGGGAGCACGTCATCATCCCCTCCATCGATCTCGAAATAAACGAGGGCGAATTCGTCGTCTTCGTCGGGCCGTCAGGCTGCGGCAAGTCGACCCTGCTGCGTCTGATCGCCGGGCTTGAGGACGCGACCGCCGGCAAGATCGAAATCGATTCCGTGGACATCAGCGACGTCCCGCCTGCCCGGCGCGGGCTCTCCATGGTGTTCCAGTCCTATGCGCTTTATCCGCACATGAGCGTCCGGGGCAACATCGGCTTCGGCCTCAGGATGGCAGGCGAAAGCAAGGAGGTCATCCGCCAGAAGGTGGAGAAGGCGGCGGCGGTGCTCAATCTCACCGCCTATCTCGACCGCAAGCCCCGCCAGCTGTCGGGCGGACAGCGCCAGCGCGTGGCCATCGGGCGCGCCATCGTGCGCGAACCCAAGGCCTTCCTGTTCGACGAGCCCCTCTCCAACCTCGATGCGGCGCTGCGGGTTCAAATGCGCCTCGAGATCGCCCAGCTTCACGAGTCCCTCTCCACGACCATGATCTATGTGACCCATGACCAAGTCGAGGCGATGACCCTGGCCGACAAGATCGTGGTCCTCAACAGCGGCACCATCGAGCAGGTCGGAACGCCGCTCGAGCTTTACCACCATCCGGTCAACCTGTTCGTCGCCGGGTTCATCGGCTCGCCGAAGATGAATTTCTTCGAAACCGAGGTGGTTGCCGCTGGATCGGACGGCGTGACCGTGGCGTTGCCGGGCGGCCAGGCGGTGACGGTTCCCGTGCTGCCGGACGGCGCCGCCCCCGGCGGCAAGGTCACATTGGGCGTGCGGCCCGAACATCTGCGGCCGGCGGAAGCGGGCGAGCTCGCCGGCGATGTCGTCGTGGTGGAGCGCCTCGGCGGCGACACGTTTCTCTATCTGCGCTTGCCCGGGCAGCCCCTCGTCGTCGCCCAGGCCGAAGGCAGCGACCCGACGCGCGTCCGTGACCATGTCCACGTTCGCATCGATCCGGCGACTTGCCACCTGTTCGATGCGAAGGGGCGTTCCCTGCCGCACCGTCAGCGCCACGCACTGGTCCAGTCGTTCCGCCCGACGGATCAGGCGGCAAAGCATTGGCCATAGTGAGGATGGACCCCCTTGTATCTGGACAAATATAAGCTCGACGGTCGTGTCGCCCTGGTGACCGGCGGCGGCCGTGCGATCGGACTGGCCTGCGTGCACGCTCTCGCCGAGGCGGGGGCCAGGGTCGTCATTGCCGATCACGATCCCAAGGTGGCCGCGGAGGGCCAGGCGGCCATGGGGGCGGCAGGTTTCGCGGTCGAGACGATTGAAATGGACGTGACGGATTCGGCGCGGGTCGACGCCGTCGCGCGAGATCTGGCGGCTCGCCTCGGCGGCATCGACATACTGGTCAACAATGCCGGCATCGCGCGCAGCGACACCCCGGCGGAAAACGTCGCCGACGAGCATTGGCTGAATGTCCTCGACGTGAACCTCAACGGCCTGTTCTGGTGCTGCCGGTCGTTCGGTCGCCTCATGCTGGCGCGTGGCCAGGGCTCGATCGTGAATGTCGGCTCCATGTCCGGCTTCATCGTCAACCGGCCGCAGCCGCAGAGCTACTACAATGCCTCCAAGGCGGCGGTGCATCACCTGACCAAGTCCCTGGCGGCGGAATGGGGCGGGCGGGGCGTCCGGGTCAATGCCGTGGCGCCGACTTACATCGACACGCCGCTCAACCGCTTCGGCATGGAGAATCCAGAGATGTTCAAGTACTGGATCGACGGCACGCCGCTGCGCCGCATGGGCACCGTCGATGAGATCGGTTCCGTGGTGTTGTTTCTGGCCTCGGACGCGGCGAGCCTGTTGACCGGCAGCATCGTGCTGGCCGACGGCGGATACAGCTGCTGGTGAGCCCGCCGATATGAGGCTGAAGGACAGGGTCGCCGTCGTCACGGGCGGCGCCCGGGGGATTGGCGCGGCGATCTGCGAGCGCTATGCCGAGGAAGGCGCCAGGGTCGTGGTCGCGGATGTCCTTGCAAGGGACGCTTTTGCCACGGCCCAGGCGATCGGCCGGGGCGCCAATGCGCTTGTGCTGGACGTGACCCGACGCAATTCCATCGACGCCATGGTCGAGACGGTGGTGGCAAACGCCGGCCGCATCGACATCCTGGTCAACAATGCAGCCGTGTTCGACATGGCGCCGTTCCTGGAAATCACCGAAGAGAGCTACGATCGCCAGTTCGCCATCAACGTGAAGGGCCTGCTGTTCACATTGCAGGCGGTGGCGGCCCGGATGGTGAGGCAAGGCCAAGGCGGGAAGATCATCAACCTCTCCAGCCAGGCGGGCCGGCGCGGAGAGGCCCTGGTTGCGGTATATTGCGCCAGCAAGGCAGCCGTGATCAGCCTCACCCAATCGGCGGGCTTGTCGCTCATCAAGCATGGGATCAACGTCAACGCGATTGCTCCGGGTGTCATCGACACGCCGATGTGGGATCATGTCGACGCATTGTTCGCCAAGTACGAAGGGCTTGCGCCCGGCGAGAAGAAGCGGCAGGTGGGCATGGCCGTGCCCTATGGTCGCATGGGAATGCCGGCTGACCTCACCGGCGCGGCGGTGTTCCTCGCCTCGGGCGATGCGGACTACATCGTGGCGCAGACGCTGAATGTCGACGGCGGCAACTGGATGAGCTGAGTGAAACGGCGCACCTACCTCGTCATATTCGATTGCGACGGTGTCCTGGTCGACAGCGAGCCCCTGTCGATTCGGGTCCTGGTGGAGGGGCTCGCCAGCATTGGCTACCGGATCGATGAGGCGACGGCCTCGGAGCGCTTTCTCGGCCACAGCCTTGCCGCCGTGCAGGGCATGCTGCGCGACGAGCTCGGCTTCGATCTGCCGACCGATCGCCTGGAAGCCATGCGCCTCAGCCTGTTCGAGCGGTTCCGCAGGGAGCTGAAACCGATGCCGGGAATATTCGAGGCCCTCGATCGGCTCGCTGTCCCCTTCTGCGTCGCCTCGTCGAGCCTGCCCGAGCGGATCAGGGTTTCGCTCGAGGTGACGGGGTTGCTGGGGCGCTTCGCGCCCAACATATTCAGCGCCGACATGGTGCAACGGGGAAAGCCGGCACCGGATCTATTCCTGCATGCCGCAGAGCGAATGGGCGTGGAACCGGCGGCCTGCCTGGTGATCGAGGACAGCGCCCCGGGTATCGCCGCGGCCCGCAACGCCGGGATGCGAGTCTTCGCCTTTCTGGGAGGCAGCCACGCGCGCCAACCCGGCTATCGCGAGCGCCTTGGCCGATTGGGACCCGAGCGCGAGTTCGACGACATGCGAAGGCTTCCCGACCTCCTCGAGGCGAATGCCGCCGTCATCGCGGAACGAAGTCCTGGCCATATTGGCTAAGGGAAGCTGCCATGAAAGGCAAAATCCATATCGGCATCGGCGGCTGGACCTATGAGCCTTGGCGCGGTGCCTTCTATCCTAAAGGGCTGCCGCGCAAACGAGAGCTCGAGTTCGCGAGCCGCCGTCTCACGTCGATCGAGATCAATGGGACTTATTATTCGACATTCAAGCCCGCGAGCTGGGCCAAGTGGCGCGAGGAGACGCCCGACGGCTTCGTCTTCTCGGTGAAGGCGTCGCGTTACTGCACCAATCGCAAGGCGCTATCGGCTGCCGGCGAATCGATCGTCCGTTTCATCGGCCAGGGCATGGGTGCGCTCCGCGACCGGCTGGGGCCGATCAACTGGCAGTTCATGGCCAGCAAGAAATTCGATCTCGATGACTTCGAGAGCTTCCTCAAGCTGCTGCCGCGCGAGGTCGACGGCTTGTCGCTGCGCCATGCACTCGAAGTGCGCAATCCCAGTTTCAAGAATGAGCGGTTCTATGACCTGGCGAGGCGGCACGATGTTGCCATCGTGTTTGCCGACGACGACGATTTGCCCGCGATCGATGCGCCGGCGGCAGGCTTCACCTATGCCCGGCTGATGCGCAGCAAGGAAGGCATCGAGACGGGCTATACCGCCCGCGACCTGGACCGCTGGGCGCGACGCGCTCGAGCCTGGGCGGAGCGCGGGGACGTCTTCGTCTATTTCATTTCCGGGGCCAAGCTGCGGGCGCCGGCCGCGGCCGCGGCTCTGATCGCGCGCCTCAAGTGATTTCGACCCGTCGGGCGGGGTTTGCGGGGCTGGCGAACGCATATATGCTAGGCAAAGAGCCACGCCAAACCCAACCCATAGGGACCGCCATGCCCGGTGACTACAGCGCCGCCTTCGGCATCGCCGAACCGGAGGACATCCTCGACCCGCGCCACTACGATCCGGTGAGACGGCAGGGGCCGAGCCTGAGCGCCCTGCCGCTCTGGTGCTATACCTCGGAGCGTTTCTTCCAGGCCGAGATGGAGCACCTGTTCCTGCCCGGCTGGAACCTGCTGGAGCGCCTCGATCTCGTGCCCGAGCCCGGCGACTTCCACGCCATGACCTTCATGAACATCAAGCTGCTTCTGGCAAGGGGCGGCGACGGCAAGGTCAGGGTCTTCGCCAACACCTGCCGCCATCGCGGCGCCAAGGTGGCCGAGGGATCGGGGAACTGCAAGGCGTTCCGCTGTCCCTACCATGCCTGGACCTATTCCCTGGAGGGCGGGTTGATCGGCGCGCCCAACTACGACGACGCCGAGGGCAGGCCCCTCATCGACGATGGCAACCGGCAGGACTTCGGCCTCGTCGAGATCCCGAGCGACAGCTGGGGCGGCTTCCTTTTCGTCAAGTTCAAGGAGGGGCCGGAGACCCTGGCCGATCATCTTGGCGATTTCCGTCACCATCTCGCCTCCCACCGGCTGGAGGATATGGTCTGCGCCAGGCGCGTGGTCTACGAGATGGACGCCAACTGGAAATGCTTCGTCGAGAACTATAGCGACGGCTACCACATCCCGACGGTCCACCGGGATTCCCTCGCGCGATGGAAGGCCACATATGCCCGGCTGCCCGAGTCCAAGGGGAACTACAGGGCCGCCTTCGCGATCCACAAGGGTAGCCAGCTGCTCCTGCCTTTCCCCGGCTATGATGGGTTCCCCCCCATGCCCCAGATCGACGAGGACCGGAAGGAGGGCACGTTCTTCACCGCGGTCCATCCGGCGATGATGATGACGCTGGGCAATGACGGGGCGCTGGTCTTCCGCAGCGAACCCCTGTCGGCCACCAAGTCGCGCCTGACGGTGAGCTCGCTGTTCCCGAAAGCCAGCATGGCACGCAACGACTTCGAGGAGATCGCCAAGAACTATTACCGGCGCAACGAAATCGTCGTCGGCGAGGACGTGGCGATCGCGCTTCGCCAGCAGGCGGGGATCGAATCGCCCTACGCCCGCATGGCGCGACTCTGCCGCACGGAGACGAGCCTGAACCAGATAGCCAACTGGATCCTGGACCGGGTGATCGGTCCCCGGGCTGGCGAAGCGGCGAACGCCTAGAGTCGTAATAGCGCAAGATCGGGTCAGCTTCTATCAAGCTGACCCGTGAATCTTGCTCTACATGTTAGGATTAGAGCCTGATTCACGTC
>Ga0209415_10001199_pt1 | contig 49477 bp, 40 predicted proteins | sample PeaSoiSIISIP2007_FD_187696 | JGI IMG/M metagenome (GOLD analysis project Ga0209415, IMG submission 187696) | Peat soil microbial communities from Weissenstadt, Germany - SII-SIP-2007 (SPAdes) (version 2) | ecosystem: Environmental > Terrestrial > Soil > Wetlands > Peat | place: Germany... | reverse complement strand
TGACCCGCCGGTACAGCTCGCGGTAAGTAATTGTCCTGGTTTCTTCGGCTTCGGGCTCTGGCACCCATATGAAAGCGGCCTTGTTGGCCTTTGTCGCCAGATGGCGGTCAATGCAGTTGTAGGACGCGTTGAGGCGCCCTCCCACGAACCATTTCCAAAACGGTGGGTCGTTTGTGTCCAGTGTCGTGTGCCAGTACTGGTCCCAATCGAGCAGTTCTGCGTACTCGCGGAAGCACTCCGGGAAGTGCTCCTCGGTGAACCGCTCGAATATCGCAGGGTCCGAAGCATTGGCTTGGCCGATAAAACGGGCGGGCGGGTAGAGGTACTCCTCCTCGCGCCAATGGACCGCTATTTGGGCCTCGGTCGCCGAAGCCCCGGTCTCCTCTTTGTTGTTAGCCATGGACCACCGCCCTTTTGTGACGAACTTCAGAGCGGATGGTACCAGTACGGTGTGCCTTGGGGCCGCGCTAGTGTGCGGTGGTGCCGCAGCCCGACGATGGGGACGTGCTGAGGCTTGTCCCGACGGCCATGGCCGCAGGCGGTGCAGCGGTCGCACGGGAACCCACGGGGCGAGTGGTGCTGGTCGACGGAGCCTTGCCAGGTGAGACAGTCGACGCCATGCTCACCGAGGAACGCTCGAGTTATGCCCGCGCCCGCGTCACTGCGGTCGTCGAGGCCTCGCCTGATCGAGTCTCCCCGCCCTGCCCACATGTTGCCCGGGGCTGTGGGGGCTGCGGCTGGCAACACGTTTCCCTGGAGGCCCAGCGCCGCTACAAGACAGAGCTGGTCTCTGAGGCCCTGGAGCGCATCGGCGGGGCCTCGGGGACCGAAGTCATCCCGGCCGCGCCGGCCAGCCTGGCTGGCTACCGCACCACACTACGCCTCACGTCCGACGGCGCTCGGCCGGGCTATCGCCGGCACCGTGGCCACGAGGTCGTCCCGGTCGACAGTTGCCTGGTGGCACACCCCTTGCTGGCCGAGTTGCTGGCAGTGGGCGATTTTGGCGAGGCGACCGAGGTCACGCTGCGCTGCGGGGCCCGCACCGGCGAGCGCCTCGCCGTTCTCGGCCCGAGCTGCGGAGGCGCCTCGTTGCCAGGCTCGGTCCGCGTGATCGGTGAGGATGAGCTCGCGGCTGGCCGCCGAGCTTGGATATTCGAGGAGGTGGGGGGCACGCGTCTGCGGCTGTCGGCGCAATCGTTCTTCCAGGCAAACCCCGAAGGAGCGGAGGCGCTGGTCAGCCTCGTCGGCTCGGCAATCGCAGGAGCGCCCGACGGGCTACTGGTAGATGCCTACGGAGGCGTCGGCCTCTTCGCTGCGACCCTTGGCGCAAGTCGCCCGGTGACGCTCCTGGAGTGCTCAGGCTCAGCGGCGGCCGATGCCAGGGTCAACCTTCCGGCCGCTTCGGTCCGGCTTATCGACGTCGCCAGATGGCGGGCCTCAAAGGCGGCGGTCGTTGTTGCGGACCCCCCGAGGGCCGGCCTTGGCGCTGCCGGTGTGGCCGCTCTTGTCGCGAGCAGAGCAAGCCATCTGGCGCTGGTCTCTTGCGACCCGGCCTCCCTTGGACGGGACGCGGCCCTGCTGCGGGCTAAAGGCTTCAACCTGGAATGGGCAGCGCTGGTAGACATGTTCCCCGGCACACCTCACATCGAAGTGGTCAGCCGCTTCGTCCGTTAGTAACGATAATCACCAGGCTTGTAGGGGCCTTCTACAGGCACGCCGATGTAGGCGGCCTGGTTTTCCGATAGGTGGGTCAACTTCGCCCCGAGTTTCCCGAGGTGCAACCGGGCTACTTTTTCGTCGAGGTGACGGGGCAGCACGTGAACGCCGATCGGGTAGCGCTCAGTGTGGTTGAACAGTTCTATTTGAGCGAGGACCTGGTTGGTGAAGCTGGAGGACATCACAAAGCTCGGGTGCCCGGTGGCACATCCCAGGTTTACCAATCGTCCCTCGGCGAGAACGATCACCGCATGGCCGTCGGGGAACTCCCATACGTCCACTTGAGGTTTCACCTCATGGCGCGAAATGCCGGGGTAGCGAGCTAGGCCCGTCATGTCTATCTCGTTGTTGAAATGACCGATATTGCAAACGATAGCGTTGTGTTTCATTTGGGCGAGGTCTTGCGCCGTTATCACGTCCTTGTTGCCGGTGGCGGTGACGAAGATGTCGCCCGTCGCCACCACGTCTTCCAACGTCACGACCTGGTAGCCCTCCATGGCAGCTTGGAGCGCACAGATGGGGTCTACCTCGGTCACCACGACACGTGCTCCCTGGCCCCGTAGGGACTGGACGCAACCCTTGCCGACGTCGCCGTAGCCACATACGACAGCCACCTTGCCAGCCACCATGACGTCGGTCGCCCGGAATATCCCGTCGACCAGCGAATGACGTACCCCATAGAGGTTGTCGAACTTGCTCTTGGTGACTGAATCGTTGACGTTCATGGCAGGGAAGAGCAAAGCCCCGTTCGCGGCGCGCTGGCGCAGCCGGTTTACGCCGGTGGTGGTCTCTTCGCTAACCCCTCTGATGCCAGCCGCCATTTTCGTCCACATCCCCGGCCGCGAGCGGAACGTCTTTTGGAGTGTTGCGGTGATAATCCCGTGTTCCTCACTGTCGTCTGGGCCGAGGTCGGGTACCTTGCCGTCTCGCTCAGCCTGCACTCCCAAGTGCACAAGCAAAGTGGCATCCCCACCGTCATCGACGATCATGTTGGGGCCGTCGTGCGCCGGCCAGGACAGTGCCTGTTCGGTAGCCCACCAATACTCTTCCAGGGTCTCGCCTTTCCAGGCGAAAACAGGGATCCCGCTCTGTGCTATCGCGGCGGCTGCGTGGTCTTGGGTCGAGAAAATATTGCAGCTGGCCCAGCGCACCTCGGCGCCAAGGTCGCGCAGTGTCTCGATCAGTACGGCGGTCTGAACCGTCATGTGCAGGGAACCACTGATACGGGCCCCGGCGAGAGGGCGCTGGCCCGCGTATTCCTGCCTCAGGGCCATGAGGCCAGGCATTTCCACTTCGGCCAGGTTGATTTCTCGCCGGCCGAAGTCGGCTACCGAAATGTCGGCGACCCGGTAGTCGGCCTTGTTAGGAGTCTCGGAAAGCTGAGACGTGGACATAGGGCTCCTTTGATGAACCTGCGCGCTAGCGCGCCGGAAACGACCGGTTTCAAGGCCGGGGCCATCGGGCCCTTCCCCAGCGGGTCAGCCGGAGCGCATCCTACTTCCCGTCGGAGCGCTCGCGGGGCAATGGCCGTCCGGGCAGTTGTCGGGCCATGGCCCGAAGGTGCCTTCGGCGCGGCGCGGCCCAAAGGGTGCCACGCGTTCGGCGACCAGCTCGCGAACCATACTCACGAAAGAAGGGGTTGTGCTCACCGTTGCAGCGCGCACGAAGTGAACTCCCTTTTCCCTGGCTACAGCGGCGGCCTCGATGTCGAGGTCGTACACGACCTCCATGTTGTCGCAGGCGAAGCCGATCGGGACCACGACGATTGCTCGAGCTGATGAGGCCCGGATCGCGTCGCAAACGTCGGGACCTAGCCAAGGCGAGCTCGGGCTCCCGGAGCGGCTCTGCCACACGAGTTGCCACGACTTGACGCGAGCGCCTTCGGCCGCGAGCCGGACGGCCTCGGTGACATGGTCCACGTAGGGGCTGTTCTGCGCGAGGGCCACGGGGATGCTGTGTGCACTGAAGAGCACTTCGACCCCTCCGGTGCCGACCGACCGGGCTTCGGGGCCATCGGCGCTCCCGTCACCCGCCCCGGCGAGGGCCGCCCTCAGGTTGCAAACCTCGAGTGCCATGGCGAGGTGGGAGGCCCAGGGCCCCACCCAGCCCGGGTGGTTGTAATAGAGGCGCAGTTTTTCCACGCGTGGTGCCCGCGCCCCCACCTTTGCTTGGGCCGCGGCGATGTCGTCGAGGTACTGCCGGCAGCTGCTGTAGCCCCCGTAGGCCGAAGTCACAAACGCCAGGGCCCGCTCGACGCCCTCATCGCGCATCTGTGCGAGCGTGTCTTCCAACAAGGGGTGCCAGTTACGGTTCCCCCAGTAAATCTCGAGCGAAGTGCCGGCCAGTTCGGTCCGCAGCGCCTCCAGCAGGGCCCTGCACTGCGCCGCGAGCGGGCTCACCCCGCCGGCCGCATAGTAGTGCTCGGCGACCTTGTCGAGCCGGCTTTCGGGGACATCGCGCCCTGCTGTCACACGCCTCAAGAACGGCTTCACGTCCTCTGCCCGTTCCGGGCCGCCGAAGGACACCAGGAGCAATGCTTGGTACCCGTCCATGCCTGCGGACCCTAGCGCGCGTCGACGAAGGCCCGGCGTCGCCTACTTCTCGGCAGCGGCCACCTGGGAGGGGAACTGGCCCTCTCGTTCACCCAGCGACGCTGTAGACAGATCGTTGCTGCGCGCCCCACTCCGCACATTGCCCGAAAGTGGGTTCCCATATGTCCACGTGGTCGCCGACGATCGCCCCACCTGTGTCGTCCGCAGTCCGAACGCCAACGCCGTCGACATAGATCTGTGTCCCGAGCGGGATCACTCCCGGGTCGACAGCCGCGCTTTGAGGGCCTGCCATTGCCCCGCTCTTGGTGAGACCGCTGAGGTCGTAGCAAGTGACGAGGAAATTGCCTAGGAAATTGAGATGACGGCTCGGGGCGCTCGGTCCCATCGTGACCACCACATAACCGGCCCCGTTAGGCGTCGGTGCGAGAGCACTGGCTTTCACCCCGGGCCCAGTCGACGCCGAGCCGAGGTTTTTGGCCGCGCCGTAACCGTGCACGCCCCCGCCGGCAGCGAGGAGCCAGTAACCCTGTGCGGGCCCTGGCGAAGCTGCGATAGCGGTCACTGTCACGTGTTGGTGCAAAAGCGACCCGTGGGCCTTCGCGTCACCGAAGTTGAACACGCCTCCGGTGGCCGTTGCTAGCCAGTAGCCGTGGCCGCTTGGTGAAGCAGCGATGCCAATTACTGGTTGTTTTACGACGGTATTGCCGAGGGACCCATAATACCGGGCGTCGCCGAAACTATAAATTCCACCATCAGCGGTCGCCAACCAATATCCTCGCCCATCGGGCAGAGAAGCTATCCCGACCACGCTCGTCTTCAAATCAGCCTCACCAAGCGACCCGTAAAACTTGGCATCGCCAAAGCTGAAAACGTCGCCGTCCTCGGAAGCCAACCAGTACCCGTCGCCTGACGGCGTACCAGCAATCCCGGCCATTTGCCTCGAGCGGTGGTCAGTCGCCAGGGAGCCCAAAAAATGTGCGTCGCCATAGGAAAACACGCCACCGCCGGAACCCAACGCCCAGTACCCTCGCCCGTACCCCGCCAGCGTGATGCCGACGATGTCTCGCGTGTGCCCGCTGGGCGCCCCTAGAAACGTGGCGTCCCCGAAAGCAGCTATCGAGCCCGGTGCTGCCAGTCTGACCATCGCACGGCTTGGCGATTTGCTGGCCAACCGGGGATCGTAAAACCCGTCAAAAGGGTAGTCCACACCGTCAAAAGGGTAGTCAGTACGGCCAAAATGGTAATCAGTACCGCTAAAAGGGTAGGCAGCACTGCCAAAATGATTGAGGGCCGCTCGGACGGGGTGGTCAGTGCGGCTAAAAGCCGTGAGGGCGACCGACGATGCCGTGGTGCGGGCCGGCCTGTGCGGCACCGTGCCTCGGAGCGGGCTGGGAGCAGCCGTCTCGGCGGCCGCGTAGCGGGGCCCAGGTGCGGCAATGGCGGTCGGGACGCCCAGCATTGTGATCGCGGCCAGCGGCAGGGACAGCGTGGCCAAGACAGTCGAGGAGGTCCGCAGGGTGCCGACAGGGCGGAGATGGCGCGGGCGGCGACGGACGTACCGTGTTTTGCGAGCTTGACGAAAATGGAGCCCCGTAGCGGGGGTTTTGCCTAACCACGCCGCATGAGCTGGGCTTTTAGCTGGTTCGCACGCAGGTTGGCCGGTGCCTTGCGGCGGTGCGCCGTGGCGAGCGGATGCGGCGCGTAAATGCGTAGGTTGGTGACGTCGGACCATTCAGTCTCCTTGGTCGCGTGCCATCTGCCCGCCGTTCAGTCTTCGGTGGGAGGTACCAGCTACAGGCAGGAAATAGGCACGTGGCCCCGCGAGCAAATAACCCGGACGGGACGATTGCTTTCAGGCAACTTAGGCCCCAGGTACCCGGCTCTCCCGACCACGGTGAAGAACTTTGGTACTTGATGCCATCTGAAAGCGCTTGTTATTGAACCCCTTACATTAGGGTACGTTTTGGCTCTAAGTCAAGCCCGGGTGCATTTTCGTGTGCTGAGCAGCGGCGTCACGGGTTTCGCTAACCACAATTTTGGGCACAGGAGTTGCTCGTCATGATATTTGACGCGCGCAAAGTGGGCGCCCGAAGCGATTGCGTGGCGGGCGGCGAAACCTTGCGGCTCGGGCCGGTTCCTGAAGGGGCGCTGGAGCGCGGAATGACCCTGGCGCGCTGTGGTCGCTACGGGGCCGCGACGTCGTCCGAGCGGGGCCGACGGCTGCCGCCGCGCCCGAAAGGCTCGCGCCGCCGGCGGGCCCGCCAAGCGAGTTGGCTTGGGCCCCGGGGTGGCCCGGCGGGATGCCCGAAGGTAGGGCCGCTGGCGTCCCGGCCCCGCCCGTGCCGGCGGCCTGCTAGGGAGGCTTGAGGCTCCAGCGGAACGGGTCAGGCGGGATGGGGGGCCGGAAATGGGCGAACGGGCCCGGCGTTTTGGGCGACCGTCAGGTGCTGACAGTGGCCGTAGGTGTCTTTTGGGGTAAAAGGGCACTTAGATGCCCAGTTGCTGCACTCGCTAGGCCCCTCAAGTGTCATATGATTGTTTACATGACTGAGATCGGGGAAACCGTGGTTGGGGCAGGCGTTGACGCAGCGGACAGCGCGATCAACGACGACGCCGTCGATGGGGAGCTGGTCACCAGCGCCGTCGAGGTGGCCGAGGCCTGGCTAGCCCAGCTTTCCGACCAGATCGCAGTGCCTGCCTCGGACGTGCAGGACCATCTACTGGACCTGTGGGGCGTCCTGAACGAAGGCCCGGCTCGGGAAGAGGTCGAGCGTTGGCTCACAGAGACGCTTCGTCGCAACCTGTATTCGGTTTCGGACATCAACGAGCGCCTCGAAACCTTCCTGCCCGTCGGCTGAGCTCCGGCCGCTGTTGCGGGCTGGTTCGCGCTAGCCGATGACCTCGGTGAGAGGGCGTGGCCCGCAGCCGGTAATGCCTGGTGAGACCGCTGTCGACGCGGCCGTCCGGGCGGTGCGGGAGGCCGGAGGGCGCGCCACCGTCGCCTTGCGTTGTGTCGTCGCCACTCTGGTAGACGCTGAGGGTCACCGCAGTGCCGAGGAGATCGTCGCGGTGGTTGCTGGAGAGTACCCCGACATCAGCGAGAGCACCGTCTACCGTACCCTCGAACGCCTCGAAGAACTTGACATCGCCTATCACGTTCACCTGGGCCACGGGCCGTCCCAGTGGCATTTGGCTGGCTGGCGCTCGCACCAGCACCTCATCTGCCACAAGTGCGGTGGCGTGATCGAGGTCGCTCCCGGGCTGTTCGAACCGCTCGCTCACGAGCTGGAGACGCGTTACGGTTTCCACGCCGATGTTGGCCATTTTGCCGTAAGCGGCACGTGCGTGATCTGTGCAGCAGCTGGCGCAAGTGGAGTGCACCCGGGCGAGTAGGTGCCGGTCGTTGTTCAAAGCGACGACGAAGGTCCTCAACCGGTGCGGGCGGACCTGCTGGTCCACCGGCCAGCGTCATGGCGCAGCTCGAGCGGCAACCCAAAGCATCCGCTGAGCGCCTTTGCCGTCAGCGACGAGCTGATCGGCCCGGCACTCAGGACGCTGCCCGCGTGTAGCAGCAAAACGTGTGTGAAACCCTCAGGAATCTCTTCGACGTGGTGAGTGACCATCACGATTGGTGCTGACGCTGGTCTCGCGGCAAGGGGGCCAAGGCGCGCCAACAAACGCTCCCGGCCACCCATGTCGAGCCCGGCACATGGCTCGTCGAGCAGTAGGAGCTCCGGCTCGGTCATAAGGGCCCTTGCGAGCAATACCTGTTGGCGCTCTCCCTCGGAGAGCACGCCAAAAGGGCGCCCAGCAATGTTGCTGAAGCCCGCGGCAGCGAGCAGTTCTTCGGCCCGCGCCCACTCCGGTGCGCTGTAGGTGTGCCACCAGGGCTCCAAGGCGCCCTCGCGGGCGGAGACCACGACTTCCTTGGCCGTCAACCACGGCACGATGACCCTGGCGACGCTGGCCGAAACAGTACTCACCCGCTTGCGCAAGGCACGCACATCGGTGCGGCCCAAGCGTTGTCCGAGCACTTCTACGGCCCCTCGCGTCGGGTGCAGGTAGCCGGACGCCAGTTGCATGAGCGTGGTCTTGCCGCTCCCGTTCGGGCCTATGACAGCCCAGCGTTCGCCGTTGCTGACCTGCCAGTTGACGCCTCTTAGGACCGGGGTTGCCTCCCGGTCGAGGTCGACATCGGCAAAACGGAGTGCCGGTGATGAGGCGCTGCGCTCGTCAGGTGCCATGGCGACCCGGGCAAGGCTAGCGCGACGGCCCAACGGGACGCCCCGGCCCGCGTAGCCGGGGCCACCTGGCGGCGCAGATGCCTCGGGAGAAGCGCCAGTGACCGGACCTCACTGCGTTTCATACCATGTCATTGCTTTAGAGTGTGCGGCGAGTAGGGGCCTCTCGGCGTTGCCCCGCGTTTCCTGGCGTTATACGTGAACGGTTCGGGCTGGTGGCACCCCGAGATGGGCCAACCCACGCCGAGATTTCCCACCCCCGGCTGGTTATCGGTTGGCTCAAACACCTGGTGGGACGCGACGATGGATGGGTGCCCGGCCTGCTAGCCATCGTTGACGCCTTTTTCGCCCCCGTTTTGGAAGAGCTCCAGCCCGGGGCGGCCACAGCGGTGCGCGCCTCGCAGCACGCCGACCTGCAAGTCGACGGCGTACTGGCCATCGCCCGCGCTCTCGGCCGGCCTCCCCGCGAGGTTGCCGAGGAAGTGGTGGCGAGGGCCGCCGAGAAGGGCTTCGGAGGTCTTTTCGAGAGCGCCGAAGTGGCTGGGCCCGGGTTTATAAATTTGACTTTGTCGGGCGAGTTCCTGGCGTCCGAACTTCGCAATATGTCGTTGGCTCCGGCGACATTGGGCGCGCAACTCTCGAGCCCTTTGAAGAAGGTGGTTGTGGACTACGCGGCCCCAAACGTTGCAAAACCGATGCATGTCGGCCATCTTCGGTCCACGATTATCGGCGATTGCCTGGTGAGGCTCCTTGAGCTCGTTGGGCACAACGTTGTACGGGAAAACCACGTCGGGGATTGGGGTACCCCGTTCGGGATGCTGATCGAGCACCTCGTCGATATTGGCGAAGACGAGGCGGTACACGAGATCGCTCTCGGGGACTTGGAGCTGTTTTACCAGCAGGCGCGGGGGGCTTTCGACAACGACGCCGCCTTTGCCGAGCGGGCGAGGGCCCGAGTGGTCCTACTGCAATCGGGCGACCCCGAGACCCTCCGGCTGTGGGAGTTGCTGGTCGGCCAAAGCCTGAGCTATTTCGACGGGATCTTGGCTCGTCTGGGCACCAAGCTCACCCGGCAGGACGTGGTAGGGGAGAGCTACTACAACCTGCTCCTGCCAGCGGTAGTTGACGACCTCGCCAAATTGGGGCTGCTGGTGGAAAGTGAGGGTGCTCTCTGCGTATTCCCGCCCGGGCACACCAACCGCGAAGGTGAGCCTCTCCCGCTCATAGTCCAGAAGTCCGACGGAGGGTACACGTACGCTACGACAGACCTGGCCACCGTACGCGACCGCGTGGGCCGTCTCGGCGCCGAACTGCTCGTCTACGTGGTGGGCTTTCCTCAGTCGGAGCACTTCGAGATGGTCTTCGCCACGGCTCGACTGGCACACTGGCTGCCGGACAGCGTTCAAGCTGCCCACGTCGGTTTCGGAAATGTCCTCGGGCCTGACGGCAAGATGTTCCGGACAAGGCAAGGTGCCACCGTAAAATTGGTTGAGCTCCTCGACGAGGCGACCGATCGCGCCAGGGCATTAATGGTTGCGCGCGGCGAGCAAATTGGCCAGCCTGTTGAAGGGGATCTCGAAGGTATTGCACGCGCAGTGGGCATTGGCGCGGTCAAGTACGCCGACCTTTCAACAGACCGTGCGCGCGACTACCGCTTTGATTGGGACCGGATGCTGGCCTTCGATGGCAATACGGCTCCCTACATCCAATATGCGCACGCGCGGGTGCGCAGTATCCTTCGCCGAGCCAACGAAGCCGGTGTGCCAGGCACACCCAGCGCCGGCACCGACAGCGCGGCAGGCATAGCTAGCGCGCCAGCCGACCCCCCCGGGCCGATCCTCCCGCCCAGCGAGCCGGCCGAACGGGACCTCGCGAAGCGCCTCTTAGGCTTCGGGGACGCAGTCGCCTCGAGCCTCGAAACCTACAGCCCGCACAAGATGTGCGGGTACCTTTTCGAGCTGGCCAGCACCTTTACTGGTTTCTACGAGAACTGCCCCGTACTTGGCGCACCCGACCCGAGTACCAGATCCTCGAGGCTTGCACTGTGCGCGCTTACTGCCACGGTGCTGGAAAAAGGGCTTGACCTACTTGGCATCGAGGCCCCGGAGCGGATGTGAGCTACAGCGCCTCGAGTGGTTACCGCACCCTGGAGGAGAACGAGCCGGTCGAGTTCGAGGTGCAGGAGGGCTCCAAGGGCCTCCAGGCAGTGAACGTCGTACGCATGGCGATGCGGTCCGAGTAACACAAGGAGTGCCCAGGCGGGCCTCTACGAAGACGGCGTAGTTGCCGTCTCTTCCGTATCTTCCAGTAGTGCCGCCGAAAAGTAGGCAATGCCCTCTCTCTGGGTAGCGTTCTCACGTCCGTATTGCGCAAGGGTCACGGACAGTGGTCGAAATACCGGACGGAGGGCGACGCGGGAGGTGGCTACGGCGGAACGACCTTGGACAAGCGGCTGGGGTCGTGCCGCGGCTGCACTGGCCCTTTTTGCTGTGTCAGTCCTAGTTTGGGCTGGCAGCGCGGCGGCGTCCCCAGCCGGCGTTGCCGGCGGCAACGGGCATGTCGCGACTACACCGGCCGGTGCCGGGACAGCCGCGGCCTCCGCCGGGCACACCGTTAGGTTGCGGCCAGCGGGCGAGCCGGCTTCCTCATCGCCGACCACCGTGCCCCAGGGTGAACGGGTGGTGGACGCCCAGCAGGTCGTATCGATCGGGCCGTCCTGGGAAGGTGGCTCGCTGAACGCGTCGCCGGGCCAGCGTGTGCCGTTCACTCTTGGAGCGCTCATCTTGATCTTTGTGGTCGTCCAGTGGTTGATCGATAGAAGGGACCCGAAGTTTGTCGAAGCTCCCGCCAGAAAAGACGACGACTCAATTGGTTTCGAGTGAATGGCCGTGACCACTTTACGTAGCGCCTCACAGGTCCGGGCTAGCCAGCAGGGCCTCGCCAGCCCTGAGCACACCAGCTTGGACCAGCGCCTGGGCGCGTTACAGATGGTGCGCCTCGTGATCGTCGGCCTTGTTTGCGCGGCGGCTGCATCGTTCCCCGCTCAGCTGGGGCTCCGCTTCCTCCAGGTGCTGCCGCTGAGCGCCGCCTACCTGGCGCTCTGTCTTGGCGGGCAGCTGGCCGACCACGTGATGGCCAAGGCACCCCCGCAGAGGCGAAAGGCGCAACGCTCACGAGCGCCCGTGCAACAGATGCTCCTCCCCGTGGACTCGGCCTACCTGGCGTTGTTGATGGTGCCTGCCGGCGCGGCTCAGAGCGACTTCATATTGCTTTTCACCGTGGAGCTCATCTCGGTCACGCTCCTTGCAAGCCCGCGCACGGGGGTGCGGATCGCGATGTGGGACTCGGCTCTCTTGCTTGCGATCTCGCTGCTGCAACTGGGCGGCCCGGTCGGCAAGCTGCTGGGTACGCCCCAGGTTGTAAACCCGAGCTCGGGCGCAGTTGCGCTGCGAATTGTCGGCTTTTGGGCTGTCGCGCTCAGCACAGCGTACTTCTCGAACCTGAGCGAGCGTGAGCTGCGCCGCTCCAAGGCCCACCTCGGCGCGCTGACGAATATGGCCGCTGAGATGGAGCAGTCGATGGAGGCAAGCGGCGGCGCGGACGAAATAGTGGCCATTTTGTTGAGGAGCGTCGCAGGCGCGTTCGCGTTCAAGCGAGTTGCAATCGTGTGGGAGAAAAAAGGCAGAGTCGTTGCTGCCAAGTTCGCCGTTGGTGACGCTGAGGTTTCTCCGGTCCAAGCCGCTCCACTGGGGAAGGAGGGCAAGCGCGCGCTGAGCGGTGAAGTAGCGACCAGGGCGCTGGCGACTAACGCGCCGGTCCTCGTTCACAGCCTGTCGCCGGAGGCAGACCCTTCGCTCGACGAGATCCTGCCAGGAGGGACCAACCTGATCGTCGTACCGCTCAGAGCTGGTCATGACCGCCTCGGCCTTCTCCTGGGCGAGGCGGGGCCACCTTTTTCCAGGCGGGTGAGCCGGCGGTCCGTCGACATGCTGAACCGCTTCGCAGTCCACGCGGCATTGACGATAAATAACGCGCACCTCCAGGCCGAAGTAGCGAGGCTCGCGTCGTCCGACGCTCTTACGGGCTTGGCGAACCGCCGCCAGCTCGACTTTGCGCTCGGTCGGGAGGTGGCGCGAACGGTACGGACCAAAGAGCCGTTGTCGGTGGCACTGATCGACATTGACCACTTCAAGGATGTCAATGACACCTTCGGGCACGTAGCCGGCGACGAAGTGCTCCGAGAGGTCTCTGGCGCGCTGGCGCGCAGCGTGCGCGATGTGGACTTGGTTGCCCGCTACGGAGGCGAGGAGTTTGCCATCGTGCTTCCCAACTGTGCAAGCGCCGGAGCGCTTGTGGTCGTCGAGCGGGTGAGAGCCGCAGTCGCTTGTCTCGGCGGCGTGGCCAAGGTGACCGTGAGCGCCGGTATCGCAACCGCAACGGGGGAGGGCACGGAGGGCGACAGCCTCATCGCCGCCGCTGACGAGGCTCTTTACGAGTCCAAGCGGAGCGGGCGGGACCGTGCGACGCTCGCTTTGAACGAGGAGGCGGTACTCGTGTTGCCTTCGGGTACAACGCCACTACCTGCGCCCGCCACCATGGCCGAGCCTCCTCCGGCTCCCTCGACCCCTTCGGCCCCAATCCCGCCACGCGCGCTACGTACAGGGCGTCGGCGCGTGCGCGGTGGCCTAGTCCAGGGCACTCCTCAGCTGGGCAGCCAGCTCGGCAGCGACTCCCTCAGTCTCGTAGCGATGGCGCGGCCAGAGGAAGCCTCGCAGGCCGTCGCCAGCTCGTCGGGGGACGACGTGCAAGTGCACATGGGGCACGCTCTGGCTGACGGTCTCGTTGAGAGCGAAAAAGGCTCCGTGTGCCCCTAGCGCAGCCTGCTGCGCGGCCGCCACACGCCTGCCGAGGCCCAGCATGGGCCCCAACAAGAATTCGGGGGTCCCGGCGAGGTTCGGGTAGTGCACGCGCGGTACGACGAGCGTGTGCCCATCGAAGACGGGCCTGTAGTCCAGGAACGCCATGAACGCCTCATCGTGAAAGACCACGTGGGCGGGGACGTCACCGTTGACGATCTGGTCGAAAATGCACTCTGCCGTGGGGTCGAGATTAGCTTTGTTGGCATATGGCTGAAATCCCTCTTGGCTCCGCTCCTCCCGAGACGGTCCTCCCTGGCCCTCCTCCAGGAGCAGAGGAGGCATTGTCTGACGCGATCTCCCCGTCCGCCCCGTCCGGGAGCCTGCTTGCAGTAGCCGGCCATTGGCCCAGGTATATGGCGGCTTGGGCCACGCTGTCTGAGCAGTCCGATGTCCCCGTCACCGCCTATGCCTACGCTCGGACCGGTTACCACCGGGGCCTGGACGCACTGAGGGCGGCGGGGTGGAGGGGATCGGGCTACGTTCGTTGGCGTAACCCGTCCAACAGAGGTTTCTTGCGTTGCGTGGAGGCTCTCCGGCGCAGGGCGGGGGAGATCGGCGAGGTAGACGAGGAGCAGAGGTGTGCGCTCTTCCTCAGGCAGCTGGACCCCGACTGGGAAAGACGGGGAGGCTGAAGCTTGTCGTGGGGCTTGTAGGACCGTTCCCACCTGGCGCCGACCCGGACGCCTATGACCGACTGCGCCGTCGAGTGCTCTGGCGGATGCCTGCGGGTATCTACCTGCTGGGCAGCGCGGCACGCGGGCGCCGCAACCTGATGACCCACAACTTGGCGATGCAAGTCGCGACAGAGCCCAAGCTTCTCGCCGTGTCGGTGCGCGCCGACGCGCTGACTCATGAGCTGGTGCAAGAGGGCCGCGTGTTCAGCCTTTGTTTCCTCAACAGGCAGGACAGGGCGCTCGTGAGAGGATTTACAAAGCCTGCGCCCGAAGGCCCCGAACCGGGGATGCTCGGAGGGGTCGCGGTCCGGGTGGGGTCGACCGGCGCGCCGGTACTGGCCCAAGCGGCAGCATGGCTGGAGTGCGAGGTACGCGACGAGCTGGCCTTGGGTGACCACACGCTTTTTGTTGGCGAAGTAGTCGACTGCGCTGCCCCGGACGAGAACGCCGAGTTGCTCCGTATGGAAGACACAAGGCTCAACTATGGCGGCTAGTGCCACAGCTGGGGACGCTAGTTTTGGGCCGGCGGGCCACTGCGATAATCGGGGAAATCCGAGGTCACGGCCAAGGTGAAATAGAACATGCGGGGCAGGACGGTACCGTTGCCAGTAAGCTTTGGGTCGTGGCCACACCCGCAGCAGCTACCACCGGGTGCGACGAAACTACGGACCGGCGCGGTCAGGTCCGCCGAGCTCTTGTGGCCTACCACGAGTCGCGCGACGGCGAAGCGCTCAACCTCATCGTCAACTCCTACCAGGGACTGGCCTACTCGCTCGCGAGCCGCTTCGCTCAACGTGGCGAAGACGTCGAGGACCTCAACCAGGTGGCGCTCATCGGTCTGTTGAAAGCCATCGAGCGTTACGACCCAGCCAGAGGCACCGAGCTGACTACCTTTGCAACCGCGACGATCCTGGGCGAGCTAAAGCGCCATCTTCGCGACCGCGGGTGGTGGGTGAGGCCGCCGAGGAGGGTGCACGACCTCTACATCAGTACCCAACAGGCGATCGACGACCTCACGCAGCGCTACGGGAGGTCACCGACAGTCGCCGAGGTGGCTGACTACATCGGCTCTCCGGTCGAGGAGGTTGTGGAGGCGCTCGACGCCGGCGGGTTGCGCAACAGCGCCCCCCTCGACACCATCGGGTCCTCGGGCGACGACGTGTACGTGAGCCGCAAGCTCGGGATCAAGGACTCCGGGTTGGCCGAGGTGGAGGGGCGGCTCCTGTTGAGCCCCCTTTTGGCCCGGCTCACAGAGCGGGACCGGTTGATCATCAACCTTCGCTTCGTGGCGGGATGGTCGCAGACCCAGATCGGTACGCTCGTGGGCGCCAGTCAGATGCAGGTATCGCGGATGTTGGCTCGCAGCCTCGCCCAGCTTCGTGCGTGGTCGGAGCCAGAGAGCCAGTAGGTGGCGACCGCAGGCCAACGGCTGCGCACGACCGATCAGGCAAGTGCCAGTGGTCCGCCTGAGACTGTCACGACTGAAAGTGCCCTGGCAACCCTCGTTGACGAGCTCAGCGAGGTGCCGCGCTACGCACTTGACACCGAGTTCCACCGGGAGAGGACTTACTGGCCGCGACTTGCACTGGTGCAAGTGGCATGGCGGAGCCAACCGGAGGGTTACCCTCGGGTCGCCTTGGTCGACCCACTTGCTGTTGACCCCGCGCCTCTGGCCAAAGTGCTCGGCGGCCCCGGTGTCATGGTCGCTCACGCAGCGAGCCAGGACCTCGAGGTATTGGGGCGCGCCTGCCAGCTGTTGCCTGGGAAGTTGTTTGATACTCAGATCGCGGCAGGTTTTCTTGGGTACGGGTCCGCCTCGCTCGCGTCGCTTGTCGAACGTTTTCTTGGGCTCCGCCTTGCAAAAGGTGACCGGCTCACAGATTGGAGCCGCCGACCCCTGACCGCCTCCCAGGTTGCTTACGCCGCGTCCGACGTTGCCTATTTGCTCGAGCTTGCGGACGTGATCTCGGAGCAGCTTGCCTTGCGGGGCCGGCTGAGTTGGGCAGAGGAAGAATGTGCGACCCTCTTCGCTCGCCCTCTCAGCCCGACCGAGCCCCTGGAGGCATGGTGGAAGCTGCGGGACAACCGTCAGCTGCAGGGCGTGTCAAGGGCGATAGCACAGGAGCTTGCTGCGTGGCGTGAGGGCAAAGCCAGGGCCCTGGACGTCCAGCCGCGCATGGTGCTGCCCGACCTCGCGCTGCTCTCGATCGCACATTCGCCACCTGCGAGTGCCTCTACATTGCGCGAGACACGGGGCATCGACGTGCGCCACCTCAGGGCCGGGGCCGAGCAGGAGATCATGGCTGCTGTGGAGGCGGGTAGAGCACTTCCTCCGGGTGCCTTGCACGTCGCCCAGACCGAACAAGTGAGCAAGGAGCTGCGGCCCGCCGTGTCTCTCGCCTCCGCCTGGGTCGCCCAGCTGAGCCGGGACGAGCAGGTCGATGCCGCCTTGCTCGCTACCCGCACCGACGTTGTCGACTTCCTCTCGGGCAGGGCGGGTGCCCGGCTCGGGGAAGGCTGGAGGGCGCGCCTGGTCGGGGTGCCCTTGCGGCGGCTTGCCAATGGCGAAGCTTCGCTCGCCCTGGACGGGCACGGCCGGCTGCTCCTCGAGGACCGTCCTGTCGTGGCGGCCGGAGGGGCGAGGGCCTAGCTGCGGGCGCTCTCGGGGCGCAGGTCGATCTGCAGGGTCAGGATCCCGTTTTCCAATGTCGCCGTGGCGTCGCCGATGATCGCATAGTCCATGTAGTCGGTCCGGGCCTGGTCCATGAAAAGCTTTCGCTCCGGGCCCTCGAGGGGGGGGAGTCCCCGCTGGCGCACGGCGCGCGCCCGCTCCCGGAAGCGGTTGAGCATGGCATCGATGTCGAGGTCTTGGGCCATGCGCCCCATCGTACGGGCACCGGCCACGCTGCCACCTTCTAGGCGGAGATGGCTGTAAGCTTTGCTTTCGTACTAGCACGTCTCGGCTTGGGAGTTCATCGTGAAAAAGGGACGTCATCGCCGCTTCGAAGAGGCGCGTGATCTGAAGCGTGCCGTGAAGACGGTCGAGACCGAGGTCGAACCATGCGCTGAGTGCGGCGCTGAGCCGGGCAAGGAGCACGCCACGTGGTGCCTGGCGATGGAAGACGACGAATACGACGATGAGGACGAGGAAGCCGAAGAGGAAGCGCTCGGCTCGAGCGACAGCCCCGGTACCGACGTCCGCAGCTGAGCGCCCCGCCTCCTGCTGACCCCTAAGGGCGACTCCTGTGCTGCGTCGAGGGCACCCGGCGCCGCAGGCCCACGGCCCACCCAGCCCGCCACGCCCGGCACGTCGCCCGAAGCGGCTCGGCGCGGCCGACAATTGCGACCGGCGGTGCAAGGCCTGTCCCATAGCATGGTGATGTGCCAACCAGCTCCGGACCGCCCGATCGCCTTCCCTATCCCCAGGTGGTCGGCAACCCCGATTTCCCAGGTATAGAGCGCGAGGTCCTTGCTTACTGGGACGAGGACGGCACGTTCGAAGCATCCGTGAAGGCGCGCAGCGAGGCCAGGGAATACGTTTTTTACGACGGGCCGCCGTTTGCCAACGGGATGCCACATTACGGGCACCTCTTGACGGGGTACGTCAAGGACGCCATCCCCCGTTACAAGACCATGCGAGGTTGGCGGGTAGAGAGGCGCTTCGGCTGGGACTGCCACGGCTTGCCAGCGGAGATGGAGGCCGTGAAAGAGCTCGGCTTGCCCACGCGCAACGACATCAAGGATTACGGCATCGAGCGGTTCAACAACTATTGCCGCACGTCGGTGCTGCGTTACACCGGCGAATGGGAACGCTACGTCGCGCGCCAAGCGCGCTGGGTTGATTTCTCCAACGATTACAAGACAATGGACCTTTCCTACATGGAAAGCGTGATGTGGGCCTTCAACCAGCTCCACAAAAAGGGATTGCTGTACGAGGGCTTTAGGGTGCTGCCGTACTGCTGGGAGTGCGAGACGCCTCTGTCCAATTTCGAGACCCGCCAGGACAACGCCTATCGGTCCCGCCAGGACCCCGCTGTCACCGTCGCATTCGAACTTGTCAGCCTGCCCGGTGGGGGGCCCGCAGCGGCGGTCTTTGAGGCTGGTTTACCTGTGCGTGCGCTGGTTTGGACGACCACTCCGTGGACATTGCCTTCCAACCTGGCCCTGGCGGTCGGGCCTGACATCAGGTACGCCGTGCTGCAGACCGGCGAGGCGCGCTACCTCGTCGCGGAGGCACGCCTGGCGGCGCTGGCCGATGTCCTCGAAGCGGCGCTGCCGGGCGCGCAGCGGGTCGCCACGGTGAGCGGGAGCGAGCTGGTGGGCCTTGGGTACCGGCCGCCGTTCGACTTTTTCGCCGACCAGCCGGCCGCGTTCGTCGTGCTTTCTGGTGATTTTGTCTCGACCGAGGAAGGCACCGGCATAGTCCACATGGCACCGGGCTTCGGCGAGGATGACCAACGGCTCTGCGAGCAAGCGGGCATCGCGGTGGTGTGCCCGATAGATTCACAGGCTCGGTTTACCGCGGAAGTACCCCCGTATGCCGGCATGCAGGTTTTTGAGGCCAACCGCCCGATCATTGCCGACCTCAGGCAAAGAGGTGTCCTTGTCCGCCAAGAAACCTACGAGCACTCCTACCCGCACTGCTGGCGGACAGACACCCCGCTGGTTTACAAGGCCGTCAGTTCGTGGTTCGTGCAGGTGACCGCAGTAAAAGAGCGCATGCTAGAACTGAACCAGGAAATAAACTGGGTACCGGCCCACGTGCGCGACGGCGCCTTCGGTAAATGGCTCGAAGGCGCTCGGGACTGGTCGATAACCCGCAACCGTTTTTGGGGCGCACCCGTGCCCGTCTGGAAAAGCGATGACCCGAGGTACCCGCGCCTCGACGTGTACGGGAGCCTGGACGAACTCGAGGCCGATTTCGGCACCAGGCCAGACGACCTTCATCGACCTGCCATAGACGAGCTCACGAGGCCCAACCCCGACGACCCTACCGGGATCTCTACGATGCGACGGGTCGAAGACGTGCTCGACTGTTGGTTTGAGTCGGGATCGATGCCGTTCGCACAGGTCCATTACCCCTTCGAAAATGCGGAGTGGTTCGAGGGCCATTTCCCGGCGGACTTCATCGTGGAGTACGTGGGCCAGACGCGAGGCTGGTTCTACACGCTCCACGTCCTCGGGACGGCGCTGTTCGACAAGCCGCCGTTCTGCAACTGCATGGCACACGGCATAGTCCTGGGCCACGACAAGCAAAAGCTCTCCAAGCGCCTGCGGAACTACCCCGACCCTGACGAGATGTTCGACGTCTACGGTGCGGACGCGATGCGCTGGTTCCTGCTGTCTTCCCAGGTCATGCGTGGTGGGGATCTCGTTGTCGAACGTAAGGGCCCAGGCGAAGCCATACGTTCGGTGCTCAACCCGCTTTGGAACGCTTGGAAGTTCTTCGCCACCTACGCCAACGCCGATGGGTACCAGGCGACATGGCGCACCGACGCGACCGACGTCCTCGACCGTTACGTACTCTCAAAGGCTGGCGCGCTGGTCGACGACGTCACGCGCTCGATGGACAATTACGACCTGTACGGCGCTTGCGGGGCAATTACTTCGTTCCTCGATGCGCTCAACAATTGGTACATACGTCGTAGCCGTGACCGTTTCTGGCGCGGGTTCGGGGCTAACCAGCAATCTGACGATGCCAAGACCGCTGCCTACGACACACTTTTTACGGTCCTGCACACCGTGTGCCTGGTCGTAGCACCACTTTTGCCGATGCTGTCTGAGACGGTGTACCGGGGCCTGACGGGAGAACGGAGCGTCCACCTCGCTGACTGGCCGGATGCCACGTCGTTGCCGCGGGACGACGAGCTGGTGGCCGAGATGGACATCGTCCGTGAGGTCTGTTCGGCCGGCCACTCGGTCAGAAAGGCCAGGGAGCTGCGGTCCCGCTTACCGTTGGCTTCTGTGACCGTGGCGGGGCCGTCGGCCCTGCGCCTCGAGCCTTATGGCGAGCTGATAGCCGATGAGCTCAACGTGAAGGAGGTGAACCTCGTGAGCGATGTGAGCGGGGTTGCCGACCGCGTGCTACAGGTCAACCCCTCGGTGCTCGGCCCTCGGCTCGGCGCGGCGACCCAGCAGGTCATAAGGGCTGTGCGCGAGGGCGCGTGGACGCGCACGCCCGAAGGGGACGTTGAGGTGGCGGGGCACGTGTTGGGTGAGGAGGAGTACCTGCTTTCGTTGGTGCCCAAGGACCCGGAGGCGAGCCGGGCGTTGCCCGCCAACGACGGTGTCGTCAGCCTGTCACTGGAGGTCACGCCGGAGCTGGAACGTGAGGGCTTGGCCCGGGACATGGTCCGCCAGGTCCAGGTAGCCCGTAAGACGGCTGGGCTCGACGTGTCTGACCATATACGGCTCGTGCTTTATTTCCCCGCCCACGAGCCCGAGCCCCGCCATGCTGCAGAAGAGCACCGCGGGCTCATTGCGGGCGAAACGCTGGCTGACGAAATCGTGTTCGCGGACGGGCCAATATCCGACAGCTACCGCGCTACGGTCGCGGACGGGCGAGCGTTCCACATAGGCATCGTGAAGTTGCCCAAAGAGCGATAACCGCACTAAGGGGCTTGCGCTGCGCGAGGATCTCGCGTCATGACAGCTACTGATGTACCTGCGGAGAGCAAGGCCCGTCACCGGCCGACGTTCGGGTTCACCAAGCACGGCCACGCCGTACATGGCAAGGTGACGGACCACCTTCCGACGCACAACGCTTACGCCCGCTTCAACAAGCGCGTCGCACTGCTCATTACCAACAACGTGGGCACGATGACATGCTTCTGGTTGTTCTGCGTGGTAGCGCTGCTGGCACTGCCCGCGGCGTTGGTCGAGGCGCACGTCGTTTCCCCGACAATCGGCCTGATCGGTGAGGCGGGTTTCGTCATCGTGGTGGAGTGGATGGCCCAGAGCTTCATCCAGTTGGTCCTCCTCCCGGCGCTAATGGTGGGCCAGAACCTTCAAAATGTGGCCGCCGACGCCCGCTCAGCGAAGACCTTTGAAGACGTCGAGCGCGTCCTGGACCTGCTCGACTGCCGGACACAAGGCGGGCTAGGCGATGTCCTCGCAGCCGTTGCGGACTTGAGGGCACAGGTCGTCGCGCTCGGCGGCAAGGGCTAGCTTGCGGCGCTGGCGCTGGCGCTGGCGCTGGCGCTGCCAGGCGGGCGAGCTCCGAGCAGCATCGCCGTGCCGGCGAGGGAGACGGCGATGCCCCCGACGAGCGCCACTGCGCCGGCACCTCTCGGGACGCCCTGCCCGTAGAGGGCGAATCCGGCGCCGATGAGCCCGAGCGAGGCGACGGACGCGTTTGCCGCCGAGACGGCGGCTGCGTTGGCCTTCCTGAAGGCCTGCTGCAGGAGGCTTTGGGACCAAGCCGCCATCACCAGCATCAGCCATGGCCCCGCGCTCGCGAGCACAGGGGGCACGCCGCGGGCACCGTAGAGGGCAATGCGGTCCCCGATCTCTTTTGTGAACACACCCGTGCCGGCAAAAAGAAGCCCCACGGCGGCTCCGGTCGCAACCCCCGATGCCCGTGCCAGCGCAGGGTTGTCCCCGGCCAGCCGAGAAAAGGACCATGCCAGAGCTCCAGCGCCGACGAGGCAGGTCACGCCGACGGCGAGCTCGGTGAGGTTCGATAGCGGCCGGCGGGTGACCGCTGTGTGAGCGGCGCTGGCCGTTGTGAGCGCGCCGCCGGCGCTCGCCAGGGCGACGCCCGCGAGTTCCAGCCGGCTGAAGTGCTCCTCCAGCCAACGGCGGCCTCCGAAAACAAGCAGGCCCCGCCCCGCATTGCGCACCGTCGCCACTACCGGCACGGGCGCCAGGGCAAGGGAGGCTGCTTCCGCCACCCATGCCACAGCGCTGAGCGCCATCGCCAACAGCCACAACGGTCGCCTGGCCAGCACCGCGAGCAAGCGGAAGCCCTTTCGCCCCGTCCCGCTGCGCATCCCCTCTCGCTTCTCGAGCGCAGCAGCGCCGGCATTGAGCATGCCGGATATGAGTGCGAGTAGGCTACCGATGACCAGCATGGCTTCCCGGGGTTACAGTCGTGGGCGGGGACAGGTAGACAGATGGCGACAGTAGGACAGAAGAGGGTGGATGACCGTCGTAGACGATAACGTTCCCGAGAGAGTGCTCATCATCTCGGCGGAGATGGGGGAGGGCCACAACGCAGCGGCGAGCGCTCTCACCGAGGCCATTCAGGGATCATGGCCGCAGTGCAAGGTCGAGAAGCTCGATACCATGGAGCTGCGGGGGGAGCGCTTCGCTCGGGCGGCCCGTTGGGCCTACGGGTTCCAGCTCAAAGCGGCGCCCTGGACCTACGAGTTGTTCTATGACCGGCTTTCCCGTTCGGACCGTTTCGCAAGTGGGGCCAAATCCGTGGTCGGCGCGTTCTTCGGGCGCCAGCTCGCAAAAGTGATCGACGGCAGGCAACCGGACCTCGTTATATCGACGTACCCCTTCGGCTCGGCCGCCCTCGACTGGATGCGGCAGAAACGGGGCTTCTCCACGATCACGGTCACTTATTGCCCGGCTTTCCATGTCCATCCCTTGTGGGTTTACCCGCGCATAGACCTGCACTTTGTCATGTACGACAGCGCCGGTGAGCACGCTCGCATGCGAGGCTTCGAGGAAACGATGCGGCTTGGGGCGCCCCCCGTCCGGAGGGGGTTCGGCGCCATCAGCCGTGGCGAGGCACGTGAGCTCCTTGGCCTGCCCGCTGACGGGTTCGTCGTGCTGATGACCGGCGGCGCGTGGGGCCTCGGCGATATCGCGCAAGGAGTCGAGGCGTTGTTGAAAATGGAGCCCCCGGTACATGTCGTAAGCGTCTGCGGCAAAAACGCCACGCTCGAAGCGGAGCTTCGTGCTGCTGCTGCCGGCTCGGGCGGCCGGCTGGTTGTGTACGGGTACGTCTCCACGATGCCCGAACTGATGGCTGCCTCCAACGTCGTTGTCACAAACGGCGCAGGGGTGACGGTGCTGGAGGCCCTTCGCACGCCGAGGCCGGTAGTGGCCTTCGCACCCCTGGCGGGTCACGGGACGGCTTCGACGACCGAGATGGTACGGCGGAACTTGGCTGTCGAGGCACGCGATGTCCCAGGCCTCGTCGAGCAGATCCGGCGTCTCAGCACGGACGCTGACCTGCTCCACACCATGGAGCTCGCCGGGGAATCATGGGTCGAGGGCCGCGACTTGCAACGCAGCATCGGCGAGATCCAGGCGCTGTACGCGCTCCGCCACGGCGCCCTCAACATGACCGCTGAAAACGTCGCCGCTCAAGGGTAACTGAAGACCGCCGAATGCTGAGGCGCCGAACGCTGAGGCGCCGACCGGGAGGTCCCGGGAGCCGGGGTTGCGCGCGAAAACTCGCTACCAGCACCCGTTTTTTACCTGTCGTTTGGTCGAATTTTATACAGCGCCTCGCGTCTGGCGGAGTTCTATACGTTTTTCGCATAAGAGTCGACCAGACGGTCTGCGGCGGGCGGCGCGGGCGGCTGAATCAGAGGTTCGTGGGGTCCAGAGGGTCGGGGTCACCCAGTCGCTCGATGGCGGTCACGACCCATCCCTGGTGAGCGCAGAGCCAACCTTCGGGGTTGGCCAGCGTTAGTGTGTGCCCGCGGTCGACCGATGCCGAACCCAGGCTTGGGCCCCGCCAGAAGGACCAGTTTTCGTCCCACTCGTGTTCGCTGAAATCACCCGCCAAGATCGCTCCCGAGTCGGCTCGGTCAACTTCCTCCGACGAGAGGTGGAACCGCACGACGACTCAAAACCGGTTTTCGTCCCAACGATGGTTCGCAGCGCCAAAGCGGGCGAACGTGGCCTGTCGTGGCACTAGTGGCTGTTCCGTGCGCCGGGCCCTGCGGTCCAGCGGAGGAGGTTCTTGCGGTTCAGCCGGTCCCATGCGCCCGTCCAAGCCAAGCGTTGGGCGCGCTGGCTCTCTCGCGCTGCGGCGATGAGCTGTCCCGCCGCCAGGCCGGTCGCGACCAGGACCTCAGACTTGGCCCGGGCGGGCCGGCGGGAGGCGGCATCGCGCAACCATTGCTCCCTCACTACAGCGTCGTGCAGCTCACCGAGAACGTCTTGCAAGGCGGTTGCCGCCCGGGCCGTTTCGCTCGCCGCGCGGCGGTCCTCGGGACGGCGGACGACTGGGGCTGCGACCTCGGCCAAGTAGCGCAAACGCTTGGCCCGGATCCGTACCTGGTGCAACTGTTCGTCGGCCGGCTGGCTGCCGAGGCGGCCCACGGCCTTCACCGTTGAAATCCATTGCTGTTTGGCCAACGAGGGCATCTCTGTCGCCGCGGGCCGAGAAAGCATTGCCCAGAACTGCACCGTCACCTCGGCGGATCCCGAGCCGGTCCTCGACGAAAGCGCGTCGAGCGCCCGCAAGAGCTGAAGGTAGCGGCCCTTTGCCATTGCCTCGAGCAGGTCAGCGTGGTTGGTGGCCTGCTGCTCCCTCGCCGCGTCGAGCAGGGCCGCGCTACCCGCAGCATCAGGGCTCGGCAGGGCGGCGCAGTCCTTTTCGAGGGATTCCAGCCGTACGTCGGCGTCCCGTGCCGCACCAAGCACTCCGCCAAACCATTTCAGCTCCTCGCTGAGCTCAACGAACCAAGCCGGGGGGCTGCCCCCCGGTGTGCCCGAGACCGCTGGCTCGAAGCCCCTCAGGACGGTGCGTAGACGTCTCGTGGCGACCCGGGTGCGGTGGATGTGCTCTGGGTCGTCGTCCTCGGCGCGGATGGCGGGGTCATGGTCCAGCAATGTGTCCAAGCAGGAACGTGCCTGTTGTTGCAGCAAGTCGGCCATCAGAGGTCCCTGGCGACGCTTGCGGGCAGCCTTGGGGCCAGCAGACAGTTGCAGGACGGTCGCCAGTTTGCTCCCACCGGAGGTCGGCCGCGCCCCGGACTCCTGGAGCTTTGCGACGACGGCCTCGAGGATCTCGAGCGAGCTACCCTCCGACAGTTCGACTTCGATCTCGCTGAAGCGCACCTCGCCACTATCGGCGCCGAGGTCGCGCTCCGCGGTGACAAATGCCTTGCCGCTCACGATGTCGTGGTCTATCTCGGCGAGCCGGCGCCCGTCCGATGTCCGCAACTCGGTGCGTTGACGGGTGGTTACCAGGTGCGCCACCGCCACGAGAGGGCGGCCGAGCGCGACCGCATGGACGAACGCGGCAGCTTCGGGGTGCACAGTCGGCGGGACGCCGGCAGGGCTTTTGGGGCTAAGCCGGCTGCTCGCCGACGCCGGCCTGCTGGTTGCCGATGAGGTCCGGCGGGAAGACGCCCTGAGACCCGCGGTCCCGGGGTTGGCGGTGGGCCTGCCCGGAAGGGCCACCCAGGTGAGCTCTGTGCGCGTGAGCAGAGTCCCGTCTGTCGATGACGGGAGCTTGACGGTCCACACCTCGCTCGTGGGCCCCTGCGGTGGCGGGCCGTTGCCCCCGCGGCGGCTCCGGGGGACGGCTTCGGTTTCCCTCCGGAAGCGCACCGTCACGTGCCGACGGGCCAGGCGTAGGTCCGGGGTGTCGAAGTACGTGGTCTCGAGCGCCAGTTCGGGCATCGGATGGGCCCGCACACCTGGCAGGACACCGGACAGGTCCGGCAGTGACCAGTCGGGGCCAATGTCCAATTTGACTTCCTGTTCGAGTTGCTGCATGGCGACCCCCGGCTGCAGCTCTGGCGATGTGCCGCGAAATGATGAACACATGCAGGCGAGCGTTCTACTCTACCCCCCGGACCAGCGAGCCCAACGCCCCGGACCAGCGAGCCCAACGCCCCGGACCAGCGAGCCCAACGCCCCGGACCAGCGAGCCCAACGCCCCGGCCCCGGGATGCCAGTAGGCGCCCTTCCTATACGCTGGCCGATCAGGGATGACCGATCGCGCTGGTGACGGGGTTGCGCCCCAACAACGTTTGTCTGACTGGACGACGCTGGGGGTCGGCGGCCCGGCAGACGCATTTGTCGAGGTGGCCGACGTGGCGTCGCTGGCCGAGGCCCTGGCCGAGGCCGAGGCCCATAACAGCCGCGTGTTGGTGCTCGGAGGGGGGAGCAACGTCGTCGTGGCCGACGACGGGTTCAGGGGGACGGTGGTCCGCATCGCCATTAAGGGCCTGCGACTGGAAAAGCAGGGCGACGGAGTCCTCGCGCATGTGTCCGCGGGCGAGGACTGGTGTTCGTTCGTCGGACAGTGCGTAGCCGAGGGGTTGGCCGGGACAGAGTGCCTCAGTGGTATCCCGGGCCTTGCCGGGGCCACGCCCGTACAAAACGTCGGCGCGTACGGCCAAGAAGTGTCCGACACCATCGTGTCGGTAACGGTTTGGGACCGTAGGGACCGTTCGGCACTAGAGATGACGCCCGCCGATTGCAATTTCGGCTATCGCACAAGCATTTTCAGAGCATCATCACGTTACGTTGTGACCAGAGTCACCTTTGGCTTGCAACGAGCGCAATTGTCCATGCCTCTTCGGTACGCAGAGCTGACGGAGCGCCTCGGGACCAAGCTCGGCAGCCGTGCTGGCTTGGGGGAGACGGCGCAAGCCGTGATCGAGCTGCGGATGTCCAAGGGCATGGTCCTCGGTGCAGGCGGCCCGGACAGTCGCAGTGCGGGTTCGTTTTTCGTGAACCCCGTGCTGGACGAAGGTCAGATGAGCGAACTACTGAGGCTCGTGCCGGACGTCCCGAGGTTCGCGGCCGGTCGTGCCGCTGGAGCGGCGGCGGCGGCCGGAGCGGGCACGCCCGCACCGGTGTTGTGCAAGGTGCCAGCAGCCTGGTTGGTCGAGCGCGCCGGCTTTGCGCGGGGTTACCGAAAGGGCGGTGCCGCTATTTCAAGCAGGCACACTTTGGCCTTGACGGTGTGCGACGGGGGTACAGCTGACGACCTCCTGGCGCTTGCGCGCGAAGTCCGCGACGCTGTGCGCGAGGCGTTCGGAGTGTGCCTTGTCCCCGAGCCGGTACTCGTCGGCGCTCATCTCTGAACAAGATACGGATGATGAGATAAAACGATGGAGACTAACCCGTTAATCGGGGTATAGTCGTACGGTCCCTGCAGGCTCTCCCTGCCAACAGCGGACCTAGCTCGGGGCAGGTTCCCCCCCTTCCGGCCCCTTGAGCTTTGACAGAAGGACCGGCGTAACCGCCGGTCCTTCTGTTGTTTGAGGAGTGCAGCGACCCGGGCGCGGCGCCTAGCGAGCTTCGAGCAGTAGGCCGAGCGAACGAAGTTGGTCGGCGGGGCGGTGATATCCCCGTTCGAGGTGGCGCACCCCGTGGATCAGCGTGGGGCCCGAAGCCGCGGCCGCCGCGATAACGCTGGAAAACCCAGCTCGAACGTCGGGTACGTCGACCTCTGCGCCCTGCAATTTCGACGGCCCCCTCACGACCGCCGAGTGCAGGTAGCTCGTGTCGTGGAAGCGGCACGCCGCGCCCCCGAGGCAGGTTGCGAACAATCCGATCTCGCCCCCCATCGCCTTCAGCGCCGGGACGTACACGAAACGGTCTTCGTAGACGGTCTCGTGGAGCACGGACATGCCGTCAGCTTGGGTGAACAGGACCATCAGCGGTGTTTGCCAGTCCGTCACGAAACCTGGGTGCACGCCGGTCGAGACAGCGGCAGCGTGGAGCCCGTCCGGCGCGAAAGCAGTGATCCCGTGCTCGTCGATGTTGACTTCGGCGCCCATGCGGAGCAGGGTCGTGATGGCTGTGACAAGGCGGTCCTGGCCGCACCCGATGACGCGCACGGAACCCTTGGTTATCAACCCCGCTACAAGGTAGGAGAAGGCCTCGTTGCGGTCCCCCTGGAGGCGTGTGTTGGCACCCCTCAACGTCGGGACGCCTTCTATGACGACGCGCCGGTCAGGAGACAGTTCGATCCTGGCTCCCATGCGCTGGAGAAAAAAGGCGAGCTCGAGGACCTCAGGTTCTGTCGCCGCGTTGCGGATGACGGTCTTGCCCTCTGCTAGGGCTGCCGACAGCAGGGCCGACTCCGTGGCGCCGACGCTCGGGTAGGGGAGCTCGATGATGGCACCTCGGAGGCGGTTGCACCGGGCGCTGATGCCCTCGTTGGTGACCTCGACCTCAGCACCCAGGGCCTCGAGCGTTTGCACGTGGAAATCCACCGGCCGCCGTCCTATGCGGTCGCCGCCAACCATGGGCACAAAGGCTTCTCCAGTCAGATGGAGCAACGGGCCGAGTAGCAGTACCGGGATACGGTTGAGCCCGCTGAACGAAAGCGGCACCTCGGACTTGGCCTCTTCCGGGGGGGTGATCTCGAGGTGGCCGTCCGACTGGGTGACCCCGGCACCGATCGCCCGGAGGATCCCGGCGGTTATCTCGACATCGCCCACGTGGGGGACGTTCGCGATCGTGCTCGGCCCCTGCCCCAAGATGGCGGCGACCATGTGCTTGGTAACGGCGTTCTTGGAGCCGTAAACCTGCACGTCGCCGGTGAGCGGGCCGTTGGGCTGTATGGACCAGGTGTCTGACACAACTCGATCTTCTCAGAACTAGCCCGGTAGAGAGTGCCGAGATAATGGGTAGCGTTGGCTAGTCGGAGGGACCACCAGACTTCAAAGGGAGATGCATTGGGACCAGGTGAGCTGCTCAGGGATGCTTTTGGACGGATCCGGGACGAGGTGCACCACGTCCTCGACGGCGTTGATGCCGAGGCGCTGACCTTCCGGGCTGATAGCGAGGCCAACTCCATTGCCTGGCTGATCTGGCATTTGACCAGGGTCCAGGACGACCACGTCGCAGGGGTGGCAGGGAACGAACAGGTGTGGGTCGCGGGCGGTTGGGCTGATCTGTTCGGTTTGCAGCTCGAAGTCCTCGACATTGGCTACGGCCACAGCCCCGACCAGGTTGCCCTTGTCAAAGCCGGAGCCGAGCTGCTCGGGGGCTACCACGACGCAGTCTTCGGAACAACGGCCCAGTACGTCGCTCGTCTTTCGGACGCTGAGCTCGACGAGGTAGTCGACCGGCGCTTCGACCCACCGGTGACCCTTGGAGTCAGGCTGGTGAGCGTGGTTTCAGACGACTTGCAACACGTCGGCCAGGCCGCTCTGCTGCGCGGCATAGTAGATCGAACGTCCTAGAGCTCCTACAGGAGGAGAACTAGTAGGCGCCATCCGCGGCCGCACGCCACGCTTTCACGAGCCTGAAAAGCTCCTCAGGAGCGTCGACGTTTGCGGCCCCCAGGACCTTGCCCACTTCCTCCCAAGGTGCGGGCCCGCCGCGCGGGCTCCTTACCAAGGCGAAGCTGGCCGCCCGCCCGATGCCGTACTCGAACCAGGTCTCCGAGCCCATGTGCAGATGGACGCCCTCGGGCACGAGGCGTCTCGCGAGACGCTCGTTTTCCATGGACCTGCTTGGCGTCACCACGACCAGCTGGGCTCCGAGGTCGTCGATGGCTGCCGAGCCGGCCATCATTTCCCAAAAGGGCTGGCACTCGGCACACGAGGTAGTCAAGAACGCGAGCAGCGTGTCGGTAGTGCCGGTCTCAGCGGCCCCGCCCGGCAGGTCGGACATGCTCAGTCACCGTAGCAGCTCGACACCCCCTTCTACCTGCGTGTTCGCTGGGCACCGTCGCCGCATGCAAGGCTCGTCGAGTGCGTATAGGAGTACTTGGTGGCACAGGGCCGGCCGGTTCGGCCGTCGCGGCACGGTTGGCGACTGCCGGCATGGAAGTCGTGGTCGGCTCTCGCGACCCCGAAAAGGCCGTGACCGTCGTGGGCGAGCTCAAACAGCGGTGGCGCAGCCCGGACATCCCGCTCGTCCCCGGGAGCAACAGCGAGGCCGCTCAAGCAGACCTGGTGGTGCTCGCAACTCCCTGGGAGGGCGCCGTAACCACCGCGAGAGAACTCGCACCCGAGCTGTCGGGGAAAATCGTGGTGAGCATGGTCAACGCAATGACGCGGTGGGGGGACCGTTTTGTGCCGCTGCTGCCGCCGACGGGCTCGGTTGCCGTCGCTGTGGCCAATGCGCTACCGGCCAGCCGCGTCGCCGGGGCGTTCCACCACATTCCCGCCGGGCTCTTCGGTAACCCCGACCATCTGCTGGGCTGCGACGTCATGGTGTTCTGCGACGACCGTGCGGCAACCAACGAGGTGATCGAGCTGGTGAACAGGATCCCTGGGCTTCGGGGGGTGGACGTTGGGGGCTTGGGTTCGGCGCTGGCCGTCGAGGCGCTCACCGCGGCTCTCGTGGAGGTCAACCGCCGTTACAAGGCGCATGTATCGCTGCGGGTCACCGGTATCGAGTGAGACGGGCCGATGATGGTGGCCCAGTGACCGCAGGCAAGATGCGCCTATACGACACAGCTCGACAGGAGGTCGTGGCTTTTGAGCCCGGGGCCGGCCCGGGCGGGACAGTAACGATTTACACGTGCGGGATAACGCCTTACGACGCAGCCCATCTCGGCCATGCCGCCACTTACCTTGCCTACGACGTGATCCAGCGGCGGCTGCAGGACCTGGGGTACCGCACCATGCTCGTGCGGAACGTAACCGACGTCGACGACGACATCTTGCGCAAAGCCCGCGAGCTCGGGGTCCACTACCTGGATCTTGCAGCCGAAGAAATGGCGAGGTTTTCAGCCGACATGGACGCGCTGGGCCTCCTGCCGGCGGCGAGTGAGCCCCGTGCTACCTCGGCGATCCCCGACATCCTGGGCTTCATCGGGATGGTGCTTGCCAACAGCCACGCTTACCAGGCTGGGGGAGCGGTCTATTTCGACGTGTCCTCCTGGCCGGCTTTCGGCTCCATCAGCCATTACGGGCGCGACAAGATGTTGCAGCTGGCAAGCGAAAGAGGCGGCAACCCCGGCGACCCGAACAAGGCGGACCCGCTCGATTTCGTCCTCTGGCAACCCTCGGCAGCTGACGAGCCGTCGTGGGGTTCCCTGTGGGGCCGTGGGCGGCCGGGGTGGCATATCGAGTGCTCGGCGCTGGCGGTGCGAGAGCTCGGGGTGACGATCGACCTGCACGGAGGGGGTTCCGACCTGATCTTCCCTCACCACGAATGCGAAGCCGCCCAGTCCCAGGCCGCCACCGAGGAGCTGTTCGTTCGCCACTGGGTGCACACCGGGATGGTCCGCTACGAGGGCACAAAGATGTCCAAGTCGCTGGGCAACCTCGTGTTCGTGAGGGACCTGCTCAAGACCTGGGAGCCCGCAGCCATCCGCCTCGCGGTCCTTGCCCATCACTACCGATCCGATTGGGACTGGCACGAGGGGCTGCTCTTACAAGCTGCCGACCGGCTGGCCCTGTGGCGTGAGCACGCTTTTGCAGGAGGACTGTCTGGCCGCGCGCAGTCTGGCCGCGCGCAGTCTGGCCCTGGGCAGTCGCGCCCGGGGTTGGGTGGCGACGGCGTGCTCGACGAAGTGAGAGCGGCCCTTGACGACGACGTGTCCACTCCTCGGGCGCTAACGGCCATAGACGCCGCCGCCTCCGGCGCAGGCAATGAAGGGGCCCGTAGCCAGGTCCTGGAGGCGGCCGCACTACTCGGCGTACATCTTTAGGGATCCCGGGGCGCTCACGCGGTCCCTATCATTGGCGGGATGCCAACTGCCGATCCGACTGCCGGCCCGAGCCCGATATCCATCACCCTGCCCGACGGCCAAACGCGCGAGCTGCCGGCGGGCTCAACTGGGGCGGACCTCGCAGCCGCGATTGGACCTCGTTTGGCCCAGGCTGCGATCGCCGTGGTCGCGAATGGAGCCGAGCGCGACCTCGGGTCGGTACTGCCTGATGGTGCGGCGGTGAGCGTGGTCACTGCGTCCTCCGAAGCCGGCCGAGCGATCTTGCGCCACTCCACCTCGCACGTATTGGCTCAGGCGGTCACGCGGCTGTGGCCCGGAGCGCGCTATGCCATAGGGCCGGCAATCGAAGATGGCTTTTATTACGATTTCGAGCTGCCCGGGGGCGCCCGCTTCAGCGAAGACGACCTCGCCAGGATTGAAGCCACCATGCGCGAGATCATGGACGAAGACCAGCGCTTCGTCCGCGAAGAGCATTCGGTCCACGAGGGGCTCGACATTTTTGCCGACCAGCCTTACAAGCGCGAAATAATCGAGGGAGCCGGGGCGTCTCATCAGGCCGCGGCGAGCAAGGGCGCCGATGGGCTGGAAGCCGAACTGGAGGGCGCTGCTGCTGGCGGGGTGAGCACCTACCGTAACGTTCGGCCGCTGGGGGGCCCGCCGTCCGTTAGCGCGGACGAGGAGTTCGTCGACCTCTGCCGCGGCCCGCACGTGCCGTCCACAAAGAAGCTTGGTTATTTCAAATTGACCAAGGTTGCAGCGGCTTACTGGAGAGGCGACGAGCGCCGCCAGCAGCTGCAGCGCGTTTACGGGACCGCCTGGGAGTCCCAGTCCGCTCTCGACGAATACCTCACCCGCGTGCAGGAAGCGGAGCGTCGCGACCATCGCCGGCTCGGGGCGGAGCTCGATCTTTTCCATTTCCCGCCCGAAATAGGCCCCGGCCTGGTTGTGTTCCACCCCAAGGGCGGCATCGTGCGAAAAACGATGGAGGACTATTCCCGCGCTGAGCACGAGCGGGGCGGCTATGAGTTCGTGTACACACCGCATCTGGCAAAGTCGACCCTGTTCGAGATTTCGGGCCACCTTGGCTGGTACGCCGAGGGGATGTACCCGCCCATGGAGCTGGAAGGGGCGACTTACTACCCCAAGCCCATGAACTGCCCGATGCACATCCTGATCTACAAGAGCCGACAGCGTTCATACCGAGAGCTTCCATTGCGGCTCTTTGAGCTCGGCACCGTTTACCGTTTTGAGCGCTCCGGGGTACTGAACGGGCTCTTGCGCCTCCGCGGGTTCGCTCAGGACGACGCGCACATCTTTTGCACAAGCGAACAACTGCCGGCAGAACTGGCGAGCCTGTTGGCGTTCGTGCTCAGACTTTTGCGGCGTTTCGGATTGACTGAGTTCGAGGCGGAACTGTCCACTCGGCCAGAGAAGTACCTCGGCACAATACAGGAGTGGGACCATGCGACCGACGCACTGCGAGCCTCGCTCGACGCCGCTCGCTTGGAGTACACGGTGTCCGAGGGCGGGGGAGCTTTTTATGCGCCGAAGATCGACGTCCACGTGCGCGACGCAATCGGGCGCAAGTGGCAGGTGTCGACGATCCAGGTTGATTACATGCTCCCGCAGCGCTTCGAGATGGAGTACGTGGGCGCCGACAACACTCGTCACCGTCCCTACATGGTCCACCGGGCGCTGTTCGGTTCCGTAGAACGCTTTTTTGCCATCCTCACCGAGCATTATGCCGGGGCATTCCCCACTTGGTTGGCGCCGGTACAGGCAAAGGTGCTCCCCGTGCGCGACGACCACGAACCCTACGCCAGTTCGATCGTAGGAGCGTTGCGGTCTGCAGGTTTCAGGGCGGAGACCTTGCCCGCGGACGAGCCGCTCGGGGCGCGGGTGCGGCACGCCAAGCTGGAAAAGATCCCTTACGTTCTCGTGGTCGGCGACGACGATGTCGCGGGCGGGACCGTGGGGGTCAATGCGCGGGGGACCGAGCGGCCCGAGCGCGGCGTTGCCGTCAGCCAGTTCATCGAGCGGCTGCAAGCCGACGTGGTCGCTGACGTGGCTGCTGACGAACAGGCTGGCTGACAGCACCCATGGGCAACCTAGATGTCATCTGGGCGGGTTGGCGCTCCGAGTTCGTCGCCGGCGCAGCCGAGGCGAGCAAAGGGGAGGCCAAGAAGGGCTCGTGCGTGTTCTGCGGGATCCTGGCAAGCGGGCTGACGGACGAGGAATCCCACGTGGTTTGGCGCCACCCCTCCGGCCATGCCGTGGCGTTGCTCAACGCCTACCCCTATACGAGCGGCCACTTGATGGTGATGCCCACCCGCCACGTCGCCGAACTGGAGGATCTCGCACTGGACGAGTCAAGCGACATATGGGAAGGGGTTGTGGCCAGCGTCCGGGCCGTCAAGGCGGCCTACAAGCCTGAGGGGGCCAACCTCGGGGCCAACCTCGGCAGAGCCGGCGGTGCGGGAGTGCCCGGCCATTTCCACATGCATGTACTGCCCCGTTGGGTCGGTGACACTAACTTCATGACCTCGGTGGCGGACACTCGGGTACTGCCGGAGCCCCTCTGCGAAAGCGCCGCCAAGCTCCGGGCCAGTTGGCCCGAGCCGTAGCCGCCTGCTTGTAACTAGTCACTGGGGGGCACCTCGCCCGCAGCACCGCAGGGCACGAGGTATGATCCTTTGTAGTTGTGTGCCGGGTGGGCCAACGTCGTCCCGATCTGCACCTGGAAGACCGTAGACCGTAGGACGTTGGAAGACCACTTGGGAGGCGCACACCACGATGTCGACACCTCATGGGCCCGAGCTGGGCGGACGGCGACCAGATGATGCCCGGCGGCGACCAGGTCATGGCGGAACTGGGCTTTACAGGCCTGAGATGGAGCATGACTCGTGTGGCGTCGCGTTCGTGGCTGACATGCACGGGCGGCCAAGCCACGAGATGGTCGAGATGGGGCTGGCGAGCCTCTGCCACCTCGAGCACCGCGGCGCCAAGGGGGCCGATCCCGAAACCGGGGACGGCGCAGGGGTCCTGGTCCAGGTGCCGGACCGGTTTTTACGCGCCACTTTCAACCTAGGCCTCCCCCCGCTCGGCTCCTACGCGACCGGGATCGCCTTCCTGCCCGCGGACGAACGGCACGCTGACGAAGCTTGCAGGCAGTTCGAAGCCTTGGCGCCCGAAGAGGGCATATCGGTGCTCGGCTGGCGAGAAGTCCCGGTCGATGCCGATCTTCCGGGCGCGAGTGCAAGAGAGGTGATGCCGCGGTTCCGCCAGGTCGTTGTCGCGGCCGATGCGGGCCAGACCGGCCTGGAGCTGGACCGGCTCGCCTTTGTGTTGCGCAAGCGCGCGGAGCATGAGATCCCTGGCATCTATTTCGCGTCTTTGTCGGCGCGCACCGTCGTCTACAAGGGGATGTTGACCGCACCACAGCTCCCAAAGTTCTTCGTGGACCTGTCGGACCCGCTCTTCGAATCAGGGCTTGTGCTCGCTCATGCACGTTTTTCCACCAACACCTTCCCTAGCTGGCCGCTTGCTCACCCGTACCGTTATGTCGCCCACAACGGCGAGTTCAACACCGTCCAGGGCAACCGCAACTGGATGCGTACGAGGGAGGCGATGCTGCGGAGCAAGCTGGTCCCGGGTGACCTGTCCCGCATCTTCCCGATCGTTACGCCGGGGGGCAGCGACTCCATGAGCTTCGACGAGGTGCTCGAGCTTTTGCACCTGAGCGGTCGGTCGCTCCCGCACGCGGTGTTGATGATGATCCCCGAGGCATGGGAGAACAAGCAGGACATGTCGCCCGAGCGGCGGGCCTTTTACCAGTTCCACGCCTGCATGATGGAGCCCTGGGACGGCCCTGCGGCCGTCGCGTTCAGCGACGGGACGCTCATCGGGGCCCAACTCGACCGCAACGGGTTCAGGCCGCTTCGTTATTGGGTTACCGACGATGACATCGTAATTATGGCTTCTGAGGTCGGAGTGCTCGACATGGCTGCCTCGAAGGTGGTGCTGCGGGGACGTATCCAGCCCGGGCGTATGTTCCTCGTGGACACCGCCGCCGGCCGGATCGTGGACGACGACGAGATAAAGGATGGTCTCGCCGCCGAGCACCCGTACCGGGAATGGCTCGCGGCGGCCCGCATCGACCTCGAGGACCTCCCTGTGCGCAGGGCACTGACGCCCCAGTACTCGCGCCTGGTGAGCTTCCAGCGCCAGTTCGGCTACACCGAAGAAGAGATCCGCCTGGTCATTGAGCCAATGGTCAGGGCCGGCAGCGAGCCCGTGTCTTCGATGGGCGACGATACCCCTCTTGCAGTCCTGTCGCGCCGCCCGCGCCTGCTTTACGACTATTTCCGCCAGCTTTTCGCCCAGGTGACCAACCCACCGCTAGACGCGATCCGCGAGGAGCTCATAACTTCCCTTTCGTCTTCGGTCGGGCCCGAGGGCAACCTGCTGGAGCCGGGCCCGCAGTCATGCCATCAGATAATGCTGCCGGGGCCGATCCTCACCAACGACGAGCTCGCTACCCTCCTCTACGTCGACGAGGACGGCGTTGTCCCGGGGTGGCACACCTTTGCGATCGACGGGCTGTTCCCGGCCAAAGGTACGGACGCGAGCGCCGGCGAGCGTCTCCGTGACGCCTTGGACAGGGTCTGCGGACAGGTCGAAGACGCGGTCCTTGCCGGGGCGAGCGTCGCCGTTCTGTCCGACCGCCATGCAAACGCCGATGCGGTCCCAATACCGTGCTTGCTGCTCGTGTCTGCGGTGCACCACTTCCTCGTAGACAAAAAGCTGCGCACCAAGGTCGGCCTCATCGTCGAAACCGGCGAGGCGCGAACCGTCCATCACATGGCTTGCCTGATCAGCTACGGCGCCGCCGCAGTCAACCCGTACCTCGCCTTTGACACCGTCGTCGACCAGGTCCGGCGGGGCGCCGTAACGGGCATGTCGGCGCGTAAGGCGCTCAATAATTACGTAAAGGCAGCCGCCAAGGGTGTGCTCAAGACGATGTCCAAAATGGGGATATCAACGGTGGCCTCGTACACGGGAGCTCAAGTCTTCGAAGCGGTCGGACTGGCAAGCGACGTTGCCGAACGCTATTTCACAGGGACGGCCACCCAGGTTGAGGGGGTCGGCCTGGGTCACATAGCTGCTGAGGCGCTTGCACGCCACCGCGCCGCCTGGCCTGACAGGCCGAGCGAGCTTGCGCACCGCGACCTCGAGCCGGGCGGTGACTGGCAGTGGCGCCGCGAGGGCGAGTACCACTTGTTCAACCCCGAGACCGTCTTCAAGCTCCAGCACGCAACAAGGTCCAAGAGCTACAAGATTTTCAAGGAGTACACGCGCGCGGTCGACGACCAGTCGCGCAACCTCGCCACCCTGCGAGGTTTGCTCGGTTTCCGCCCGGGCCACGAGACCGGCCGCCACCCGGTAGCCCTTGACCAAGTCGAGCCGGTGTCAGAGATCGTCAAGCGGTTCTCGACGGGTGCGATGTCCTACGGGGCTATATCGCAAGAGGCCCACGAGACCCTCGCCATTGCAATGAACCGCCTCGGGGCGCGCAGCAACAGCGGCGAGGGCGGGGAAGACCCAGTGCGCAACGTGCCGGACGAAAACGGGGACAGCCGCCGTAGCGTCATCCGCCAGGTCGCCGCGGGGCGCTTCGGGGTTACCAGTGAGTACCTCGTGAATGCAGACGACATCCAGATAAAAATGGCCCAAGGGGCCAAACCCGGCGAGGGCGGCCAGTTGCCGGGCAAAAAGGTCTATCCCTGGATAGCCAAGACCCGCTACTCGACACCCGGTGTCGGCCTGATATCGCCCCCTCCTCATCATGACATCTACTCGATTGAAGACCTGGCGCAGTTGATTTACGACCTGAAGAACGCCAACCCGCGCGCGCGGGTGAACGTCAAATTGGTGTCCGAGACTGGCGTAGGCACAGTTGCTGCCGGTGTGGCCAAGGCTCACGCCGACGTTGTGCTCATCTCGGGCCACGACGGGGGTACCGGGGCGTCGCCGATGAGCTCCACCCGCCACGCAGGCGGCCCATGGGAGCTCGGGCTCGCCGAAACCCAGCAGACATTGTTGCGAAATGGCTTGCGCGACAGGATCGTGGTGCAGGTCGACGGCTCGATGAAAACGGGCAGGGACGTGGTCATAGCGGCCCTGCTCGGTGCCGAAGAGTACGGTTTTTCCACCGCCCCGCTGGTGGTTGAGGGCTGCATCATGATGCGCGTTTGCCATCTGGACACCTGCCCCGTCGGCGTGGCAACACAAAACCCTGAGCTACGAAAGCGTTTCAGCGGGACGCCTGAACTCGTGGTGAGGTTCTTCGAGTACATAGCCGAGGAAGTTAGGGAATGGTTGGCTGCGCTCGGTTTCAGGACAGTTGCAGAGGCGATCGGGCGGAGCGATGTGCTGGAGGAGCTCGCTGCTGAAGAGGGCAGCAAGGCTGCGACCCTCGACCTTTCGGCTATCTTGTACCCGCCCCCGCCCGGAGTGGCGCTCAGCTGTACCCACCAACAGGACCACCAGCTCGATCGCACATTGGATGCGAGGCTGATCGTGGCGTGCCGCGCAGCGTTAGAAGAAGGCCAACCAGTGTCGGGTTCGTGGCCCGTCGTCAATTCCAACCGCGCCATCGGCACCATGCTCGGGTCGGAGGTCACCAGGCGTTACGGGGGGGCCGGCTTACCCGAGGGCACCATCGAGCTCGAAATGACCGGTTCGGCGGGCCAGAGCTTCGGCGCTTTCGTGCCGTCAGGGATCACGTTGCGGCTCTTCGGGGATGCAAACGACTATCTCGGGAAGGGTCTTTCTGGGGGGCGGATAATCTTGCGGCCCCCCTTGGACGTGCCCACGGGCTTTGTCGCGGAGGCCAACATAATCGCGGGCAACGTGATCGGTTATGGCGCTACCAGCGGGGAGATCTTCATAAGAGGGGTCGTCGGGGAGCGCTTTTGCGTTCGCAACTCAGGAGCCCTCGCCGTCGTTGAAGGCGTCGGCGACCACGGGTGTGAATACATGACCGGTGGGCGTGTCGTCGTGCTTGGCCCTACTGGGCGTAATTTCGCCGCCGGCATGTCAGGAGGGTTCGCATATGTCTACGACCCCAACGGGCGCCTACCGGACCGGCTCAACAAGGACATGGTCGAGCTGGACAATATGAGCGACGACGACGCTGCCTGGCTTCGCCGTGTCCTCGGCCGTTATGTTGGCGAGACCGCCTCTCCGGTGGCCGAGCGCCTGCTCGACAACTTTCCCGCCCATGCCGCGTTGTTCGTAAAGGTTGTGCCGACCGATTACCGCCGCGCTCTCGACGCGGCCCGCCTAGCGGAGGGCGAGCCCGAGACAGCTGCAGCGATAATGATGGCCGGGGCGCATGGCTGACCCGGACGGCTTCCTGAAGCACCAAAGGCGAGAGGCGGAACACCGACCGGTGCACCTGCGCGTCCGTGACTGGGGCGAGATGTACGAACCGGTCGATCTCGCGACACTTCGCAACCAGGCCTCGCGGTGTATGGACTGCGCCATCCCGTTTTGCAACAGCCTGAGCGGTTGCCCACTCGGCAACCTGATACCGGACTGGAACGACCTCGTTTACCGCGACCGGTGGCGGGACGCGATCGACAGGCTGCACGCTACCAATAATTTCCCCGAGTTCACTGGACGAATGTGCCCCGCTCCCTGCGAGAGTGCCTGCGTACTTTCCATAAACGACGACCCGGTAACGATAAAACAGGTTGAAAACGAAATAATCGACTACGCCTGGGAACACGGATGGGTCACGCCGGTGCGGCCGAGCTCGAAGACCGCCAAGCGGGTAGCGGTCATCGGGTCCGGGCCGGCCGGCATGGCTGCCGCCCAGCAGTTGACCCGGGCCGGGCACGAGGTCGTCGTCTACGAGCGCGACGATAGGCCGGGCGGTCTCATCCGCTACGGCATCCCAGACTTCAAGATGGACAAGGCGCTTCTGGACCGCCGGGTCACGCAAATGGAGGCGGAGGGGACGGTCTTCGAATGCGGGGTCGACGTCGGTGTTGACCTTTCGGTTGAGGACCTGCGTTCCAGCTACGATGCCGTCGTACTGGCGATCGGCGCCCTCTGGCAGAGGGAGCTCGACATCCCGGGCCGGCACCTGCGTGGCGTCCATCTGGCCATGGAGTACCTCGTCCCCTCGAACAGGGTGCAGGCGGGGCTGCTCGACCGGCCCCCAATCGACGCCGCAGGCAAGTCGGTGATCATCATCGGCGGTGGCGACACCGGCGCCGACTGCCTCGGCACGGCTCATCGCCAGGGCGCTTCATCGGTGCACCAGTTCGACATCCACGAACAACCTCCCGACGATCGCCCCGAGAGCACCCCTTGGCCTCTCTGGCCGCTCGTGCTGCGGGGCTCGCTAGCTCACGAAGAAGGCGGAAAGCGGGTCTTTGCCGTTCAAACCGATGCGTTCATGGGCGACGAGAGCGGGCATGTGCGCGCACTGCTCGCGCACCAGGTGCGCGAGCTCGGGAGGCGGAACTACGAAGACGTGCCTGGAAGCGAGTTCGAGTTGGCAGCCGACCTGGTGCTACTCGCGATCGGCTTCCGCGGCCCGGACGGCCAGCTTCTCGACAAGCTGGGTACCGAACTGACCGAGCGGGGCAACGTGGCCCACGACGGCTCGTGGGGGACCACCGTGCCAGGTGTTTTTGCCTGCGGGGATGCCACCAGAGGAGCGAGCCTGATTGTCTGGGCCATTGCCGAGGGCCGAGCGGCTGCTGCCTCTGTCGACCGCTACCTGGTCGGCGAGACCCTCCTTCCAGCAGTGCTCTAGGTACAGGCGGTCCCGGCGCCACCTTCCGTAGGCTCCCCAGGGGTGAGCGATCTGAGCGACCCGGGCGACCCCTGGCTGACCGGGGTGCTGAAACAGGCGTTCTCATCGTTGGCCAACGAGGACCGTTGGCAGCTTGCGGCGGTGGCCATGGCAGGCGAGCGGGCAGGCGCGTGGCTTTCCGGTGCATCGATGGCATCCGGCTTCCAAATCGGCTCGGTAACCAAGACCTTTACCGCCCTCTTGCTCGCCACCATGACGGCCAAGGGGCAAGTCGCTCTCGAGGGCCCCGTCGGCCGCTACCTCCCGGTCGCTGCGGGTTCGGGCACGAGGTTCATCGACCTTGCTACCCACACCTCCGGATATCCCAGGATCACTCGGGGTGTCAAGGCGCGCATGCTCCTGCGGCTCCGGGACCCGTACGCCCTGGTGCGAGACCGCGACGTCGATAGGTCGTTGCGGAGGCTCAGCCGCAACCTTGGCCCGGGCCCGCACCCGTTCGAATACTCCAACTTCGGCTATGGCGTCCTGTCACGCGCTTTGGCGGCGGCCGGTGAACTGCCCTTCGGCGAACTGCTGCGCCAGGAGGTCCTGCGGCCCCTCAACCTCGGGGAGTTGACCCTCGAGACGGACCCTGACCCGGACCTGCGCCGCCTTTTCGGCCATAACGGTTCGGGCAGCGAGATGGAACACTGGCACAACCCCGCACTGCCGGGAGCGGGTTTCCTGTTCTCGTCTATCGAAGGCATGCGCCGTTACCTCGCAGCGAACCTTTTCCCTGAGACGACGTCGTTGCGGGTGCCGTTGGAGCTGGTCCACCAGGCCCGCTACCCAGCGGGCGCCGGTATGCAGGTGGCCCTGGGCTGGTTTGTACGCGGTACAGATGAAGGTCCCGTCCACTGGCACAACGGGGGCATTGCCGGCTTTGGCAGCTTTATCGGCTTCGACCTCGCGCGCCAACTCGGCGTCGCCGTCCTCATAAGCCGAGTTCATACGCGTCAGCTGGACGAAGCCTCTATGACCGTGATCTCGGAACTGAGGCAAAAGCCGTAGCGGTTCGTGTTAGCGGGTGTTACCGCTGCAGGCGTGGAGTGGGGGGTATCAGCCACGGGACCTCCGGGGGGTGAGGGTCTTATCTTCCTTTTCAACAGGGCGTTTCTTCGTAAGCTGTACAGGTGGAAAGTCACTATTCCGACCGCGTTAGGTTGAGGTCCGAGCGCAACAAGCTGAGGGCGAGAGACCCCGAGGCCTTGGCTGTCGCCTGGGCGATGATCGAAGAGATGTGGAGCCGGACCGTAACCCGTGCGAGAGAGCTGCCCGAGCCGGTCCTCCACGAGCAGGTCGACGGCGAGTGGAGTTTCGTGCAGACGCACCGTCACCTAGTGCTTGCCACGGACTGCTGGCTGCGGCGGATGGTGAAAGGGATCGCCCACCCCTACCACCCGTGGGCTTTGGGAGGCTCGTGGCTCACCAGTCCTCGCCGTTGGGGCATCGACCCGGATGCCGACCCGTCACTCGACCAAGTGCTCGATCTGCGCCGGGAGCGCATGGTCGAGGTAGGCGATGTGATCACTGGCGCGACAACGAACGACCTGGAGCGGAACTGCATCCCTCCAGACAGCCCCGGGCACCCGCGGAAAGACCACACGGTGCTGCAGTGCCTGCACGTGATCCTCAAGGAGGAGTGGCAGCACCATCGGTACGCCGTCCGGGACCTCGAAGTGCTTGAGAAACGGCCCCGATGACCGCTCCGAGGTACGGGACACGGGGAGCCCTTGCTGCGAAGCGAGCAAGCGCCGGTATCGTCGGCGAGTGAAGATCGTGTACTACCCGGGCGAGTGCCCTACGCCCTCGGATGGCTCGGTGGTGACGATCGGGGCGTTCGACGGCGTGCATCTTGGGCACCGGCGGCTCATCGAACGGGTCAGGAGCACCGCCGCCGAGATCGGGGCAGTGTCGGTTGTTGTCACCTTCGACAAGCACCCGGCAAGCGTGGTGCGCCCGGGGTCGGCCCCACTGTTGCTGACTGACCTCGACCAGAAGTTGGCCCTCCTGGAAGCCTCGGGGGTCGACATGGTCCTGGTCGTGCACTTCGACGCATCACGCGCGGCAGAGCCGGCAGAAGCCTTTGTCGACGAAGTCCTCGTCGACTGCCTGAACGCCCGGGCGCTGGTTGTTGGCCACGACTTCCACTTCGGTCGCAACAGGGAAGGCGATGTGGCGCTCCTCCAACGGATCGGGGCGCTGAGGGGTTTCGATGTGACCGGGATCCGGCTGGTCAGCTCCGGGGGGCACGCTGGGGAGGCCGCCCGGACCGGAGAGCTCGGGCCGATCTCCTCGACGGGGATCCGCCGCATGATTGCCAATGGTGAGGTCAGGGCGGCCGCTCAGCTGCTTGGCCGCTGGTACCAGCTGCGGGGGATAGTCTGCCACGGCGAAAAGCGCGGCAGAGAGCTCGGCTTCCCGACCGCCAACCTGGAGGTCGACAAGGCGATGCAGGTCTGCGCGGACGGCGTCTACGCCGGGTGGTACCTGAGACCGGACGGTACCCGGCACCAGACCGCGATCTCAGTCGGGCGGCAGCCGACTTTCTACGCCTCGAGGCCGGTCTCGCTCGTCGAGGCCCACCTGGTCGATTTTCAGGGGGACCTGTACGACGAAGTGGGTACGGTCGAACTGGTAGCCAGGTTGAGAGGCCAGGAAAAGTTCGGCTCGGTGGATGCCTTGGTCGACCAGATGACCGCCGATGTGGCGCAGACGAGGCTTACTTTGGCGGCCGCGTCCCTCTGAGCCAGCACTTTTGCAACTGCCGAGCGATGGGCGAGAGTGATACCGCTGTCCAGCTGCTAACATGAGCGGCGGCGTTGTGCCACGTAACTGCTCAGGCGACCGGGCCTTGTCCCGGGCGGGGGCGGACCTGTTTCACGGCGTCATTGTCCTGTTTTAAGCCAGCCCCATTCCAAGGACCTACCAAGCATGCCGGAAAAAGCACCGACCATCGAGGCCTACCGCCTCCATGAGACGGACACGGGTTCGCCCGAGGTACAGGTCGCTCTGTTGAGCGAGCGTATTGCCCACCTCACCGAGCACTTGAAGCTCAACAAGCACGACCATCATTCCCGACGCGGCCTGATGGTGCTCATCGGGCGTCGCCGTCGGCTCCTCGATTACGTGAGGAACAACGACGTCGAGCGTTACCGAGGGCTGATAGGCCGGCTGGGGCTACGCCGCTGATCGCGAGAGCCGAGGGGCAGGCTGTTGTCAGCTGCCAGTCGAGGACTTCCCGCCGGGCTTACTGCGCCGGCACCGGGAGGTCGTCAACTGACAACTGGCTCAGTTCCGCCCAGCGGCCTCAAGGGTCTTCAGTGACTGAAGACCCTCTATCTGTGGAAGCTGGCAGTGCCGGCTCCCACGGGCCGAAAGGAGAACACCACCTCTATGGGGGAGCCTTTTTCTGTTGAAGCGCCGGTTTCTGGCACCGGCAAGACCATAAGTTTCCAAACGGGCCTGTTGGCCCAGCAATCCCAAGGTGCGGTCGTCGCTCGGATTGGCGACACGATAGTGCTGGCCACTGCCAATGCGGCCTCGCACGCACCTGAAGGAATTGATTTCTTCCCGCTCACGATCGATGTCGAAGAGCGGATGTACGCGGCCGGCAAGATACCGGGCTCGTTTTTCCGCCGTGAAGGGCGGCCGTCCGAAACCGCCATCCTCACCGCGCGACTGATCGACCGGCCCCTGCGGCCCTCGTTCGCCGATGGCTACCGCAACGAGACCCAGGTGGTCATAACGGTCCTCGGTGCTGACCAGGTCAACCCGCACGACGTAATTGCGATAAATGCGGCCAGCGCGGCCCTAATGATCTCGGGGTTGCCCTTCGAAGGCCCGATCGGAGCGGTGCGGGTGGCTTATACCCAAGAAGGCAAATGGGTGCCCCACCCGACATATGACGAGGGCGACGAGTCGACCTTCGAGCTCGTGGTCGCAGGGCGGGCACTGCCCGACGGGGACGTTGCGATAATGATGGTCGAGGCCGGCGGGACCGAAAAGGCCTGGGCCTACTACAGCCAGGGAGCCCCGAAGGTGACCGAAGAAGTTATCGGCGAAGGCCTCGAGGCGGCAAAGACCTGGATCAAGGAGTCGGTGGAGCTCCAGCTCGAGCTCCAGGCCCGTGCCGGTTCGCGCGCACCGCTCGTCTATGCACCCCGCCGCGACTATGCACCGGAGGTCTTCGAGCGCGTGGAAGCCCTCGGGGCTGAGCGGATAGGCAAAGTGACCACCATCTCGCTCAAATCCGAGCGTGAGGCCGCACTGTCCGAGACAGCTGCCTCGCTGATCGAGGAACTGTCAGAAGAATTCGCAGGGAGAGAAAAGGAAATATCCTCAGCCGTCCGCTCGCTCACCAAAAAGCTGGTGCGCAAGCGGATCGTCGAGGAAGGCGTACGTATTGACGGCCGGGGCACTCGTGACCTCAGGCCGCTCAGTGCCCGGGTGGGCATACTCCCGACTGCTCACGGCTCGGGGTTGTTCCAGCGGGGGGAAACCCAGGTGCTCAACGTGACAACACTGGGGATGCCGCGCATGGACCAGATGATCGACACCATCGGCACCGAAGAAAAAAAGCGCTACATGCACCACTACAACATGCCTCCGTCTGCCAACGGCGAAGTAGGTCGCGTTGGTAGCCCGAAGCGCCGCGAGATAGGCCACGGCCTACTTGCCGAGAGGGCGCTGCTACCAGTGGTGCCAGCTTTCGAGGAGTTCCCCTACGCGCTCCGGCTGGTGTCCGAGGTGCTCTCGTCCAACGGCTCGACATCGATGGCGTCGGTGTGCGGTTCGAGCTTGTCGCTGATGGACGCAGGAGTGCCCATAAAGGCTGCTGTTTCAGGCATCGCGATGGGCCTTGTCAAAGAGGGCGACAGGTACGTGACGCTGACCGACATCCTGGGCGCCGAAGACGCCTTCGGCGACATGGACTTCAAGGTGGCCGGCCCGGCTGACTTCGTTACCGCCCTTCAGCTCGACACCAAGATCGATGGCCTCCCGGCTGCGGTGCTCGGCGACGCCCTCCGTCAGGCTCGGGAAGCAAGGCTGGCAATCCTCGAGGTCATGAACGCGGCGATCAGCAAGCCGCGCTCTGAGGTGAGCGACACCGCCCCCAAGATCGTGACCCTCGAGATCCCGATGGACAAGATCGGCGAGGTCATCGGGCCCAAGGGCAAGATGATCAACTCGATACAGCAAGAAACAGGTGCGGACATAGGCGTGGACGACAACGGCGTCGTCGGCACGGTCACTATCGGGGCACGCGACGGCGCTGCAGTGAAGGAAGCCCTGAAGAGGATCGAGCTGATACTCGACCCGCCGAAGGCCGAGGTCGGCGCGACCTACCGCGGCAAGGTGGTCAACATCACCAAGTTCGGCGCTTTCGTCAACATCCTCCCTGGCCGCGACGGTCTCGTGCACATCTCCAAACTTTCCAAGTTGTCGCAAGGTAAGCGCGTCGAGCGCGTCGAAGACGTGCTTTCCCTCGGCGAGGAACTCGACGTGCACGTCGACGACATCGACCCGATCGGCAAGGTTTCGCTTTCGATCGAGGACGGCTCAGGCACCTCTACGCCAGCCACGGGCCACAGCTCGGCTTCGCTCGACGCTCCAAACGGTGCGGACGGCGAAGGTGGCAACGGCCTCAAGACGGTGTCGTTCGAAGACACCTGGGAACAAGAGGCCCGTTCGACCTTTGGCGACCTCGGCCCATCAGCGGGCCCCCTTGAGCAGGCAGGTGGCCCTCCCGGGGGCCGGGGCGACAGGGACCGAGCCGGGGAGCCGCGCGGTCAGGGCGGCCCACGCCGCAACCCCCGCAGGCGGCACTAAGCGGTCTGTTATGCCAGGTGCTAGCACAAAGCCGCGAGCGCGAGCTTCTCGGGGCCCCCGCGACGTCGTTGAAACGACGGTGGTCGACGGGGGCCTGACAATTGTCACCGAGCACATGCCCGACGTGCTCTCGGTGAGCCTGGGTTTTTGGGTCGGCACCGGTTCGGTCGACGAGCCCGAACCGATCGCCGGTGCGTCGCATTTCTTGGAGCACCTGCTCTTCAAGGGGACCGCTGAGCGCGGCGCCCGTGAGATCGCCGAGCTTGTCGACGCAGTGGGTGGCGACCTGAACGCGTTTACCACCAAGGAGCACACGGCGTTTTATGTCAGGCTCCTGGCTGAATCGGCCGAGCTCGGCCTCGATATCCTCTCGGAGATCATCTGGGGGCCGGCGCTGCGCAAGGACGAGCTGGAAGCCGAACGGCAAGTGATCGTCGAGGAAATATTGATGCACAGCGACGAACCCGCCGAGGAAGTACACGACCTGTTCAACGCGGCGATGTACCCGGGTCACCCTCTCGGGCGCGACGTCCTGGGGCTGGAGGAGACCGTACGCGCCACGACGCGCGACCAAGTCGCCGAGTTCCACCGTAAGCATTACCGGACCGCCAATGTCGTGGTGACCGCGGCCGGCAGGGTCGAGCACGCCGCAATCGTCGAAGGCGTGGTGCGCCGGCTCGACAAGGCGGCTGATCAGATCGGACGGGACGTACTTTTGGGTGGGGCGAGGCCGGATCGCGTGGCTCCTTCGGCTCCAGCGCAGCGGCTCATGGTGCTCAACCGGCCAACCGAGCAGGCGCACATCATGATCGGGATGCCGGCGTTCGAGCGTGACCACCCGGACCGGCAGGTCCTGAACGTGCTCGACCACATTCTTGGCGGGGGAATGTCGAGCCGGCTCTTCCAGACGGTCCGCGAGGAAAGAGGGCTCGCTTACAACGTTTATTCCTACCGTTCCGGTTACCAGGGCGTAGGCGACCTGGCCGTCTATGCGGGTACCGCACCAAGTAGGGCTTCCGAGGTCCTGAAGATCGTTACAGAGGAACTGGACAAGATGGCGGCCAGCGGCCCGACACCCGACGAGCTGACGGCGGCGAAGAGCCACATCCGGGGTGCCACCGCCCTTGGGCTCGAGGACTCGGGAGCCCGGATGAGCCGCCTCGGTCGGTCTCAGCTCGCCCACGGCAGGGTGCCGTCGCTCGCTGAGCTCGATGCCCAGGTTGCTGCCGTCACCCGCGACGACCTCGCCCGCGTCGCCAAGACGGTCCTCGATGGGCCGCGGAGCCTTGTTGTGCTCGGGCCTTTCGATGACGACGCCTTCCCGGACTGGGACGGCCGGGCCAACGGTCACTGAACAAAGTGCTCCGCGTCGGGGTCTTCGGGGCCGCTGGCCGGATGGGGACAGCGGTCTGCGAAGCGGTCGGTGCTGACCCTGGTCTCGAGCTCGTGGCGGTCGTCGACCCAGCCCACGGCGGCGAGAAGTTAGGGCCCTCCGGCCTCGTCGCCGCCACAGGGCCGGAGGCGATGGCCGACGCCGGAGCAGAAGTCGCGGTCGACTTCACGGTTGCTTCGGCTGCTCAGGCCAACGCGATCTGGTGCGCCGACAACGGGGTCCACTCCGTGATCGGCACCACCGGTTTCTCGCCCGCGGTGCTTGCGGAGATGAAGGCCCGGTTCGAAGCCGGTGCTGCCAACTGCGTCGTCGCCCCAAACTTCGCAATCGGGGCGGTGCTCATGATGCGCTTCGCCGAGCTCGCAGCTCCCTTTTTCGAATCCGTCGAGATCGTGGAGCTGCACCACGACGGCAAGGTCGATGCTCCCTCAGGTACGGCGATATTGACTGCGCAGCGCATTTCCGAGGTCTTGAAGGACCGTGCCGCAAAAAGCGGGGGACCGGTCTCGCCGTCCCCAGCAGCGGGGCTCGGCACACGAATAGCACGCGGCACAGAAGCGGCGCGCGGCACAGAAGCGGCGCGCGGCACAGAAGCGGCGCCGGGTGTGAGAGTTCATTCGGTTCGCCTGCGGGGCCTGGTCGCCCACCAGGAAGTCCTCTTCGGCACCGCCGGCCAGACGCTCACGCTGCGCCACGACTCCATGGACCGGAGCTCTTTCATGCCAGGCGTGCTCCTCGCGGTAAAAGAGGTGCCTCACCGGCCGGGATTGACCGTCGGGCTCGACGCGTTGCTCGGCTTCTGACGTTGCCTGTCGTGGCACTAGGCTTGTCCACCATGCAACCCTCTGGGGCTGGGCGGGAGATGCGCTGATGCCAGTGCCCGGGCGCTTTGGCGCTGTCATCTGCGCCATGGTGACCCCCTTCGACGACGACGGCCGTCTCGATATAGGCGGAGCGGTGAAACTTGCCCGCTGGCTTGTTGACAACGGCAACGACGGCCTCGTCCTGGCCGGCACTACCGGTGAGGCGCCCGCTCTTTCTGACCAGGAGAAGCATGACCTCTGGAAAGCCGTGCGCGAGGTCGTAGGTGTGCCCGTGATCGCTAATACGGGCACGGCGAGCACCGCCCACTCAGTGGAACTGACCAAAATGGCGGCAGATGTGGGTGCCGACGCAGCGCTGGTGGTAACGCCCTATTACAACAGGCCCTCGCAGGCAGGCATCGAGGCCCATTTCCGCGCGATCGCTCAGGCGACCCGTTTGCCCGTCATCGCGTACGACATACCCAAGCGGACAGGGCGTGAGTTGCGGGCCTCCACTCTTGCGAGGCTTGCGGGCGACGGGGTGATCGCGGGTCTCAAGGATGCGGCCGGTTCGACCTCCGCCACTGCGGCCTTGATAGAACGATCACCGCACAGTTTCGAGGTCTACAGCGGCGAGGACGCCCTCACCCTCCCGCTGGTAGCAGTCGGGGCTGTCGGGCTCATAAGTGTGGCCTCGCATTGGGCTGGGCCGCAGATCAGCGAGATGATCGCCGCTTATACGAAGGGCGATACCGACGCTGCTATGGCGTTGAACGCCCGGCTTGTCGAGTCGTGGGAGTTCGAGGGCACTGAAGATGCTCCAAACCCCGTACCGACCAAGGCGATGCTGAGGGCGCTCGGCTTGCCTGCAGGCGAATGCCGCCTGCCGATGGGCACCACCCCTCCGGGCCT
>Ga0209415_10001198_pt1 | contig 49483 bp, 47 predicted proteins | sample PeaSoiSIISIP2007_FD_187696 | JGI IMG/M metagenome (GOLD analysis project Ga0209415, IMG submission 187696) | Peat soil microbial communities from Weissenstadt, Germany - SII-SIP-2007 (SPAdes) (version 2) | ecosystem: Environmental > Terrestrial > Soil > Wetlands > Peat | place: Germany... | reverse complement strand
CGAGCCGCTCGCGGCGATCCGCAGCGAATTCGATGCGGTGCGGATCGGGGAGGCGGAAACAACCGAGGAGATCGCGCGCGTGTGGCGCGAGGCGCAAAAGCTCATCGATCCCCATACGGCGGTCGGCATCGGCGCGGCACGCACCGCATTGGCGGTCCGGCCGCATATTCCGATGATCGTGCTCGGTACCGCTCACCCGGCGAAATTTCCCGCCGCGATCGAACGCGCCACGGGAATCACCCCGCCGCTACCGCCGCATCTGGCCGATCTCTTCACGCGCGAGGAACGCTTCGACATCCTGGCTAACGACGAGCGGGGCCTCGCAGCCTATATGCGGCAACGCTTGCGGGCTTCCAAAAGGGCGGCGTCATGAGCGTCGAAATCACGACACTGCCGTCCGGACTGCGCATCGTCACCGACCGTATGGACAATCTCGAGACAGTGTCGCTCGGCGTCTGGGTGGCGGCCGGCTCGCGGCACGAAAGGCCGCGCGAACGCGGGCTCTCGCATCTTTTGGAGCACATGGCCTTCAAGGGCACGCGGCGGCGCTCGGCCCGCGACATCGCCGAGGAGATCGAGACGGCAGGCGGTGACCTCAACGCCGCGACGAGCGTCGAGCAGACTGCCTATTATGCGCATGTGCTTGCCGGCGACACGCGTCTGGCGCTCGACATACTCGCCGACATCCTGACCGAAAGCACGTTCGACGCGCAGGAGCTAGCACGCGAGAAGCGCGTCATCCTGCAAGAGATCGGCGCCGTGCAAGACACGCCCGACGATCTCGTCTTCGACCTCTTCAGTGCGGCGGCCTTTCCGGAACAGCCGATCGGCTTGCCGATCCTCGGCACGCCCGAACATGTCCGGGCCTTCGATCGGGGCATGATCGCCGCCTATCTCGACAGCCACTACCGCAGCGGCGCGACGACGATCGGCGCGGCCGGCGCCGTCGATCATGCCGAGATCGTCGATGCCGCCGCCGCGACCTTCGCAAACCTGCCCGACCAGTCCGCCCGGAGCATGGTCCCGGCGCGCTATCTCGGCGGCGAGAAGCGGGCGAAACGGCGGCTCGAACAGGCCCATGTGGTGATCGGTTTCGAGGGCGTCGCTTACACCGACCCGGCGCATTATGCGCTTCATATCTTCGCCAATGCGCTGGGCGGCGGCATGTCCTCGCGGCTCTTTCAAGAGGTGCGCGAGAAGCGCGGCCTCGCCTATGCGATCAACGCTTTTCATTGGGGCTATACGGATACCGGGCTCTTCGGCTTTTACGCCGCGACGGCTCAGCAGCACGTCGCGGAGCTGATGCCTGTGGCGCTCGATTGCGTGGCCGCGGCCGCGCATGACCTCGGCGAGGCCGAAGTCCAGCGCGCCAAGGCGCAAATGAAGGTCTCGATTCTGACCGCGCTCGAATCGCCGACCGCGCGCGCCGAACAGATCGCCCGACAGATCCTCGCTTTCGGGCGCGTTCTGACGTGGGAGGAAATCGTCGAAAAGATCGATTGCCTGAGCGTTGCGGCGATCCGCGCCGCGGGGGCCGCGGCGCTGCGTTCGCCGCCGACTGTTGCGGCCGTCGGGCCGATCGCTAAAGTCTATTCGCCGGACCGGGTCGGCGAACGGCTCGGTTCTATGTAGCGGAGGACGGCTTGGCTCTGTTTCGTCTCGGCCCGCCGAGCGACATCGCGAATTTCGTGCGCGGCGAAGGCGTCTATCTGCGGCCGCCCGAGATGCGCGATTACGAGGCCTGGGCCGATTTGCGCGAGCACAGCCGGGCTTTCCTCACGCCCTGGGAGCCGACCTGGCCTGGGGACGACTTGACCCGCACCTCGTTCCGCCGCAGGCTGCGCCGGCACGTGCAGGAGATCGCCGACGACGAGGCCTATCCTTTCCTGATCTTCCGCGAAGGCGACGATGTGCTCGTCGGCGGTCTGACGCTCGGCCAGATCAAGCGCGGCGTCGCGCAATCCGCGACGCTCGGCTATTGGATGGGTCTGCCCTTCGCCGGAAAGGGTCTGATGTCGCGTTCGGTCCGAGCGATGGCGGGATTCGCCTTCACGAGCTTGCGGCTGCATCGGATCGAGGCGGCTTGCTTGCCACACAATGAAGCATCGATAAAACTATTGGAGCGCAATGGTTTCAAAAGGGAAGGGCTGGCCCGCGCGTATCTGCGGATCAACGGGCTCTGGCAGGACCATTTCCTTTACGCGCTTCTCGAGACGGACCCGCTTCCTTTGCGGGTTTCACGGCGCGATCGCGCCTGAGCGGGGCACAATGTCGGTCTTTCGCGTGCGGCCCTTGTGGCGTCGGATATCGCTTGCCCTCGTCCTTCTCGGAGCCGGAGCAACCCCGGCGGGCGCGATCGAATCCGTACGCGTGCCGCTCGACGCCTCCGCCATCGATCTCACCAAGGCGATCGAGAGCTATAGTTCGCAGGGCGACCGCCTTCTCGTTTCGACGGCGCCGGGATCGGATGGGATCGTCCGCCGCATCGAGGTGCGGGCGCTCGAGGCCGGGACGCATCCGAGCTGGATCGTCTTCGCGCTCACCAATGACACCGACGAGCAGATCGAACGGCTCGTCGTCGCGCCGCATTTCCGCCTCGTAGGCTCAGGCGTGATCTGGCCCGATCTCGGCGCTTCGCGCATTTCGGCGATCACCGCGAGCCAGGGCTTCCCGCCGGAGCGGGAGGAGAGTGCCGATGCAGATGTCTTTCGGCTGACGCTCGATCCCGGCACGACGGTGACCTATGTCGCCGAGCTGCGCGCCGCCAGCTTGCCGCAGCTCTATCTGTGGGAGCCGGATGCCTATAAGGACAAGCTGACGAGCCTCGCCCTCTACAAGGGAATCGTGATCGGCGTCGCCGGATTGCTGGCGCTGTTTCTCACCATCGTTTTCGTCGTCAAGGGCGCGGTGATCTTTCCGGCGGCCGCGGCGCTCGCCTGGGCGGTGCTCGCCTATGTCTGCATAGACTTCGGATTCTGGAGCAAGATTTTCAACACGTCTGCGCAAACCGACCGGATCTGGCGCGCCGGAGCGGAGACGGCGCTCGCGGGGACGCTGCTCGTCTTTCTCTTCGCCTATCTCAATCTCAACCGATGGCATGTGCGCGCCTCGCGCGTCGCGATCGGCTGGCTGCTCTTTCTCGTCGCGCTGATCGGCCTCGCGGTCTACGACGCGCCGGTCGCCGCCGGCGTCGCGCGAATTTCGCTGGCGACGGTCGCCGCGGTCGGCTTCATCCTCGTGCTCTATCTTTCGACGCATGGGTACGACCGCGCGGTGATGCTGATCCCGACCTGGTTTCTTTTGCTCGTTTGGATCGTGGCCGCGGCCTTCACCGTGACCGGCTCGCTCACCAATGATCTCGTATCGCCGGCGCTCATCGGCGGCCTCGTCCTGATCGTCATGCTGATCGGTTTCACGATCATGCAGAACGCCTTTGCCGGCAGTGGGCTTGGCCACGGTGCGATCAGTGACGTCGAGCGCAAGGCGCTGGCGCTCACCGGCTGCGGGGACATTATCTTCGATTGGGACGTGGGCTCGGACCGCATCTATGTGAGCCCCGAGGTCGAGGTGCAACTCGGGCTCTCACGCGGCACGCTCGAAGGGCCGGCCTCCGCCTGGCTCGAACTTCTGCATCCTTTCGAGCGCGACCGCTATCGCGCCTGTCTCGACACGATGCTTCAACAGAGACGCGGCCGGATCAACCAGGAGTTTCGCCTGCGTGCCGCCGACGGACATTATTTGTGGTTTCATCTGAAGGCGCGGCCGGTCACCGGCCAGGAGGGCGAGGTGGTCCGGGTCATCGGCACGCTCGCCGACGTGACCGAGCACAAGACGGCCGAGATGCGGGTCCTGCATGACGCCGTCCGCGATAACTTGACCGGCCTGCCGAACCGGGAGCTTTTCTTCGATCGGCTCGAGGCCGCGCTTCTCCTCTCTCAGACCGACTCGAAGATTCGCCCGACCGTGATCTCTATCGATATCGACAGATTCAAGCAGATCAACGAGACGATCGGCTTTTCAGCCGGCGATTCGATATTGCTGACGATCGCCCGCAGGCTCGGCCGCATCCTCAAGCCGCAAGATTGTTTGGCGCGTCTCTGCGGCGATCAATTCGCCGCCATCATCATCTCGGAAACCGAGACGGATCAGATCATCTCCGTCGCCAATATGGTTCGGCGCGCGGTTTCGACGCCGGTCACGTTCGGCGATAATGAGGTTCCGCTCTCGGCCTCGATCGGTCTCGCGCTCTACGATCCGCAATTGCATGCGAAGCGGGAAGACATGCTGAACGATGCCGAGATCGCGGTTCGGCACGGCAAGCGGATGGGCGGCAACCGCATCGAAGTCTTCCGGGCTTCGATGCGCACCTTGCGGTCGGATCGGTTGACGCTCGAAGGAGATTTGCGCCGCGCCCTTGATCGCGGCGAGATGAATATCCTGTTTCAGCCGATCATCCGGCTCGAAGACCGCACGGTCGCCGGGTTCGAGGCTCTGCTCAGATGGGATCATCCAAGGCTCGGCCGGCTCGGTCCCGCGGAGTTCATTCCCATCGCCGAGGAGACGGGCGGCATCGTCGACCTCGGCGTTTTCGTGATGGAACGCACCGCCCGCGAGCTTTCTGCCTGGCAGGCGGCTCTCGATGTCGATCCGCCGCTCTTTGCGAGCGTCAACATCTCTTCAAGGCAATTGTTGCGGCACGATCTGCTCCAGGACGTGAAGGGGGTTCTGTCTCGCTGGGAGGTGGCGCGCGGCACGCTCAAGCTTGAACTCACCGAAGGCCTCGTCATGGAGAATCCGGAATATGCGGCGCAGATTCTGGGCCGCATTCACGCGCTTGGCGCCGGCCTCTCGCTTGACGATTTCGGTACCGGCTATTCCTCGCTCGCCTATCTGCAGCGCTTCCCATTCGATACGATCAAGATCGACCGCTCCTTCGTTCGTCACAACGGCAAGGGAGCGCGGCCGATCATTTTGCGCTCCATCGTTACGCTGGCCCACGATCTCGACATGGCTGTCATCGCCGAAGGAGCGGAATCGGAATCCGATGCGATCGAGCTCTATCAGCTCGGCTGCGAATATGCGCAGGGCTATGCCTTCGGTCATCCGATGAGCGCGACGGATGCCCGCAAGCTCGTCGGCGCCGCCTCGATTGCCGCGTGAGCTCATCCTGCGCCGCGCGATGGGCGCGAGCGGCTCGATTGGAAAACAAGGGCGCGCCCTCGGTCTGCTCTCAGGGCCTGAGCCGTCGCGGCAAGCTCATCACGCGTGGCCGGATTGGGCGGATAAGAAGCCGGGATCTATGCCGAGCTTGCGCAAGGCGCGCTCATATTTCGATTCGAGCGGTGTATCGAAGATCAGCGCGCTGTCGGCCGGGCAGGTGAGCCAGCCGTTATGTTGCATTTCGTCTTCCAATTGGCCCGGCGACCAGCCGGCATAGCCAAGCGCCAGAACGGCGCGGTCGGGGCCGGCGCCATGCGCGATGGCGCGCAAGATGTCGATCGTTGCGGTCAGCGAGACGCCGGCGTCGATCGGCAAGGTCGAATTATCGATGTAAAAATCGTTCGAGTGAAGCACGAAGCCGCGCCCGGTCTCGACCGGGCCGCCCTTCAGGACCGGGACGGCGCCGGCCTGTGCCGGCAGCCTTATGGCCTCGTCGGGCCCGATGACCTCGAGCTGAACCAGAAGCTCCGAAAAATTCAGGCTGGGCGCGCGGCGGTTGATGATAATTCCCATCGCGCCTTCGTCGGAATGGGCGCAGAGATAGACGACGCAGCGGGCGAACCGGTCATCCATCATGCCGGGCATGGCGAGCAGCAATTGGCCGTCGAGATAGCCGTTCCCCTTACCTTTGTACGTCATGCTTGCCATCATTCGTGCCCTATTCAGTATAGGATCACATGGGTCTCGGAAGTCCAAATTTCAGCTCTCGGTCATGAGAAACCGCCAGGGAGATCTGTGTTGAAGATGATTATAGGCAAGACTCGTTCCCCCCGCTGCGCGCCTATGTTGGCGCAGCTGGGCGCGTTTGGCCATCTTCTTTTTGCGGGCCGTCTTGGCCTTGGAATCGCGCTCTGCCTTGGCGCGCTCCCGGCCAAGTCCGATCCCTTCGCCAGCCCCTGGTCGGGGCAGCAGGGGGATAAGGCGCAGATGCGGCTTATCGCCGCCGGCCGCGACCATGGCATTTATAGAGTCGCCGCGGAGATAAAGCTTTCGCCGGCGGCCATCACCTATTGGCGCGCGCCGGGCGATGCCGGCGTGCCGCCTCAATTTTCGGTGACGGATTCGGAGAACGTGGCCAATGCCGAGGTTCTCTTCCCGGCCCCGCACCGCATCGACGAACAGGGCATCGAAGCCTTCGGCTATCGCGGCGGCGTCGTATTTCCGATTCATGTCGCAGCGCGGGATGCGGCGGAGCCCGTGCGTCTTCGCCTGACTGTCGCTTACGCCGTCTGCGATAATATCTGCCTGCCTGAAAAAAGCAGCGCCGAGCTGATTTTGCCCAAAAGCGTCGACAGCCCGGAGGACGCCGCGGTCGCTGCCGCCGAAGCACGCGTGCCTTTGGCGCTGGCGCCCAAAGATCTCGCAGAGAAGCTGAGCGTGGTGCCGGACAAGACCGCGACGAGTCCGACCTGGCTGCTGACCTGGAAGGGCGATTTCCAACCGACCGATCTTTTTGCCGAAGCGCCCGAGGGCTGGGTCTTGGAGACGCATCGGCGCGCCGACGGGCTTTTCTCCATCGTCGCAGTCGAACAACCGCTCACGCCGCATCGGGTGCCGGTCCGATTGACCCTGACCGGATTGCAGAAGGCCTATGAGTTCATGACCGAGCTTGAAATTCCGGCGAAATCATCGGCACTGCCGGTCACGCCGTCCAAGGAGCGGCAAGCCGGGCCCGCGATCGGAACCAAGTAAGCGAGCGGCAATTTCTCGTGATCCGCGCATCCGGCCGGCAAGGACCGCGCGCGGCGTCGAACCGCCTGGGAGCAGGCAGCGCCATGACCCGAGCTCGCCCGGCGCCCCCCGCGCATGAACCGATCAGTACTCCGCGTCCGAGCGAAGCCGCGGCACAATTGCGGGAGGTCGCGCGCGAAGCGGCCGTCTGCCAGCGCTGTCCGCTTTATCGAGACGCGACGCAAGTGGTGTTCGGCGAGGGCCCGGTCGGCGCGCTGATCATGTTGGTCGGCGAGCAGCCGGGCGACCAGGAAGACCGCGTCGGCCGGCCCTTCGTCGGTCCCGCCGGCCGCATCCTCGATCAGGCGCTCGCGGAAGTGGGCCTCACCCGCGGTTCGACCTATGTGACCAACACGGTGAAGCACTTCAAGTACGAGCAGCGCGGCAAGCGGCGGCTGCACAAACAGCCGAACCGGGGCGAGGTGAAAGCATGCCGCTGGTGGCTCGATCGGGAACTCACCTTGGTCCGCCCGAAGCTCGTCGTCGCTCTGGGTACGACCGCGGCGCGTGAGATCGTCGAGCGGCCAATCGTGCTGGCGCGAACACGCGGCCAACATCTCATCCTGGGCGATGGTCGCCACGTCCTGGCGACCATCCATCCCTCGGCGATCCTGCGTATGCCGGACGAGACCGCGCGCCATCAGGCTTTCGGCGAATTTGTCGATGACCTGAGAGAGGCGGTCAGGATCGCGGAATCGCTTGGCTGAAGCGCGTACGGGCAGCTGAGACTGGCTTCCAGCCGCCCATGCATTCAATGCCTGTCAACGGCGGCCATGCGCGGCTCCGCCACCATAATAGATGTACTTCAGCTGATGGATGAAGAGATCATCCATGTTCCTGATGTCTTTGGTAAAGAGGCCCATGATTTGCTCCCAGGTTGAAAGGCAACGACATTCTCCTGCGCCGGAATCGGGCGGACGAATGCGCGCTGTCCGGCAAACGGCGCGGGGCGCCCAGGCGTTCCACAGCAAAGGGCGAGCGCGGCGTGGGCTTTGGCATAGGCGCGCGGCGGTGCGGCGGAAGGCATGCGTTGGCGGCCCGGCTGACCAATTGCTGCCCGCGCCGATTAAGCTAGACTGCGCTTTTCGTGAGGACAGGTTCATGGCGATCAAAGTCGGTGATGCGTTGCCGCAGGTTGCGTTCACGGTAATGAGCCCGGAAGGTCCGCAGAGGCGCACCACGGACGAGATCTTCAAGGGGCGACGGATCGTGCTCGTGGGCGTGCCCGGCGCTTTCACCCCGACCTGTTCGCTCAATCATCTGCCGGGCTATGTTGCCAAGGCCGACGACATCAAGGCGAAGGGGGTCGACGCGATCGCGGTGACCGGCGTCAATGATGTCTTCGTCATGAATGCCTGGGCGAAGGCGTCCGCCGCCGACAGCGAGATTGTCTTTCTCGCCGACGGCAGTGCGGCCTTCGCGAAGGCCATCGGCCTCACCGTCGACCTTACTGAACGCGGCCTCGGCCTGCGCTCGCAACGCTATTCGATGCTCGTCGAGGATGGCGTCGTGCGCAAGCTCAATGTCGAGGAATCGCCCGGCAAGGCGGAGATCTCGGCGGCCGACGCGCTGTTGAATCAGCTCTGAGGAGCTTGCACGCCCCACTCCCTGCAAGCGAGGGAGCTGGGCACATTGACGGGCCGGCGCGGCGCCAATAATGAAGGAAGAAAAGGAGAAAGCGCCCGTGTCCGATGAGCATTATAATATCGTTTTCCTCGACCGCGCGACGATCGGCGTCTCGGTCCGTGCGCCGAAATTCCCGCATACGTATGAGGAATATCAGGCGACTTTGCCGGACCAGGTGGTCGAACGTCTTGCTAGCGCCGAGATCGCCATCATCAACAAGGTCCCCATGCGGGCGCCGAGCCTCGAAAAGCTGCCGGACCTGAAACTGATCGCGGTTGCCGCCACCGGCACCGATTGCGTCGACAAGGCCTATTGCAAGGCGCATGGCATTACGGTGTCGAACATCCGCAACTATGCGGTGAACACGGTGCCGGAACATACGCTGGCGCTGATCTTCGCGCTGCGCCGCAGCCTCATCCCCTATGTGCTCGACGTGCGCCGCGGCAAGTGGCAGACGATCGACCAGTTCTGCTACTTCGATCACCCCATCCGCGATATCGCCGGTTCCACTCTCGGTCTCGTCGGTTTCGGGGCGCTCGGCAAATCGGTCGCCCGCCGCGCCGAGGCGCTGGGCATGAAAGTGATCGCCACAGACGTCTTCGATTTCCCCGGCAAGGTCGATCTCGACACGATCCTGACCCAGAGCGACATTATATCACTGCATTGCCCGCTGACCGAGACGACGCGCAACATGATCGGGGCGGCCGAATTCAAGAAGATGAAGAAAGACGCGATTCTCATCAACACCGCGCGGGGTGGGCTCGTCGACGAGAAAGCTCTCGTTGAAGCGCTCAAGAGCGGCGAGATCGCCGGCGCCGGATTCGATGTCCTGACCGTCGAGCCGCCGAAGAACGGCAATGTCCTCCTCGAGGCGAACCTGCCGAACCTGATCGTCACGCCGCATGTCGCCTGGGCAAGCCACGAGGCGATGACCGGCCTTGCCAACCAGCTCGTCGACAACATCGAAGCCTGGGTCGCAGGCAAGCCGCAGAACGTCGTGCTGGAATAGCCGCGCTTTTCGGACTCATGCCAGCTTGTTTTCCAGCGCGATGCGCACGAGGTCGAGGGGCGTGCGCGCGCCGAGCTTGCGTTTCAAGATCGCGCAGCTGTTGGCGACCGTCTTATAGGACACGTTGATCACGCCGGCGATCTCGGCCATGCTCTTGCCGTTGCGCAGAAGCCGCAGAATTTCCAGTTCGCGCGGATTGAGCCCGCTCAGGGAATCGCCGCGCCGGCCGGGATCGAGGAAGGCGAGCTTTTGCGCCATCTCCGGCAAAAGGAACGTCCGGCCCGCCGCAACCGCGCGGATCGCCGCGACGAAGCGAGCAGGATCTTCGCATTTTCCAATATAGCCCCTCGCTCCGTTCTCGATCGCGCGCGCCGCGAAGATCGGGTCGTCGTTCATCGTGAAGATGATGACCCGCGCGTCCGGATCATGTTGCAGAATCCGCTGCGTCAGTGCGAAGCCCGAGACACCCGGAAGATTGACGTCGATCACCACGACATCGGGACGCGCCGCGACATAGCGCTCGTAGGCGTCCTCCGCATCGAGCGCGTCCATCACATCGATGTCGGGATAGGGCGAGAGCATGGCCCGGCACCCCGAGATGATGACCGGATGATCGTCGACGACCAGAACTTGCATGACGCCTCCCAGCGGTCGCTTTGGTAACGGCATCCTCTCTCGGTGGCGCTGGCCCTGTCAATAAGCCTGTGCAAGCAAGCACTTGAAGGGCTTCGCGGCCGCCGCCCGATCGAGATATGTTCCCGGTGACTTTTGGATAAATTCATATGTCGGCGGGGTCTTTGCGCGGCGAGACGGGGTAGAAGAGCGGCCGCAAGCCCATTAAAGTCGCGGCATGGGTCTTACGAGGCGCTGACAATGCGAACACTTTCCCTGCGCGCGCGCCTGAATCTTTTGCTTGGCGCGCTGCTCTTTGTTTCCCTTCTGGCCAATATCGCCTTCATTGCGTGGAACGCCGGGCCGCGGGTGCGCTCGGAAAGCGAGACCGACGCACGTCTGTCGCGCGAACTCATTGAGACGGCGCTGGCGAGCCTGCAGGAGACGCCGGACCCCGGACCACCCTTGCGGCGGCTGCTCATGGACCTGCAGAACCTGCGGCACGTGCGGATCTTCGTGGCGGCGAATGAAGCCGAAGCCGAGTCCATGCCGATTATAACTTATGCGGATCCGAACGGCCCGCCACTCTGGTTCGTGCGTCTCTTCGAACCGCAATCGAGCCTGACGATCGTTCCCGCCACCATCCATGGCCGCAACTTCGGCGATGTCGTCATCGCGGCCGATCCTACCGACGAGGTCGCCGAGATTTGGGGCGAGGTCTGCTCGATCGTGGTGACGGCGTTCATCTTCGCGGCGTGCGTATTGGGGGTCATTCTCATTCTTGTCGGGCGTGCGCTTGACCCGCTCACCGATGTCGGCCATGCGATCACGCGGCTGGCGGGGGGAGACACAGGCATAAAGCTCGTGCCGCGCGGGCCGCCGGAGTTCATCGACATCTCCGAGAAGCTCAACGGACTCGCCGTCAACCTCGCCAGGGTGAACGCCGAGAACACCCGCCTGGTCCAGCAGATCATGAAGGTGCAAGAGGAGGAGCGCGGCCAGATCGCGCGCGATCTGCATGACGAGATGGGGCCGCATCTTTTCTGCATCCGTGCCAACGTGAGCGCGCTCTGCGAAAAATTGCAGGATCCAGCGCACGTCGGCAAGACCCTCGTCGCCATCGGCGAGCAGGCCGAAGCGATCCAGACTCTGCTCAGGCGCTTGCTGCAGCGGTTGCGGCCCGCCGGGCTCGGCGAACTCGGGCTTGCCGAAGCCCTGCGCACGCTTGTCGGCTCCTGGCGCGCGGCCCATCCCGAAATCGAGATTTCGCTCAGTGCGTCGGATGATTTCACCTCGGTCGACGAGAACATCGGGCTGGCGATCTACCGCGTCATCCAAGAAGGTCTCACCAACGTCTTTCGGCATGCCGCGGCAACCAAGGCCAGCATCAGCGTGGATTACGTAACGATGCGCGATCCCGGGCTGGCCAACGGAACAGCGACTGAAGCGCTGCGGGCGAGGGTCGAGGATAATGGCGTCGGAGTGCCGGACAGGTTCGAAAAGGGCATGGGATTGACCGGGATGAGCGAAAGAGTGCGGGCTTGTGGCGGCCGCCTCAGCGTTACCCGGCGTGCCGGCAGCGGGACGCTCATCGAAGCCGTTCTGCCGCTGGTCCACGCGCCAGCCTTGGAATCCGCTTGAAGCAGGCAAGCACCACGGCGAGCGGATGCCACGTTGAGTCGCTGAGGCTATGTCACGATAGAGTGCGGTCGGTTCAACCGATCGAGCGCGCCTTGCAAGATGTAGGCGGCCGCCATGCGGTCGACCACTTCGGCACGTTTGGCGCGCGAGACATCCTGCGCGATCAAGGCGCGGGTGACGGCGGCCGTCGACAGCCTCTCGTCCCAGAAGATGAAAGGGATCGCGGTCAGGGCGCCGAGATTGCGGACGAAGGCGCGCGTCGATTGGGCGCGCGGGCCCTCGCTTCCGTCCATATTGAGCGGCAGGCCGACCACGAGGGCGGCGACATCGAATTCTTTCGCCCGCGCGAGCAATTTCGCCGCATCGGCGGAAAATTTGCTGCGCTTGAGCGTTTCCAGAGGCGTTGCCAGGCTCCGCTCGACATCGGAGAGGGCAAGACCGATGGTCTTGGTGCCGAGATCGATTCCCATCAATCTTTGCCTGCCGGCGAGCCGGGACGCCAGATCTTCGATATTGGCCAGCTCCGCTGTCACTTCCCGCTTTCGTTCAAATAAGCGTCGCCTGCCGAGCGCCGGGCGGCCGCGCGGCATCTGAGGTCACCACGCACAAGCTCTTGCCGCAGCACGGCTCATCCTCCATCTTTCACGCATCAGGCGGAGGAAGACCATGAAACTCACTTGGCTCGGCCATTCGGCCTTTCGCATCGAGACCGGCGCCGCGGTCATCCTCATCGATCCATTCCTGCGCGGCAATCCCAAATTCAAGCTCGATTTCGCCGCCGCGACCGCCGGCGCCACGCATATCCTGCTGACCCACGGCCACGACGATCATGTCGGCGACAGCGTCGATATCGCCAAGGCGAGCGGGGCCGAGCTCATTTCCAATTTCGAGATCTGCATGTATCTCACCGGGCGGGGCGTCGCAAAGATCAATCCTGGCAATACCGGCGGGACGATCGCCTGCGGCGATTTCAGCGTGAGCTTCACGCAAGCCCTGCATTCGTCGAGCACGATCGTCGACGGCCGCTTCATCTATCTCGGCAATCCGATGGGCCTCGTCGTCACGCCGCGCGAGGGACCTGTGCTCTATCACATGGGCGACACCGACATCTTTTCGGACATGGCGCTCGTCAACGAGCTGCATCATCCCAAGATCGGCCTGGTGCCGGTCGGCGATCGGTTCACCATGGGCGGCAGGACGGCGGCCGAGGCCGTGCATCGCTATTTCGCCTTCGAGGCCGTGGTGCCCTGCCACTACGGCACCTTCGATCTCCTCGCCCAGGACCCGAGCGAATTCGTCGCGGCCGTGGGCGCGAAGCCGAAGGTGCTCGTGCCGCAGATCGGCGAGGCGATCGTCCTATGAGACATGGAGCGCGGCTCATCCCTCCCCGTTCGGGGAGGGATCACGCCCCTCGCATTGCCCCGGCGGCCCTCGGGATGTATAGGCTCGCTCCTGCTTTCGCTCCGAAGCTCGAGAGTGCCCATGCCCGTCGATCAGGCGACCGTGCGCCGCATCGCCCATCTTGCCCGCATCAAGCTCCCTGAGGCGGAAGTGCCGCATCTGGCCTCCGAGCTCAACGCCATCCTCGCCTTCGTCGAGGAGCTGAGCACCGTCGATGTCGCAGGCGTCGAGCCGATGACCTCGGTCATGCCGATGCGGATGAAGCAGCGGCCCGATGTCGTCACCGACGGCGACATCGCCGATCAAATCGTCGCCAATGCGCCGGCGAGCGAAGATCATTTCTTCGTCGTGCCGAAAGTCGTGGAATAGGGCGCCGGCGATATCGAATTAGAGAGCAGCGATTTTGACCGATTTGACCGAATTGAGCCTCGCCGCGGCACGCGATGCCCTGGTGAAGAAGGAAGTTTCCGCTGTCGAACTCGCCAGGGCCCATATCGCGGCGATCGAACAAGCGCGGGTGCTCAATTGCTTCATCGCCGAGACGCCGGACAAAGCGCTGGCCATGGCTGGCGAGTCGGACGCGCGGCTCAGGCGCGGCCAAGCCCGTCCGCTCGAAGGAATTCCGCTCGGCATCAAGGATCTTTACTGCACCAAGGGCGTGACGACGACGGCAGCGAGCCACATCCTGGAAAATTTCGTGCCGCCCTATGAGTCCACCGTAACCGCCAATCTCTGGCGCGACGGAGCGGTGATGCTCGGCAAGCTCAATCTCGATGAATTCGCCATGGGCTCGTCAAACGAGACCTCCTATTTCGGGCCGGTGATCTCGCCTTGGCGGCGGCCCGGTTCGAACATGAAGCTCGTCCCCGGCGGCTCGTCGGGCGGCTCGGCGGCGGCCGTCGCGGCGCGGCTCTGCTACGGTGCGACGGCGACCGACACCGGCGGCTCGATCCGCCAGCCCGCCGCGTTCACCGGCACAGTGGGCATCAAGCCGACCTATGGACGCTGCTCGCGTTGGGGGATCGTCGCCTTTGCCTCGTCGCTCGACCAGGCAGGCCCGATCGCCCGAACGGTGCGCGATGCCGCGATCCTGCTTCAATCGATGGCCGGACATGACCCAAAGGATGCGACCTCGGTCGATCGGCCGGTGCCCGACTATGCGGCCGCGGTCGGCACATCCATCAAAGGCAAGGTGATCGGCATTCCGAAGGAATATCGCCTCGACGGCATGCCGGCCGAGATCGACAGACTGTGGGGCGAAGGCGTCGCCTGGCTGAAGGCGGCGGGCGCCAAGATCGTCGAGATCTCCCTGCCGCACACCCGCTATGCGCTGCCCGCTTATTATATCGTGGCGCCGGCCGAGGCTTCGTCCAATCTCGCCCGCTATGACGGCGTGCGCTACGGGCTGCGTGTTCCGGGCAAGGACGTCATCGATCTTTACGAGAACACAAGGGCGGCCGGCTTCGGCAAGGAGGTCCGCCGCCGGATCATGATCGGCACCTATGTGCTCTCGGCCGGCTATTATGATGCCTATTATGTGCGGGCGCAGAAGATCAGGACCTTGATCAAGCGCGATTTCGAGACGGCCTTCGCCGAGGGCGTCGATGCGATCCTGACGCCGGCGACGCCGTCGGCCGCCTTCGGCTTGGGCGAAAAGGGCGCCGCCGATCCGGTCGAGATGTATCTGAACGACGTTTTCACGGTGACGGTGAACATGGCGGGCCTGCCGGGGATCGCCGTGCCAGCCGGAACTTCGTCCGAAGGCCTGCCGTTGGCGCTTCAGTTGATCGGCCGCGCCTTTGAGGAAGAGACCTTGTTCGCCCTCGCATCGGTGATCGAACAGGCCGCGCCGAAACTGCAATTGCCACTGAGGTGGTGGGCTTAATCCTTCCCCTTTGAGGGGAAGGTGTCAGCGGCGCGAAGCGACGCTGACGGATGGGGTGAGACCCCACCCGGCCGCTTCGCTGCCACCCTCCCCGTGCCGGGGAGGGATTGCGCTGAGGGTATGATGGCGAACGAAATTGCCCGCCGATTGCGCAAGACGATGACGCCGCAGGAGGTGAAGCTCTGGGTGCATCTCCGGGCATTGAAGGAGCAGGGCTTGCATTTCCGCCGGCAGGTGCCGCGCGAGGGCTATATTGTCGATTTCGCCTGCTTGAAATCGAAGCTCATCATCGAAATCGATGGCGCTCAACATGGTGAGCCTGCGAAGCTGCTACGGGATGCCGAGCGCGATGCGAGGTTCGCGGCGGCGGGCTTCAAGGTGCTGCGCTTCTGGAACAACGAGGTGAATGAAAATCTCGACGGCGTCGTCGAGACCATTTACCGAGAGGCCGAAGTGCGGTGACAATCCCTCCCCTGCAAAGCAGGGGAGGGTGTCAGCGAAGCGCAGCTTCGCTGACGAGTGGGGTAAGCTTCGCTGATGGATAGGATGCCTCGGATAGGGCCGGTTCTGTATCAACCTCCCCACCCGTCGTCGGTGCTTCGCGCCGACGCCACCCTCCCCGTACCGGGGAGGGATTGCGCACCCTATCGCTGAGGCAAATCACGCGCAGTGGCACCGGGCCCATAAATGCTATTATGTTAAAGAGAGAGAAACGGCTCCAACTCCCGAAATTCTTAGGCACGAAGCAAGCTCATGAACACGCACGCCAACCCGCCCAAGCTCATCAAAGGCGCGACCGGCGATTGGGAAATCGTGATCGGCATGGAGGTCCATGCTCAGGTCATCTCCAAGGCCAAGCTGTTTTCCGGCGCCTCGGCCGAATTCGGCGGCGAGCCCAACGCGCATGTCTCGCTGATCGATGCCGCCATGCCGGGCATGTTGCCGGTCATCAACGCCGAATGCGTGGCTCAGGCGGTGCGCAGCGGGCTCGGCCTCAAAGCCAAGATCAACCTGCGCTCCCACTTCGACCGGAAGAATTACTTCTACCCGGATCTGCCGCAGGGCTATCAGATCTCCCAATACAAGAGCCCGCTCGTCGGCGAGGGCATCGTCATCGTCGACGTCACGCCGACCGAGCGGATCGAGGTCGGCATCGAGCGCCTTCATCTCGAACAGGATGCTGGCAAGTCGCTGCACGACCAGTCGGCGACGGAATCGTTCGTGGACCTCAACCGCGCCGGCGTCGGCTTGATGGAGATCGTCTCGAAGCCGGACATGCGCTCCGCCGAGGAGGCCAAGGCCTATGTGGCCAAGCTGCGGACGATCCTGCGCTATCTTGGGACCTGCGACGGCAATATGGAGCAGGGCTCGCTGCGTGCCGACGTCAATGTCTCCGTGCGCCGGCCGGGCGATGCTTTGGGCACCCGCTGCGAGATCAAGAACGTCAATTCCATCCGCTTCATCGGTCAGGCGATCGAGGCCGAGGCGCGCCGCCAGATTGGCATTCTCGAGGACGGAGGCACGATCGACCAGGAGACGCGGCTCTTCGATCCAACCCGTGGCGAGACGCGCTCGATGCGCTCCAAGGAGGAGGCGCATGACTATCGCTATTTCCCCGATCCGGATCTTTTGCCGCTCGAGCTCGATCAGGCCTATGTCGATGTCCTCGCCGCGGCTTTGCCGGAATTGCCTGACGCCAAGAAGGCCCGTTTCATCGCCCGATACGGGCTGCCGGCCTATGACGCAGGCGTTCTCGTCGCCGACAAGGAGACCGCCGATTACTTCGAAGCGACATTGGCACATGCGGGCAAGAGCCGCGATCCCAAGGCCGTCGCCAACTGGATCATGGGCGACGTCGCGGCCTATGCGAATTCGCTCGGCCTCTCGGTCCCGCAGACCCATCTGAAACCGGCGCAGATCGCGGGTCTCGTCGATCTCATCGCCAACGGCACGATCTCGGGCAAGATCGCCAAGGACCTGCTCTTGATCCTCATCGCCGAGGAGAAGGATGCCGAACCCAGTGCCATCGTCGAGGCGCGGGGCATGAAGCAGGTGACCGATCTCAGTGCGATCGAGGCCGCGGTCGACGCCATCATCGCGGCCAATCCGGACAAGGTCGCACAAGCGCAAGCCAAGCCTTCGATGCTCGGCTGGTTCGTGGGACAGGTGATGAAAGAGACCCGCGGCAAGGCCAATCCGCAGGCCGTCAACGAGCTCTTGAAGTCGAAACTCGGCATCTGAGCGGCCTACGAATCACCAATCGATTCGCTCGATTCGCGTTTCGAGGCCGCGCCAAGCCCCTCGCGGCGGTCTTTCCGCTGTGTTTTTTTCTTGTCCCACGAAATTTTTTTTCAGGCCTCCAGCTGCTGCGGATGGTGCTGAAGAAGCCGCTGAAAGCCGGGGATCGATCGACAAAGAACTGATGCGAGCATGGGCTCGGCGCACCGCGCCGCTGCTTTGCATGATGAAATCGGAAACGCCGAAAGGCATGCAGAGAATGTCATGTGCAATTGACCGCGACTTCGCGAAGAATGTTGATAGATGCAAGAAAAACAATGACTTTACGCAACGACACAGAATTGAGTGCCGCGCCTGCGCGACGATTGCAAAGCGTATCGCCGAGCTTTGCGAGCTTCCTCGCGCCACCTCAATCGTCTCACAGAATTGAGCTCGATCGGATCGCGATCGCGCCCGCACATGCACTGCAGATGCGTTGGCGCGAGGGCTTCGATGCATGCGCCGAAAGGCAGGATCGACGCGCGATTCGCGTTTTTGCGCGCACGTGCCTCTTGCACGACTGATTAACCGCGCTACGCTAATCAAGCCTCTTGTCGGCAGAGAACCCACGCCGACAAATTAGCAGAGGGAACTCGATCATGGTGAAGGCTACCACCAAGCGTAAACCCGCGAAGAAGCACGCGGCGAAGAAGCATAGCGCTAAGAAGGCTACGCGTAAGTCGGCCTCGAAGAAGAGCGCATCCAAAAAGGGCGCGTCGAAGAAAAGAGCTGGCGTCAAGACCGCGGCAAAGAAGGCTCACAGAACGACGGCGCGCAAGTCGCCGGCCAAGAAGGCCAGTTCAAAAAGGGCTGGCGCCAAGAAGAGCGCCCGCAGGGCTGCTCCTCGCGCCCCGAAGCCGCCGATGGCTCCGATGCCGGAGACGGTCTAAGCTCATCGAAGGAGGAGGACGGAGACGGCCAGTCTGGCCTTTCATGCGGGGCTTCGCATGAAAGGGTGCATGGGACCCCGGTGCCGGTTGTCCCGCCTCCGTCTCTTCTGAGCGGCCGTGCGATGTCGTCGGCTGGAGAAGCGGCTAACCGCTGATGTCTTGTTGACCTATCGCACCAGGCAGGACTGGGCAAAGGTAAACCAGATCTTCTCGGTCGCGGCGCCGCTCGCCTTCATCTTTTGCCATTCGAGCGCGCATTCGTGCATGCGCGCGCGAGTGTAAGGCGGAAGTCGCAGCAGTTTACCGGGTGTCCAGGGCGGGGCCGAGGTCTCGCCCGCGACTCCTGGGTCTGGCGTCTGCGGCGGAGCCGTGGCGACTGGAGGTGCGGGCGACGCGAGAGTCGAAGGCCGGGCGGGCGGCATCGGCACCGCAGTGGCTGCCGGCGTGGCGGATTCGTCTTGCGCCATCCCTCTGGCAACCCAAGAAGCGTTGAGCGCCAGGCCGAGGACAAGGGCCAAACCAGCAGCGCCGATCGCGACATGATCCGCCCGGCCGCAAATGCGGCGCAGGCGATCACCCGCAATGGAAATCTGTCGGAAAATCCCGTGCATCGTTCGCGGCGGCTCTCCGGCCAGCATGGAGCCGACAATGACGAGAACTACGCCCGCATCATGGCATGAGCCTTAATCGATCGGGGACGGAGGCTGAGCGCCCGAGCGCGGCCAGTGCGCCACGGGCGAAATCGTTGGTTGGCCCCAGCGGAGCGATCGCAGCATGGCTGGTTTGGCTACTGTGGCGGCGGCGTGATGCCGAGGATGGCGGCGACGCCGATCACCAGGACCCCGAGGCTGAGTTCGAAGCCAATGCTCGTGCGAAGCCTGGCGATTTGCGTCATCCCCTTCGAAGGAGCGGCGCGCAGCCGCGGCATCGCGACGAAGCGATTGAAATAGGCCAGAGCCAGCATCACCGCCACCACGACCACTTTGGTGAACAGCACGTCGCCATAGGCGGTGTTGAAAAGCTTGCCGAACGAACCGGCGACGCGGAAACTTGCATTGGTGATCCCGCTGATGACGATCAGGGTAACCGCGACCGCCCCCATCAAGGAATAGCGTGACAATATGTCGAGGCTCCGCTCGCGGGCACCGTGCGGATCCATGCGCCGCTGCTCAAGGAGCGCGAAAAGGAGCGGCGGAAGACCGCCGACCCAGGCGGCCGCGGCGAGCATGTGGAGGCTGTAGACGACGATCATGAGCGCCCCATAGAGGCCGGCGCCGCCCTCCGCGGCATGGCCGAGCCAGGCCTGGCTGATCAGGAGCAAGGCGCCGATCGCAAGAAGCGCCGCCAACCAAGCGCGGTTCTGCCAGGGCAGGATTGCGACGAGGACGGCTGCCGCAAAGAGCGTCAGGCGGATGATGGCGACCGGCCCGAACGGAGTTTCGAAGAAGAAGAGGCGGAGATTTGCCGGATCTATGACGCCGCCGAAATCGTCCAACATATTGGCCAAGATCCCGACAAGCCAGGCCACTCCGGAAATCGCCGCCAGAGGAGCAGCGATCCGCAGCAGGATCTTTATCGCGCGAAGCGTTTGCGGCAATCCGCCGGGGCCGGCCGTCGATCGTTCGCGTCCCATGTAGAACCAAAAGAACGAGGACCCAAACAGCACGAACACCGAGCAGAAATAGATCCAACGCGCGATGACGAGGAACTGGAATATGGTCATGGCCGCTGACCGCACTCACTGAGCCCTGCCGGCTCACAGGTTCGACGACCTGGGAACATGTCGGCTCCCGCGCGGGATCGCTTGAAGATCATTGCAAAGAACGAGCGTGACTCATCCGTTGAGGCGGCCCGCGTCCGCCTCAACCCCTCTTTGCTCGCGGGCTCGGCCGGGTTGCGACCGAGCTCCAATCTCAGGGCGCGACCGTGAATCGATAGGTGCCCGAAGTGTGATGCGTGTCGACCGAAACGACATGCCAGCTCACCACATAGGTGCCGGGCTTCAGCGGACGGCCGAGCGTCACAGTGAGCTCGTTCGGCGCGCCGAGCGTCGGTTTTCCGATCGGAACCGCACCACCTCCCTCCGCGGCGAGATGCACGCCGGAGAAGGCGAGCACGATGTTCTGCGTGAAGTTGAGCTGGAGCTCGCTCGGCGAGCCGTTGACGGTACCGCCCACGGCCGGAACTGCATGATCAAGAAACGCATGCGCGAGAGCGGCCGTCGTCGCAAGAGCGCAAACGAAAGCTGCTGCGATTGAAAGTGTCAGAAGACGTTGCATGGTCGATCTCCTTATTCGGTGGTGTAGCGGGTCTGGGGAGCCCCGAACAGTGGTTTGCCGATCGAATTTGGCGCGATGTCGTCGAGGAAAAAGTCCACTATGGCCACGGCGCCGACATGTTTGCCGCTGGCTTCATTGATCGGAAACTGCGCCATGACTCCGACTTCGAAATATTGGCCGATCCAATAGACCGACGGGCCGACCACACCGGTGGTGTCGGCCGGAGAAAAAGCCCCAGGGACCGATGGGCCAATGTTCGACACCGGCGTGCTGAAAATGCCTTCAAACGCAGGAATGAGTTTATTGAAAAAGTCCGGGAGCTGATGAATGAAGGAGTTCTCGTAGAGCAGGCTATATTGCAGCGTTGCACCGTAAGTTAAAACGGTGGGATTCAAGCTTTGGTCGGCATTGACGCTGACCGTCGGGATGGAAAAGTCCATCTCACCGGTGACCGCGAAGGGGCGCACCCAGTCCGCCGAAGCATCGCCAAAGCCTTTGCCGGCAAACATCTTCGACGTAACGGTCGTGAAAGGGACCGAAGGCAGAGAAGAACTGGAGGGACTGCCGGTATTGCCCCAATCGACGCTCTCCGCCCCGGCAATGATAAACTCATGCTCGGGGTTTTGATAGAAGACATACTTCGCCTCGGTGTCGATGTTCGACCAACCCTCGGCTTCCGGGTTCTTTTGCCACGTAACGCTGTTCCCGATCGTAAGCACCAAGTCGGGGGTGATCAACTTGTCGTATTCCCAAGCGAGGGAGTAGGAGATCGGACCGAGCGTGCCGTCGGGATTGGCTGCCGCCAAGTAGGCGAAGGCCGGCAGGACTAGTTCGTCGTTGACGCCCGGATCGTCGATCGTGACCGTCGCCGGGAAAACGCGGTTGCCGACGATCGTGTGGGCGAGCGCCGGAGCGATGCCGATGAGCATTGTTGCGGCGAGCGCGCCCGCCGAGGCAAGAGTAGTTTGATGAGACATGGTCGGTCCTCAGTCTGAATTGGTGGAGATGGCCGGCCGCGAAACTGGGCAGCAGTCGCGATTCGCGCATAGGAAGACGCGCGAACGGACCGGCAGCGACCGCGAGACAAGCTTCGCTGACGGCGAAGCCGGTCTCTCTATTCAGGCTGAAGCGGGAGGACCGCGCGGGGACGCGCCGGCGGAATAGCGGGCCGGGGCAGGAACGATGAAGAGCGCCTGCGTCGCTGGCGTCGAAATGGCGACAAAGCGTTCGGGAGCGCCGACCGACGGCGCCATGACCATCGCGGCCTTGCAGTGCAGCGCGCAGAAGGGACAGGCATGATGGACCGGCGCAGGACCCTGCGCCGGCGCGGATTGATCGCTGCTGCCCGGCGTATGGCAGATCGGAAATGCCGCAAGATTTCCGGAACTCGCATCGATCGACAGGGGAGATCCGGCCGTGCAGAGCCCGGCCGCGAAGAGCTGCACATAGAGGCCGAGGATGGCGAGCCAGGCGCCAATGTGACGGCGCGCGGAGGCGGCATCGAGGCCGCCCGCCTTCCCTCTTGTGCACATGCGATCGAACACGCCCCCGCTCCTCTCGCGGCTTTCACCATATTAGGCTGGGTCGGGCGTGAAAAGGTAACGTCAGTCTGTTTTCACACGCGCGTGAGGCGCACTCGGCATTGCACGCCCAGGTCAGGCACATGGCCTTTTTGGGCGCGGCGCACGCGCAGGTCGCGATTCGTCTTCTCGAAGCCTTGTTTTCTTGGGCGCACGGCGGCGCGAGCCCGAATGCGGGGCAGAAGGTGAAATTGCGTCTCACAGCGCATTTTGGGCCGGTCTCGGTGATCGACGGCGTAGACGGGCGCAGCGAATTGGTGGGAGAGGGGATCAATGTCTGCGGTGGTCTGTTGAGATTCGGCTAGCCGGAAACCGTTCTCGTCACCGCCCAGTTTCGTGACTTTATTCGCGATCTGCAATCGGCTGGCGATCCGATGGCGCTTCGCGTGAAGTTCGGCCCAGATCCGAGAATCTATCTTAAGCACAGCCGCGCGATAATCGTCATGCTTTTGTCTGTGGACGGCTCGTTTGGCTCGCGCACCGACGATCTGGGGCGTTCCGACCGAACGCTGTTGCAGCGCGCGCTCCAAGCGTCGTGAGAATCACCGGCATCGCCTTGGCATGGATCGGCGCGACGACGAAGTTCGCCTCGGTCGTCAGGAAGCCGAAGACCTCGCCCTCGATCGATGCGCTTGCCGGACCGCGTGTGCCATGCCAGGCCGTCCAGATCCCGGCGAAGGCACGGGCACAACCGGCCAAAGACTTTGTCGCGCGAAGCGCGACAGAGTCGCCAGCAAAAGGAGCACCGGAGCGGCTTATTTGATAACGGAAATGAAGCTTTTCACTTGCAGGATCGGCCACGTTGTCTCGGAGCAGGCAACATCGTAGCTGACAAATTAACGGTCATGCAGGTGACCTATGCAATTCGATTTTTCGGCGTCTAACAGGTTTCAAAATATGTGGCGCTCGCCTCGAATGCATGATGCAGCGGAAGATATCTTTGAGCTTAATCAAAACATAAATCAGATTCAATTTAAGGATTGTTACAGAATTGTTTTTTTGAGTCCCGCTCAGATCGTCCCACATGAAGAGATAATTCGTGATCGTCGAGACGAGATTATCAGCCTTATTTTAGATAAAGTGGCATGGACCGTTCCAATTGCCATAGATACGGAAAGCTTGCTTATAATGGATGGGCACCATCGTCGTGCCGCGGCCATAAAGCTCAAATTGGCAAGAGTTCCGTGCTTATTGCTTTCATATGATAATATTTCTGTTGATTTCATGCGTCCGGATCAGAAAGCCTCACCCGAAGACATCATCGCTCGCGGCAAGAAAGGTGACCTTTTTCCTGCCAAAACGACACGACATAATTTCCCAATCCTAACATCAATGCGACCGATCAAACTTCGTGAGCTCTATTTTTAAGCAAGCAGGGCCACTGCTCTTTATGGTCATGTAATCGAGACGTGGGTTCAAGCTCTGCAATCGTGGCTGACAAGCCATTTCTTGTCCCGCACCAAAGCTTCGAGATATTCGCCATTAGAGGGGTCTCGCCAAGGGTTTCCTTGCCCGCGTTCGGTTGCCGGATCGCCTCGCGCTGCTGGTGATGCATGAGCGTCGGCTTTCTGCCAAGCCTGACGCCGTTCGCCTTGGCGCGGGCGCGGCCCTCGCCAGTGCGCGCGCGGATCAAGTCGCGCTCGAACTCGGCAAGGGGCGCCTAGAACAGTCAACATAAGCCGCCCGTGGGCTGTCGTCGTGTCGGCCCATGTATCGGCGAGCGAGCGGAAACCGGCCTCCGTTGCCGATCGCCCGATGCCAGTCCGGCGACAGGTTCACCGCTCGGCCGCCGCAGCGCGTGCAAACGAATCGCCGGCATCGCGAGATCGAAGGGAACGGCACATCATCGGCCAAGTCGAGCGCGCGCGAACGATAGGCGCCAGTTCTCAAGCAGGAGGTAACTCATGCTCTCGGAGCCAAGCGAGCGCCTCCGGCCGGCTCCCAACCCGCTGTCTAGGAGGCAGCCTAGGATCGCGTTCGAGTCCGCCCAATCATCATTAGATTTTTCAATGATACAGGCCATATGTCTGGCGGAGACGGAGGGATTCGAACCCTCGATAGGGCTTTACGACCCTATAACGGTTTAGCAAACCGCCGCCTTCAGCCTCTCGGCCACGTCTCCGCGTATGCCGCCCCGTGGGCGGCGATGTCCGTCGGCATGTTCATGGGATCTCGGACGGCCGGACAATGCCCGAGGCATCATTCGATGGCAAGGCGCGCCTTCCTCCTTTCGGAAGAAGGTGCCCGAGTTGCCCCCTCTCCCCATGAGCGTAAGCGAATGGGGAGAGCCCTCACCCTACCCTCTCCCCGCAAGCGGGGAGAGGGCGCGCTGCCCTACGCCGCGACCCTTGCCTCAGCCTCCACGTTGCCGACGAATTCGGCGATCCGGGCGATCGAGCCTTTGTCATAGAGGAGCGGCGCATGGCCTTGGCCTTCGACGACAAAGGTCGCGCAGTTCTTGTGCCGGCGGGCCATCTCGATGAGCGTCGCCGGCGAGAGAACATCGGAATTGGCGCCGCGCATGACGAGAAGCGGAATGCCGGCGAGCGCGTCGAAGAGCGCCCAGGTCGCCGGCAGAGGCTCGTCGAGATCGAGCCGATCGAGCGACTTCACCAGCTTCGGATCGAAGGTGAGGCCGAAGCTTCCGTCGGCTTTCTGGAAGGTGGCGCGAGCGTGGGCTTCGAAATCCGCCTCGCTGAGGGCGGTAAATTGCGCGCTCATGATCCTCTTGACGCAATCGATCGCGTCGGCGAGCGAACGCGGCGCGGCCATGTGGCGAACATAATGGCGGATCCGGGTGAAGCCTTGCGGCTCGATCACCGGCCCTATGTCGTTGAGCACGGCGCCGAGCAGCAGGCCCGGCCGGCGTGCCGCCAGCGACATCACATGGAGGCCGCCGCGCGAGGTGCCGACGAAGATCGCCGCATGCACTTCGGCCGCGGTCAGCATCGTGTCGATGTCGGCGTTTTCGATGCCGAGATCATAATGGCGCCAGTCGGGATCGAACTCCGAGAGGCCGCGGCCGCGGTAGTCGAGCGCCACGACGCGCCGTCTTTGCCCCGCGGCTCCGGCGGCCAGCGCTTCGGCGAGCGGAGCGAAGTCGGCGGCGTTGCGCGACAGGCCGGGCAAGCAAACGACCGGCAGACCGCGATCGAGCGGCGAACCATAGTCGCGCATATGGAGCTTCAGCCCGTCTTGAGCGCTGATGAAACGGCTGACGAAAGGCGGGGATGTGCTGCCCATGATTTGCCTCAAGGAAGTGATAAAGCCTTCCTTTACCATCTCGGGCGATAGCTGGAACTTAATTCAATTCCGAGCAATTCTCTCGGCATGGAACAGGTTCGCCGCGTCTCTCGTATTCTCGTGGTCGAAGACGAGCCGCTCGTCCGCGACATGATCGTGGATGTCCTGCTCGAGGCGGGCTTCGACACGCACGAGGCCGGCTGCGCCGAACAGGCCTTGCGCGGCCTCGCCCAGCAGCCGATCGACGCCGTCATAACCGATATCGACATGCCCGGCGAACTCGATGGAATTGACCTCGCGCGGCGCATCAATGAGCTCTGGCCGGGGATCGGCGTCATTGTGACATCGGGAGGAAGCCGCCCGGCGGCCTCGTTGCCGCGGATGGCGCGATTTCTCGCCAAGCCCTTTACCGCCGGCCGCCTGCTGCACGCCATCACCGAGCTGATCGACGCGCGTCTTTGCGCAGCGTCATAGCCGCGCGGCAGTATTGACCTCGGCTCCGGCTGTCTTGGTTTGCGCGAAGCTCGCCTGGTACATGGCCCAATTCTCCATGACCCTTTGGACGTAGTTGCGGGTCTCCTCGAAGGGGATCCGTTCGACCCAATCGACCGGGTCGACGCCCAGCGTGCGGGGATCGCCGTAGGCCTCGATCCATTCCTTCACGCGCCGCCCGCCGGCATTATAGGCGGCGAAAGCAAGGATCGGCGAGCCGCCTTGCTCGGCGAACAATTCGCCGAGATGAGCGGCGCCGAGCTTGGCATTGAAGGCGGCGTCGCTTGCAAGCTTCGCAGCGTCGAAGTCGATTCCGGCATGTTCGGCCGTGCGCTTCGCCGTCGACGCGATCATCTGCATCAAGCCCATTGCGCCGGCGGAGGAGACGGCTTGGGGATCAAAGCCACTCTCCTGCCGCGCGACCGCGTAGAGAACGGCGGGCGCCGCCGAATTCTCGACCGGCTCGAAGTTCGGAATGCCGTAGGTCGGAAACGCCAGGCTGTCGACCGCCATCTGCCGCTGCCCGAGGATCTTGCCCACAACGAGCGAAGCACGGGCGTCGCGCTCGGCGGCGACAACATTGGCGAGCGCCGCGAGCTGGGGTTCGCTCGTCAAATGCTGCGCCGCCTCGACGGCGAGGCTGAGCGCCAGGTCATTTTCACCGAGCGCATAGAGCAATTCGACGACCCGCACGGATTCCTCGCGCGCCTTTCCGGTCGCGGCAGAGGCGATGCTGCGCAGCGCGATCGGCTTGAGTTGAAGGCGCTCGCGGGCGAGTTGGCCGTAATAGGTCGCAACCTGCGCCGCCGCCTTCTGATAATGGCTTTTGGCGAGCGCGCTCGCGTCGTCGCGCTGGGAGATTTCGGCGGTACGGCCCTGCCAATAGGCGATCCGGGCGATCGAGATCGGCGTCTGCGCGAGAAGTGCCGCGGCATCGAAATGCTTGGCGGCGCGGGCGGGGTCGTTCAGGAAGCGCAAGGCGATCCAGCCGGCGTGGAATTCCGCGTCGATCTTCGCCTCGTTGCTTTCCGCCGAATGTTCGGCGCAGATCCGGTAGGCGAATGCCGGGTCGTTCAGATCGAGAAGCTGGCGCGCGATGATCCGCCGCTCGACCCACCATGCGTCCCCATCGACGAGCAGCGCGGGATCGCGCGGCGCGCTCAGCATCAGAGCCGCGGCATCTTTCACCTTGTCGGCGCGCCGCAATTTCTGGATCTTGGCGAAGAGATAGGCGGGATCGCTCCGCATGGCCGCCGGTATGGCGGCGAACATCTTGTCGCTTGCCGCCTCATTGCTCACCGCGACGCGTAATTTGGCCAGCGCCAAAACGTGCGGCCCGGCAAGCGAGGCGGCGCGCAGCCCGGCCTCTGTCTCCTCCTCATAGAGGAGACGGTCGGTCCGCGCCTTATGGTCGGGCGCGGTGAGATAGGCGCCGAACTCGCTTTTCACCTTGGTTTCGAGCGCCGGCGTCAGATCCGCCTTGCGCCAGACCGCGCGCACGAGATCCTGAGCCTCGGCGCTCTTGCCGTCGCTCAGCAAGGCGCTGGCAAGCGCCAGCTTGCCCAACACCGTCTGCGGCGGCGCATGGGTGAAATAATCTTCGACGAGCTTGCCGTCGGCGTGACCTGCATAGAACTCTTCCTCGATTCGATGCGCGATGAAATCGCGCGCCGGCCAGGCGGGATGGGCGTCGAGGAAGGCCTGCAAACGCGCGTGGCCGATATCGCGGGCGCTGCGCAGCGCCACCCATTCGAGAGTCGTGCGCACAATCGGGTCAGTGGCGGCCGCGGCTTCCGCGTCGCCATTCGTGAGGTCGCCCGCCTTGTAGAAGGGCAGGGCCTCGCGTAAGCCGGAGAGATCGAGGCCGAGAGCCGCGGCGCGGTCGATGGGCGGGCTGGATTGCGGGCCCTGCTCGGGGCCTTCGTTGGCGAGACGCGCGCGTCCGGGCTCAAACAGGCGTTCGATCTCCGCGGTCACGCTATAAAGCGTCGCACTGGCCCAAGCGGCAAAACGCGCCGATTGCGTCCGGTCGAAATCAGCGCGCGGCAGATGCATCGCGAACGCAAGGCAAAGCCCGAGCCCGGCTAGGAGAGCGACGGATCGAAAAGCGAGGCGCCGAGCTACCATAATGTACTGCCTGTTTTAAAGAGCGCGCCGCCAAAGCCATTCGGGGCATCGGGTTTTTGCGGATCACGCCGGGCGAGACGCGCCCAAACAACGATCAACCGGAAGCCCGTAGCCTGCACCAGGCCGAACTGGCGATTACCGCCATCATTCTGGCGGGTCTTGCCTTACGGAAACGTCAATCTTGGCCGCGGCCTTGCGCTGGTCGATCTTGCCGCAAAAGAGTAACGCAAGCCTTTCCAAGGATTTGCACATGGTTTCTCAGTCCTTGCGGCGGCTTCGGTTCGACTGGCGACAACGCCAGACATGGACTTCACGCCGCAATTGTCGGAAGAGACGAGTGCAAAACTAAGGCGTCCATGGGGCAATCGTCAGAAGGAAGGCGGCGATGGGCAAGAAAGCCGGATTCAGGGGCTCGATCACTGCGCTGGTGACGCCGTTCAGGGCGGCCAAATTCGACGAAGCGGCCTATCGTGCGCTCGTCGACTGGCAGATCACCAATGGCACGCATGGGCTCGCCCCGGTCGGCACCACCGGCGAAAGCGCGACCCTTTCGCATGCCGAACATCGCCATGTCATCGAAGTCTGCATTGCCGAGGCGAAGGGAAGAGTCCCGGTCATCGCCGGCGCCGGCTCCAACAACACGGCGGAGGCGATCGAGCTCGCACAACATGCGGAAAAATCCGGGGCCGACGGCGTTCTGGTCGTGACGCCTTATTACAACAAGCCGTCCCAAGAAGGCCTCTACCGTCATTTCAAGGCGGTCAATGACGCCATCGGCATCCCGATCATCCTCTACAACATCCCGCCGCGGTCGGTCGTCGACCTGTCGATCGAGACGATGCAGCGGCTGTTCGAATTGAAGAACATCGCGGGCGTGAAGGACGCGACCGGCAATGTCGCGCGCATCGCCCTGCAGCGGCATGCGCTCGGCCCCGATTTCATCCAATTGTCTGGAGAGGACATGACCGCGCTCGCCGTGATGGCGCATGGCGGCCATGGCTGCGTTTCGGTGACCGCCAATGTCGCGCCGCGGATCTGCGCCGACATCCAGGAGGCCTGCCTCAGGGGCGATTTCGCCACCGCCTTGCGAATTCAGGACCGGCTGACGCCGCTCCACGCGGCGCTCTTCGCCGATCCCAGTCCGGCGGGCGCCAAATACGCTCTCTCCGTCCTCGGCAAACTGGGCAACGAGCTGCGGCTTCCCATGCTGGCGGCCTCAAGCGCCGCGCAAACCGCGATCAAGGCCGCCATGAGCCATGCCGGCTTGCTGCCGCAATGACCCGGGCGCGTTGACGAGGATCATTCGGTTGGCTGCGAAGACGGACGGAAGCTTCAAGGTGGTCGCGGCTAATCGCCGGGCCAGGTTCGACTATGAGATCGGCGAGACATTCGAGGCGGGCCTCGTGCTGACCGGCACCGAGGTGAAATCGCTGCGGACCGGGAAGGCATCGATCGGCGAGAGCTATGCCAGCCTCGACAAGGCGGGCGAACTCTATCTCGTCAACGCCAACATCCCGGAATATCTTCAAGCGAACCGCTTCAACCACCAGCCGAAGAGGTCGCGAAAACTGCTTCTGAAATCACGCGAAATCAGCCGACTTGCCAAAGGACTTGAACGCGAGGGCATGACGATCGTGCCGCTCAAGATCTACTTCAACGAACGCGGCCGCGCCAAGATCGAATTGGCACTAGGGCGCGGCAAAAAACTTCACGACAAGCGCCAATCCGAGAAGCAGCGCGACTGGAACCGCGAAAAGGGGCGGTTGTTGCGCGAGAAGGGCTAGGGCATTTCCGGAACGGTCGGGCCATCCGTCATTGCGCGCGAAGCGATGTGCGCAAACCCTCTCCCCTTGCGGGAGAGGGTGGTCGGCGGAGCCGACCGGGTGAGGGGTCGCGCGACCCCCTCATCCGCCCCGCTTCGCGGGGCACCTTCTCCCGCAAGGGGAGAAAGAACGCGCACGAGCATTCGGGATTGCTAAACTTCATTCGGCCGGCACGGCGATGAGCTTCAACGCACGATCGAAAACATCCCGGAACATCGGCGGCGTCAAGACGGCGGTATTCGTATTGTAGCGTGAGCAATGATAGCTGTCGAAGAGCGTCAGGTTGCGCCCAAGGCTTGCGAGCGCATGTTCGCGCCCATGTGCGAAGGGCAGGGCGGCGAGCTTTTGGCCGAACGCGCGGACCACGGACTCGTGCGCCAGGCGTCCGAGCGCGATGATCGCCCTGAGATTCGGCAAGGCATCGATCGTCGCCTGGAGAAAGACCCGACAATTGGCGATCTCCGCCGGCAGAGGCTTGTTCTGCGGCGGCACGCAGCGCACCGCGTTGGTGATGGCGCAGCCGATGAGACGAAGGCCGTCGTCAGCGCGCTGCGCATACGTGCCCGAGGCCAAGCCGCAGGCAAGCAAGGTTTCATAGAGGAGGTTGCCGGCGAAATCGCCGGTGAACGGCCGCCCCGTGCGGTTGGCGCCGCGCAAGCCCGGCGCGAGACCGACGATCAGCAGCCAGGCATCGCCTGCTCCGAACGTCGCGACAGGCGCATTGAACCAATCCGGATGTTCGGTTCGATTGGCCGACCTGAATGCGACGAGACGGGGACAGCGCGGGCAATCGTGATCCGGCTCAGCCATTTCAATGGCGGCCTTGGCAACAACCGCCGTCGCATCGGCCGCGTCCTCGCCAAACGCGCTCAATCGTCCAGCATGTCTTGATCATAACCGGCAGAGACCGCGGAGGGCCGGCGGTCCTGATACTTCTGGGCACGCTCCGCGCGCTCGCCGGGATCGCGTCCGATTTTCGCGGAGAGGTGGACGAGATCGATGAACTCGTCGGCCTGGCGACGCAACTCGTCCGCAACCATCGCCGGCTGCGTCGTATTGGTCGAGACGACCGAGACCCTGACACCCTTGCGCTGCACGGCTTCGACGAGAGATCGGAAATCGCCGTCGCCGGAAAATAGCACGATGTGGTCGAGGTGCTCGGCCATCTCCATGGCATCGACGGCAAGCTCGATATCCATGTTTCCCTTCACCTTGCGCCGGCCGAGGGAATCGACGAATTCCTTCGTGGGTTTGGTAACCACGGAGTAACCGTTGTAGTCGAGCCAATCGATGAGCGGCCGGATCGAGGAATATTCCTGATCCTCCACCAACGCGGTGTAATAGAAAGCACGGATGAGCTTGCCCCTGCTTTGGAATTCCTTCAGCAGGCGCTTATAATCGATATCGAAGCCCAGGGATTTCGCGGTTGCGTAAAGATTAGCGCCATCGATAAAAAGCCCAATTCGCTCTTGATCAGCCATAAACTTTCTCTGAGGTTGTTTGTTCAAGTGTTGCCTAGCATCTGCAATCGGATCGGTGTAATCCTTGCTGCGATGGCCCTGCGGGAAGTCACGTCACCTCATGCTGGGACATCCCGCCGCCTTAACCGTAAGTATGTGGTCCCCGCAGCCTTTCCCGTCAAGAGTGATCCCTTTGATTGACTTCGAAATCCAAAGATCGGTGGGCTTCCGGATCGTTTAAGGGTGACCAGCCGCGGCGCCACTCTCGGCGTGATAGAATTTCGCGCAGCGACTGTCGGCTTGCTAGAAACCTGCGGCTTTTGTAGGAAAGCCGAATCCGCAAATTAGGGCAAATCAAGGAGTGTTGATGAAATGGCTCGCGTCACGGTTGAAGACTGCATAGATAAAGTCGAGAACCGCTTCGAACTCGTGCTGATCGCAAGTCACAGGGCGCGCATGATTGCGTCCGGCGCTCCGATCACGGTCGAGCGGAACAAGGACAAGAACGCCGTCGTCGCTTTGCGGGAAATAGCCGAGGCGACGCTCGCACCCGAAGATCTTAAAGAGGATTTTATTCACTCTCTGCAGAAACACGTGGAGGTTGACGAACCAGAAGCTGAAGCCGTCCCGGCGCTTGCTCCGGCCGACAAGGCCCAATCGGATGCATTCGGCGATGTTCAGTTCGACCGCATGACGGAGGAGGATTTGCTGCGCGGGCTCGAAGGACTGGTGCCGCCCGCCGAGACCGAGGACGACAGCGACTGAGCTCGGCAAGGCCGCCGTTGGCACCGCGTTTGCAGTGCCTCTGGGCGGCTGGCGCGAAGTCTTGCCGCTGAATGCCGACGAGTCGCGGCGGCTTCAGGTGTGTTTCTGCCGCGCAGGCTCGCATGGCATCGAAAAGAACCATGATGCGGCAATATGAGCTCGTCGATCGTGTTCGGCGCTATAATCCGCATGCCGACGAAGAACTGCTCGATCGTGCCTATGTCTATGCGATGAAGGCGCATGGCGCGCAGACGCGCGCCTCCGGCGATCCGTATTTCTCCCACCCCCTCGAAGTCGCCGCCATCCTGACTGATCTCAAGCTCGACGACGCGACCATTGTCGCAGCCGTCTTGCACGACACGATTGAAGATACGGATTCGACGCGCGAGGAAATCGACAGGCTCTTCGGCCCCGATATCGGCCGGCTCGTCGAAGGCTTGACCAAGCTCAAACGGCTCGATCTCGTTTCCAAACGCGCCGCCCAGGCGGAGAACTTTCGCAAACTTCTCCTCGCTATCGCCGACGACGTGCGAGTCCTGCTCGTCAAGCTGGCCGACCGTCTGCACAATATGCGGACCTTGCAGTTCATGCCGCCCGAGAAGCAGGCGCGAATCGCCGCGGAAACGCTCGACATCTATGCGCCGCTTGCCGGGCGCATGGGCATGCAGAGCATGCGCGACGAACTGGAGGAACTCGCCTTTCGGCATCTGATGCCCGACGCGGCCGCGACGATCAAGGCGCGGCTCGACGAGCTTAAGGAAAAGAACGGCAAGATCATCGCCAGCGTCGAACAGGAGCTGCGCGACGAGCTGTCAGCGCAGGGCATCGAGGCGACGGTCGAAGGGCGCCAAAAGCTCCCCTATTCGATCTGGCGCAAGATGGAACGCAAATCCATCGCCTTCGAGCAATTGTCGGATATCTTCGGCTTCCGCGTCTGCGTCAAGAGGGTCGAGGACTGCTATCGCGTGATCGGCGTCGTCCACACCAAATGGCCGAGCGTGCCGGGGCGCTTCAAGGACTATATCTCCACGCCGAAGGAAAATGACTATCGCTCGATCCACACGACCGTCGTCGGCCCCGGCCGGCAGCGCGTCGAACTCCAGGTCCGCACCAACGAGATGCACGACATCGCCCGCTATGGAATCGCCGCGCATGCGCTTTATAGGGACGGAAGAGTCGCCGATCGCGAAATCCTGACGCGCGAGAGCCGCGCCTATCAATGGCTGCAGCGGACGATCGATCTTCTGGCGGAAGGCGATTCGCCCGAGGAGTTTCTCGAACATACCAAGCTCGAGCTCTTTCCCGATCAGGTTTTCTGCTTCACGCCGAAGGGCCAGCTCATCGCTTTGCCGCGCGGCGCGACGCCTATCGATTTTGCCTATGCGGTTCATACCGACGTGGGCAATTCAGCCGTCGGCGCCAAGATCAATGGGCGGATCGCACCGCTCGCTTGTCAATTGCAAAACGGCGACGAGGTGGAGATCGTGCGCGCCGAAGGCCAAGTTCCTCCCGCCGTCTGGGAAAAGCTGGTCATGAGCGGCAAAGCCCGCGCGGCCATCAGGCGGGCGACGCGCGATGCGGTCCGGGCGCAATATACGAGTCTCGGGCGGCAGATCGTGATGCGCGCCTTCCAGCGGGCCGGAAAGGCCTTTGCGGAAGACAAATTGAAGGCCGCTCTGCCGCGTCTGGCGCGTGCCGGCGTGGATGATGTGCTGGCGGCGGTCGGGCGCGGCGAAATCTACTCCGGCGACGTGGTCAAGGCCGTCTATCCGGAATTCTCCGATGACCGCAAGGTCGGCTCGCAACAATGGCGACCGGAGGGGGAGGACGGCTGGTTCGGTCTGCCGAAGGCCGAGAGTCTCGTCTTCAAGTTTCCCGGCCGGAGCGGGGAATCGGATGCGCTTCCGATTCATGGTCTGCACGGCGACCTTCCCGTGCGCTTCGCGCCGAACGGCGGCGCCGTGCCCGGCGACCGCATCGTCGCCATCCTGACGCCAGGGGAGGGGATCACCATCTATCCCATTCAATCGCCGGATCTCACCGCCTTCGACGATCAGCCGGAACGGTGGCTCGACGTGCGCTGGGATCTCGAGGCCGGCCACAAGCGGTTCTTCCCGGCGCGAATCTTGGTGACCGCGATCAACGAGCCCGGCACGTTGGGAACGATCGCCACCGTCATTGGCGAAATGGGCGCCAACATCGATAATATCACGATCAAGGTCATCTCACCGGACTTCCACGAAATGATCATCGACCTCGAAATCGCCGATTTAAAACATCTGAACGGCGTCATCGCCGAACTGCGGACAAAGCCGGTGGTGAGCAAAGTCGAAAGAGTGAACGGATAATGCCGGAATCAACGCGGCTGCGGCTCGGCGTCAATATCGATCACGTCGCCACTCTGCGCAACGCGCGCGGCGGTGGCGTGCCCGATCCGTTGCGCGCCGCCGAGCTTGCCATCGCCGCGGGGGCCGACGGAATCACCGCGCATTTGCGCGAAGACCGCCGCCACATCCGCGACGAGGATATGGTTCGGATCAAAGCGGCCATTCAGAAGCCGCTCAACTTCGAGATGGCCGCAACCGAGCAGATGCTCGACATCGCGCTCGCGATCAAACCGCACGCCGCGTGCCTGGTGCCCGAGCGGCGCACCGAGCGCACCACGGAGGGCGGTCTCGACGTCATCGCCGGGCACGACCATTTGCGACCCTTCACGGCCGAGTTGGGCCGCGCCGGCATCATCGTGTCGCTTTTCATCGAGCCACAGCCCGAGGCGATCGAAGCGGCCCGCTCGATCGGCGCGCCGGCAATCGAGCTTCATACCGGCGCCTGGTGCAATGCCGTGGCGGACGGCGAAGCGGCTCGGGCGGAGCATGAATTCGCGCGTCTACGCACCGCCGCCGCACATGCCGACGAGATGGGGATCGAATGCCACGCCGGCCATGGCCTGGATTACGAAACGGCCCGGATGATCGCGAGCCTGCCGCAGTTGATCGAGCTCAATATCGGCCATTTTCTCATCGCCGAGGCGATCTTCATTGGCCTTGAGGCCGCCATCAGGAAAATGCGTGCCGCAATGGACGCGGGGCGGGCGAACGCATGAACCCATGCACCGGGCGCTTATCCGTAAAGATCCGATGGCCAAACGTCGGAGCCGCATCTATCCTGCCGCGAACCCCGCCGTGCGATTACGCGGAGAAAGATCCGCCGTGTTCTCCCGTTCAAAGCGATTCTGAATGATCATCGGCTTCGGTATCGACCTCTGCGACATACGCCGCGTAGATGAATTGCTGGCGCGATTCGGCGAGCGTTTCGTGACGCGCTGTTTCACCGAGGTCGAACGCGAGAAATCCGAGGCAAGAGCGCAGCGCGCGGCTTCCTATGCGAAGCGCTTTGCCGCGAAGGAAGCCTGCGCCAAGGCGCTCGGCACAGGCTTCGCCCAGGGCATTCGCTGGCGTGACATCGGCGTCGTCAATCTCGAATCCGGCAAGCCGACCTTGCGCCTGACCGGCGGCGCCGCGCTGCGTCTCGCCGATCTGACGCCACCTCGCCATCTGGCTCTCGTTCACCTGACGTTGACCGACGAATATCCTTTCGCTCAAGCTCAGGTCATCATCGAGGCCGTTGAAAATGCATCAGAGATCATGCAACCGCCGGGAGTGGAGAGCATGTGGAGGCGGATGTGAGCCGCGCAATTCGAGACAGAATCTCCTCGGCATGAGAAACCTGCTCTTCACCACTTCTCGCCTGCGTGGTAAGGAGCGCGTCTTCGAAGTCCCGCGCGGCTGAACTCGAGCAGAGAGTTGAGAGTTATGACCGAAAATTTAGGTTTGGATAAGAAGGACTCGAGTTCGATGCCGCAGACCAAGGAAGGCGGGTTTTTCGGCGAATTTGTAAAGGTCATCATTCAGGCGGGGCTTATCGCGCTGGTCGTGCGTACCCTGCTGTTTCAGCCGTTCAATATTCCCTCGGGCTCGATGATCCCGACCCTCGACATCGGTGACTTTCTGTTCGTCTCCAAATACGCCTATGGCTATTCCATTCATTCTCTCCCGTTCAGCCCGCCTCTGTTCCACGGCCGCATCTTTTTCTCGCCGCCCAAACGCGGCGACGTCGTTGTCTTCAAACTGCCGCGCGACGGCCAGACCGATTACATCAAGCGGGTGATCGGCCTGCCCGGCGACACGATCCAGTTGAGGGATAGCCGGCTTTATATCAACGGTACGATCGTGCCGCGCGAATCGATCGCGCCGGTGAAGACGGAAGATCTCTTCGGTCGCGTCCGGGACGTGCCGACCTACAAGGAGGATTTGCCGGGCGGCGTTTCGCACACGATCATTCAAATCGAAGGGGACAACGGCTTCTACGACAACACCGGAATCTATAAGGTCCCGCCCGATGATTATTTCATGATGGGCGACAACCGCGACAATTCCACCGACAGCCGCGTGCCTCCGGATGAGGGCGGCGTCGGCTATGTTCCGGCCGAAGACCTCGTCGGCCGCGCCGAATTGATCTTCTTCTCCGTCAAGAAGGGTGCGCCCGCTTGGGCCTTTTGGGAATGGCCCTGGACAGTGCGTTGGGAGCGGCTGTTCCAACCCGTGAGATAGATGGCGCAAAGGACCCTCGACATAGATCCGCTCGAGGCGCGCATCGGGCATAAGTTCGCCAATCGCGATCTTGCTGTCCTCGCGCTCACCCATATGAGCGGCGCGAGCGGCCGGCGCGAAAGCTATCAGCGGCTTGAATTCCTCGGCGACAGGGTTCTCGGCCTTGTCGTCGCAGAGATGCTCTACGCGAGCTTTCCGAACGCGGAGGAAGGGGAATTGTCGCGCCGGCTCGCCGATCTCGTGCGGCGCGAAAGCTGCGCCGAGGTCGCCCGCGAATGGGGAGTCGAATCCCACGTCCGGCTCGGCGAAGGCGAGAGGCAGGTCGGCAACAAGGTCACGATCCTTTCGGATGTTTGCGAGTCGCTCATCGGCGCGGTCTTTCTCGACGCCGGCTATGCGGCGGCCAAAGACGTGGTCGTCAGCGCCTTCGAGCCGCTCATGCGGGCGCCGCGCCGGCCCTTGCGCGATCCGAAGACCGCCTTGCAGGAATGGGCGCAGGCGCGCGGCCTCGAGGCGCCGCTCTACCGCGAGGTCGGCCGCGCCGGGCCGCATCATGCGCCGGAATTCACGATGTCGGTCATCGTTGCAGGCTTCGAGCCCGTCGAGGCGAAGGGCGCATCGAAACGCGGCGCCGAACAGGCCGCCGCGCTTCAATTTATCGCCCGCGAAGGCATAAGCGCCGGCGAACAGCAATGACGCTCGCGCTATGAGCGAAGTTTCCGTTGATCAAACGCCCCGGCGTTGCGGTTTCGTCGCCCTCGTCGGCGCGCCCAATGCCGGCAAATCCACTCTGCTCAATTCCCTCGTCGGCGCCAAAATATCGATCGTCTCGCGCAAGGTGCAGACGACGCGCACGCTGGTGCGCGGCATCGCCATCGAAAGCGATGCGCAGATCATTTTCGTCGACACGCCCGGCATTTTTGCCCCGCGCCGGCGGCTCGACCGCGCCATGGTCGCATCCGCCTGGGGCGGGGCGGCGGATGCCGATGTCGTGGCGCTGCTCGTCGATGCGCGCAAGGGGATCGATGCGGAGGTCGAGGCGATCGTCGCCAAGCTCGCCTCAGCCGCGGCGACTCGGATTCTCGTGCTGAATAAGATCGACCTCGTCGCGCGGCCGAAACTGCTTGAGCTTGCCGCCGCGCTCAATGCGAAACTCGCCTTCGCCGAGACTTTCATGATCTCGGCCCTGACCGGCGACGGGACCCAGCATTTGAAGGAAAGGCTCGCGGGTTTGATGCCGCCGGGGCCCTGGCTCTATCCGGAAGATCAGATCTCGGATGCGCCTATCCGGGCGCTTGCCGCCGAGATCACCCGTGAAAAGATCTTCGACCGGCTGCACGACGAACTGCCCTATCAGACGACCGTCGAGACGCAGGCCTGGACCGACAGGAAGGATGGCTCGGCGCGGGTCGAGCAGACGATCTATGTCGCGCGAGAGGCGCACAAGAAGATCGTCATTGGCGAAAAGGGGCGTACGATCAAAGCGATCGGCACTGCGGCGCGGAAGGAGATCGAGGCTGCGGCGGAGCAGAAGATCCACCTCTTTCTGTTCGTCAAGGTGCGCGAGAAATGGCTCGACGATCCGGAGCGCTACCGCGAGATGGGGCTGGAATTTCCGAAAGAGTGAGAGCGCTCTCGCGCCGGACAGAGGCGAAGCGAATCGAGGGCGCGCCTACCTTCTCCCTGTGGGCGCCATAGGACGCGCTTCGCGCGCCTGTCACGCTATTGAACGCCCGCCGCTTTGCGGCGGGCTATGGCGGGGCGGATGAGGGGTTACAATCTCGCCGATATTGCACCATCCTAACCCCTCACCCGCCGCCTTCGGCGGCACCCTCTCCCTCTGGGAGAAGGTTCGCGGGTGGTTGACGGCGGCCTGGAAGCACGTGGTCCAGTCGCAAGCAGCGGTGCAATGGCGGAGGGGAGGGCTCCGGCATTGCGGCGCTGGGGACTGGCTCTTCTACGCAAAAAAAGTGGAGCTCGGCTTGCCGAACTCCGCTCTCTCAATTCATCTCGGGTGCCCTCGCCAAGCGAGCGGCACCAGCGTCACGGCTCGATTCAGAGCTCGCTTGACTCGTAAGCGGTGACTTCCATGCCGACGCAGATTTCGCAAACAATCGGGGTTGCCCAAGCCATGATATTCTCCTGTTAAAATCTTCCCGACTCGGGCGCCCCCTTGGGTCGCCCTGTGAGACTGGATGTGGGCCTACACTATTCAGCGGCAAGAAGAAGTGGTCAGGGCTTGGCAAGAATAATGTAAGATCTATGTAAGAAACGTCCGTGCGTGGCGACATTCTCATCAGTCTTGCAGGAGGCTCCGAAATCCGCTTGACGGGGCATCGCCGTCGCCGTGGATATGGGCGAGCTTTGCAGTCTGGCCGTCATTTGAGGCCGCAGCCGTCTCGGCGCCCATGATATCCGAAAAATCTTCCGGGCTGCCGGTCTCCACGCTGCCAGGAGAGATGAGAGGTTTACGCGCGGATATGAACAAGGAGTCCTTCAGGCGCCGCGCCTTCCTGCTCGGCCGGCCGCAGAGGCCCGGCATCTGGCGCACGGTTGCCTGGTTTGCGGTGCTTCTGGCCTTGCCGCTGGTCGTGTTCGGCATCTTTGCCGCCTATCTCATCGATGCCGATTATGCGGTCACCCGGACCAGAGAGGTGGCCCAGGCAGCACAGAAAGTGGCGGCGCTCGGCACGGTCGCAAACAATGCGATCGATGCCAAGGCTGAACACGCGGTCGTGCAGATTCGCGACGCGCTGGCGAGCGGCCAGGATATGCTGCGCAACGTGCGGGTCGCGGGTTTCGTCAATGAGGTTCGCTTCATCTTCATTCATTACCCTGACGGTCGCGTCATGCCGCTCGGGATCGGTACCTTGGAGACGGAGAATGACTTGATGCGCCGCGTCGGCGGGGCAATCTCCACGGTGCGTTCGGAACTGTCGAACGTGACCGGATCGGTATCCCCGAAGGTCGGGATCTGGACGGTCGGCGACACGCTCATTTCCTTCGTTTATTGCGAGCGCGACCTGGATATGCGCGACATCTGCGTCACCTTCGATGAGATTACGCTCGACCCGGTGCTGGAAGAGGCGCTCGACTCCGCCGCGGCGAAAATCGACGACCGGCTGATCGTTCTTCGCGATCCGGCCGGCCGCGCGCTCTGGAGCCATGGGCCGACTTCGCTCAGCACCTCGACCATCGCCGAACTCACCGGATCGATGCGCGGCTGGCACATGGAAAGCTCGACGCCAACGGGCACGCATCGCGGATTGCTGCCGTTAACTGCGATCACCATTCCCTTGATCGGTTGCTGGCTCATTCTCGTCTGGTACATGTATCGCAACCAGCAGGCGCGCCTCATGGAGACTACATTTCGGAGCGAGATGACCGCCAGACTTTCGCATGATCTGCGCACGCCGATCGCCAATTTGCGCCTCTATGCCGAGCTTGTCTCGCGCCGCGCCGGCGATGCGGCAGCGGTGCGGGGCTATTCGAACGTCTTGAGCGCCGAGATCGAGCGCCTCGCTTTGCTCGCCGACAATACGATCATCTACGGCCGGACCGCCGCGCCGGCGCCGATCCGCCTCGACGAGGCGGTGCCGGACGCCGTGCTCGATTCAACGATCGAGCGATATCAAAATCTATTCGCAGCCACGGGCTCGACGATCGGGGTCGAGCACAATGCGCCGCAGGCCGGTCGTTTCGACCGGATGGGATTTGAGCGCATCTTGATCAATCTTCTCGATAACGCCAGCAAATATGCGCCGGGGCGAATCGAGGTTGCGACACGCGAGCAAGACGGGATGCTCTACCTCAGCGTCCGCGATCATGGACCGGGCCTTGATACCGCATCCAAGGAGCAACTACTCGCGCCCAATCTCGCCGCCGGCGGCGCGAAAGACGGTTTCGGCCTCGGACTGGTCGTCGTTCGCGAACTCGCCGGAGCTAACGGCGGCAAGCTCACGATCGAAGATGCCGATCCAGGCATGCGCCTGACCGTGTCGATGAGGATCGTCGTGGCGGCAAGCGCGCAGGAGGCCAAATGTCCATCTTGATCGCCGAGGACGATCCGCATCTGCGCGCCGGAATCGTCGATCTGCTGAGCCTCGAAGGGTTCCAATGCCAGATCGCCGATGACGGCGCCAAGGCCCTCGCCTTGTTTCAAGCCGCAAAGCCGGAGATCTGCGTTCTCGACGTCATGATGCCGGTAATGGACGGACTGACGCTCTGCCGCGAGATTCGGCGCATCGACCCGCTCGTTCCGATTCTGCTTCTGTCGGCGCGCGGCGAAGAGATTGATCGCGTGCGCGGATTGGAGATCGGCGCCGACGACTACGTCGCCAAGCCTTTCAGCGCGCGCGAACTGGTCGCCCGAATCAAGGCGGCGCTGCGCCGCACGAAAGTCCAGGGGGCGCCGGCGCGAACCGAGCCGGATGGGCGGCTGCGGATGGGCGATCTCGAAATCGACCAGAAGGCGATGCGCGCCTATCGCGGCGAGCAGCGGATCGATTTGACGAGCCGCGAGGTCGCCATCCTCGCCGCGCTTTATGAGAGGCGCGGCCAGGCCGTGTCCCGCGACGAATTGTTCGACCTCTGTTGGGGGCGCGATTATATGCCCAACAGCCGGGCGCTCGACCAATACGTCTCGGCGCTGCGCAAGAAGATCGAGGTCGATCCGGCCTCGCCGCGCATCATCCGCACCGTCCACGGCGTCGGCTATCGCTACGACGAGGACGTCGAGTAAGCCGCGGCCGAGATGAAACCGCATGGAATGGCGCGATCAAGGTCTGATCATAGGGGTCAGAAAACATGGCGAGACGAGCGTCATCGTTGAGGCGATGACGCTGTCGCATGGCCGCCAACGATTAGCGCATGCCATTGATGAGACATCGGATATATCCGATGTCCAAAACCGAAAAAGTTGGAGAGACTTTGCCAAGGATGATATGCTTGCGCTTATTGACTCTGAATGGGTTTTCAGATCGGATGATGTCGCCCGATCTGAAAACGCTCTAGTTCATTTTTTTTACCGCGTTATCTGCGCGGTAAAAAGTTCGACTGCCAAAGTGATACTCAGCCACCCACCCTGCGGCGGGCGCGATGTGTCGAATCCCTCACGTCTCGGTGTCGGGGGGCCTAGCGCAATCTCGACTTAAGATGGCCCCAGGGATCCGCCGCTTACTTGGGGGACAGCGAAATTGACCAAAGTTCTCCTCGTCTTTCCGCAATTCAATCCGAACTCGTTCTGGAGTTTCCGCGGCGCCTGCGAGATTCAGGGCGCCCGTTGCCCGGCGCCACCACTCGGTCTGATCACCCTTGCCGCTCTGCTGCCGCAGACGTGGACGTTTCGGGTCGTTGATAAAAATGCCGAGACGCTGAGCGATACCGATTTGGACTGGGCCGATCTTGTGATGACGGGCGGCATGCTGCCTCAGCAGCCCGACACGCTCGCCATGATCGATAGAGCGAAGGCGTTCGGCAAGCCGGTTTGCGTCGGGGGTCCCGATCCGACATCGAGTCCGCATGTCTATGCGGAGGCCGATTTCATGGTCCTCGGCGAGGCCGAAGGCATTATCGACGAATTTGTCGCGGCTTGGGACGCCGGTGCCCGCTCCGGCCATTTCGAAGCCGAGAAGTTCCGCGTCGATGTGACGATGAGCCCGGTGCCGCGCTACGATCTTTTGACCTTTGACTATTATCTTTTCGTCGGCCTGCAATTTTCCCGCGGGTGCCCTTTCAATTGTGAATTTTGCGATATTATCGAACTCTACGGCCAAGTGCCGCGCGCCAAAACCAATGAGCAAATGCTGAAAGAGCTGGATCGGCTCTATGCCCTCGGCTTTCGCGGGCACCTCGATTTCGTCGACGATAATCTCATCGGCAACAAGAAGGCTTTGAAACGCTTTCTGCCGGCCTTGGAGGATTGGCAGCAACGCCGGAACTATCCGTTCAGATTCTCGACCGAGGCCTCGATCAATTTGGCCGATGACGCCGAGCTTTTGTCGATGCTGCGCGCGGCCAATTTCCATGCCGTGTTCATCGGCATCGAGAGCCCTGATACGACGACGCTCATCGCGATGCAAAAGAAGCAGAATACCCGCCGCAGCCTGGAAGAGAGTATCTTCAAGATCTATTCTGCGGGCCTTTTCGTTCTTGCTGGATTCATCATCGGATTCGACACCGACCAAGACGGCGTCGCCGGCGCGATGATCGAATGTATCGAGGCAACCAGCATTCCGGTCTGCATGGTCGGGCTCTTGACGGCGCTCCCCAATACGCAATTGACGCGGCGGCTCGAACGAGAAGCGCGCCTCTACCCTGGATATGATGCAACGGCACCTGAGTGCGGCGACCAATGTACCGCTGGATTGAACTTCATCACGATCCGGTCGCGCCGCGAAATTTTACACGATTACAAGGACGTCCTGGCCAATGTTTACCGGCCCGAGGCGTTTTTCGCGCGGGTGCTGAAAGTCGGCCTTGTGCTGAGGATTCCGAAATTCGGCATCAAGCCGTATGCCAGAGATCTGAGGATTTTGGTGCGCTTGATTTGGCGATTGGCGACACGCGAGCCGAAGCTCCGTGCACCTGTGTGGCGCAGCATTCGCGCCTGCGTTCGCACCAATCCGACCGCTCTCCAATTTGTCCTCACGATGATGGTGCTTTATCTCCACCTTGGTCCTTTCGCCGCGCATCTCATCGCCGCGCTCGAGCGTCAGATCGCGGCGATCGATGCCGGCGAATGGGACAGGGCGCAGGGAACAGGGCAAAGGGCGCTCGGTGCGGTCGCGGCGTCGATTTAGAGTATGCTCCAGGCTTGGACAGAGGTCTCGTCGGCGGGGACGGCGGCGGCCTCAGTTGTGCCGCCCTGAAACGTAAGGCGCGACTGCGTCAGACAACGAAATCCTGGGCACGCATCGCGGGACACCGGGGCTTTCCTCTTCACATTCTGATTTTCCCATGGAATGGCGCGACCAAGGTCTGATCATAGGGGTCAGAAAACATGCCGAGACGAACGTCATCCTCGAAGCGATGACGGTGTCGCATGGCCGCCATTTCGGCCTCGTGAGGGGCGGCCGGTCGCGGCGCATGCAACCCACGCTGCAGCCCGGCAATCATGTTTCGCTCACCTGGCGGGCGCGGCTTGACGAGCATTTGGGGCTCTATGCGGTCGAGGTGACGGAACCGCGCGCCGGCCGGCTCATGGCGAGCGCCGCGGCCCTGCATGGCCTCAATCTTCTCGCAGCCCTGCTGCGGCTTCTCGCCGAGCGCGATCCGCATGCGGGGCTTTACGAGGCGGCCTCGTTCGTCGCCGATCATCTCGATGACGAGAACATCGCGCCGGCCCTTCTGGTGCGCTTCGAACTCGCCGTTCTTGCCGAGCTCGGCTTTGGGCTAGACCTCTCGCGCTGCGCCGCGACTGGCGCGACCGAGGATTTGATCTATGTTTCGCCGAAGACCGGGCGCGCCGTGTCGCGCGAGGCCGGCGCGCCCTATCAAGACAGGCTCCTGCGCCTGCCGGGCTTCTTGCGCGGCGACGCCGTCGGCGAAAACCCCGCGCCGTCCGATCTGCGCGACGGGTTCGAGCTGACCGCTTATTTTCTCCAACGCGATGTCTTCGGACCACGCGGGCTTAATCTGCCCGATACGCGCCGCGCTTATCTGTCGGAACTGGCGAAAATCTGCTGACGGTCGGCGACAGATCACTGCGTGCATTTGCGGCGCACGACTGTGCGGCTGACGCCATAACCTTCATCGAGGGGCAACTCCTCGACACTGCACCCGCCAGTGGTCGCCATCTTCGGCGGCGCAGTTTTGCGCGCGGCACCACCGTCGGTCGCCGGTGCGCCGATCACGGCAATGGCGAAGATTGCCAAGCTCGTGAGAAGACCGAGGGCGAATATGAGTTTTGTCATCGCCCGCCTGAGGCCAACCATTTTTAGCTTCGTGATGCGGCAAGAGCCTATTCTAGACGAGCTAGCCTCCAAGCACCGCATGATTCGGGATTCATATCTAATGCGCTCGGACAAGCCGAACTAGTGCAGGTCGGCAACACAGATGGATTTCCGCGTGCCAGCGAGATTGCCGCTCGGAACGGTTCATTTGCCGCGACTCAGATGATCCTTTAGATGAGGCGCATCATCCCCCGCTGGCCGAGGCCAGGATTGGCGGGCCAAAGGCGTATCGAATGGGCAAAAACGTCGTTCCGCCGGCTCCCGGCGACAAGACCGAACCGGTCAATCTGCGTGAGGCGCTCGAGGAGCGCTATCTCGCCTATGCGCTCTCCACGATCATGGGCCGCGCGCTGCCGGATGCCCGCGACGGGCTGAAGCCGGTGCATCGGCGCATCCTCTATGGGATGCATATCCTGCGGCTCGATCCCGGCACCGCCTTCAAGAAATGCGCCAAGATCGTAGGCGACGTGATGGGTTCCTTCCATCCGCATGGCGACCAGGCGATCTATGACGCGCTGGTCCGCCTCGCCCAGGATTTTTCCTCACGCTATCCGCTGATCGACGGGCAGGGCAATTTCGGCAATGTCGACGGCGACGGCGCCGCGGCCTATCGCTATACCGAAGCGCGGATGACGGAAGTCGCGCGGCTTCTGCTCGAGGGCATCAACGAGGACGCGGTCGATTTTCGCGACAATTATTCCGGCGACCAACGCGAGCCCGTCGTGCTGCCGGCGGCCTTTCCCAATCTCCTTGCCAATGGCGCGCAGGGAATCGCGGTCGGCATGGCGACCTCGATTCCTTCGCACAACGTCGCCGAGCTCTGCGATGGGGCGCTGCATCTGATCGCCCACAAGAAGGCCACGACCGACGACCTGCTCGGCTTCGCGCCGGGGCCGGATTTTCCGACCGGCGGCGTCATCGTCGATTCGAAGGAAGAGATTGCCGAGACTTACCGGACCGGCCGCGGCTCGTTTCGGGTGCGGGCCCGCTGGGTGCGGGAGGAAGGCGCGCGCGGCACCTACACCGCGGTCGTCACCGAGATCCCCTACATGGTGCAGAAGTCGCGGCTCATCGAAAAGATCGCCGAGCTGCTTGCCGAGAAGAAACTGCCGCTCGTCGCAGACGTCCGCGATGAATCGGCCGAGGACGTGCGCATCGTCATCGAACCGCGCTCGCGCGGCGTCGATTGCGCGCTGATGATGGAGCAGCTGTTCAAGACGACGGAGCTCGAGAGCCGCTTCCCGATGAACATGAACGTGCTGGTCGACGGCGTCGTGCCGCGCGTCATCTCGCTCCGAGACGCCTTGCAGCAATGGCTCGACCACCGTCGCGTCGTCCTGCAGAGGCGATCGCGGTTCCGCCTCGGCGAAATCGAGCATCGTCTCGAAATCGTCGCCGGCATGCGCATCGTCTTTTTGAACCTCGACGCGGTGATCCGCATCATCCGCGAGGAGGAAGAGCCCAAGGACGCCCTGATGGCGACCTTCAGGCTGACCGAAGTCCAGGCCAATTACGTTCTCGACACGCGCCTGCGCAGCCTGCGCCGGATCGAGGAAATGCAGCTGCGCCGCGAATTCGAGGAGCTCACGAAGGAGAAGAGCGACATCGAAAAATTGCTCGGCGACGATGCCCGGCAATGGCGGGTAGTCGCCGCCGAGATTCGCGAGCTGAAGAAGAAGTTCGGTCCCGACACTGAGCTCGGCCGCCGGCGCACGCGGTTCGAGGCGGTGCCGGACGTTACCGATCTCGAGCTTGCGAGCGCCATGATCGAGCGCGAGCCGATCACCGTCGTCGTCTCGCAGAAGGGCTGGATCCGCGCCTTGAAGGGCCACGTCGAGGATCTGACCAACGTTCAGTTCAAGGGGGACGACAGGCTCAAACAGGCCTTCTTCGCCGAGACCACCGCGAAGATCCTCGTCTTTTCGACCGACGGACGGATCTTCACGCTCGAGGGCGCGAAACTGCCGGGCGGCCGCGGCCAGGGCGAGCCCTTGCGGCTCATGGCCGACATCGGCGAAGGCGAGGACATCGGCTGCGTCTTCCCCTATGTCGCGGGCGAGAAAATGCTCGTCGCATCGAGCGACGGCCGCGGCTTCGTCGCGCCCTGCGACGAAATGGTCGGCGGCACGCGCAAGGGCAAGATGCTGCTCAACCGCGAGCAACCCGCCGAGGCGGCACTGATCGTTCCGGCCGCCGGCGACCATGTCGCGGTCATCGGGCAGAACCGCAAGCTGCTGATCTTCCCGCTTGAGCAAGTGCCGGAAATGGCACGCGGCAAAGGCGTGCGCCTGCAGAAATATCGCGACGGCGGCATTGCCGATGCGAAGGTCTTCCGCCGCGCCGAGGGGCTCACCTGGAAGGACTCGGCGGGCCGCACCTTCAGCGTCGCAAGCCGCGATCTGCGCGACTGGATCGGCAACCGCGCCGACGCCGGCCGCCTTCCGCCCAAGGGCTTTCCGAAGAACAATAAGTTCGGCTGAGGTTTCGCCTCGAAAGCCCGGCACAAGCCGCTTCTCTTAGCCTTCATCGTTCGAGACAGGCTCGACATCGCCATGAGGTCTCTCGATGCAGATCGAGCTTCCCGCCGCGTCGGAGATCGACGCAGCTCTTGCCGGTTGGCGTGCCGCCAATTCGTCGCTCAACAGGATGTTCGACCAGCATCCGGCACCGCACGAAGCATTGCGGCGGTTCGGGCTCACGCTCTGGGCGAAGGGCCACATCGAACGGCGATAGGCGTTCTGAAAGCCGCGATCGCGCTGGCGCCGGAGGAAACCGCGCTCTGGAACGATCTCGCCGGCGCCTTTTACGCTTCGGCGCGGCTCGAAGAGGCGCGCGCCGCGCAGCACATTTCGCTCGAAAAGGATCCGGCGCAGCCGCCGGCGTGGCTTCTGCTCGCGACGCTCGACAACGGGGCGGGTTCTCTCACCGCGGCCGAGCGCGGCTATCTCACCGCGCTCAAGCTCGACCCGCATCTCCCCGATGCGTCGTTCGGGCTTGGCGTCATTTATTTCCAGCAACGCCGTTTTGCTGACGCGGTGACGCAACTGCGCAAGTCCATCGCGGACGGCGGCCACAACATGGGGCTTTACGTCTGTCTCGGGCAGGCTTTGTTCCTGCAAGGCGATTTTTCGGGCGCGGTCTCTGCGCTCTCCGTTGCAGCGAGCTTCACGCCGAGCGACGGGAAGGTCATCGAAAAGTTCGCCAAGCTTCGGTTGATCGAGACCGCCGTTCGCGGCAGCGCCGATGAAGCGATCGCCGTCTATCGCGAGGTCGCTGGTCCCTATGCCGAAGGCATCGATGCCGTCACGGCGCCGGCGTTTCATTTCTTGAGCGGCTCACCGGCGTCGATCTTTCGTCCAGGATGCTTGAGAAGGCCGCCGCGCGGGAGCTTTATGATCGTTTGGTGGAAAGCGAAGTCGGCCGCTTCCTGGCCCAGACGAAAGAGACGTTCGATCTCGTGCTCGCCGCCGATCTCTTCGTCTATTTCGGCGATCTGACGGGGCTCCTCGGCGAGATCGCAAGGGCCATGCAGCAGGATGGCCTCCTCGCCTTCAATGTCGAAACCACACGCGCTGATTTCGCCGTTTTGCCATCCGGCCGTTTCGCCCACGCCGTCGCCTATATCGAGGCGGTCTCGCGCAGCGATTTTGACATCCTCGAGATTCGGGAGACGATGATCCGGCTCGAAGCGAATAAGCCGGTCGCCGGCGTCCTGGTCATCCTGCAACGGCGGTAGTTCGGCCTCACTCAACCCGTTCCCAGCCGCTCATGCCGAGCCGTTCCTGCGGCAGGAAGCGCGCCTTATACGCCATCTTGCGCGACCCCTTCACCCAGTAGCCGAGATAGACATGCGACAGGCCGAGCTGGCGGGCGCGTTCGATGTGATCGAGGATCATGAAGGTGCCGAGCGAGCGTTTCTCTTCCTCGGGCGCATAGAAGGAATAGACCATCGAGAGTCCGTCGGCGAGGACATCGGTGAGGCAGACGCCGAGCAGCGGTCCCATATCCAGCGCGCGGTATTCGAGGAGCCGGCTTTCGACATGGCTGTCTTCGACCATCATCGAATAGTCGAGCACCGTCATATCCGCCATGCCGCCGTCGCTGTGGCGTGCATCGAGGTAGGCGCGAAACAGCGCATATTGCTCCGCGGTCGGCTCGGTGCACACCACGCTTCCGGAAATGTCGGGATTGCGGCGGAGGACCCGGCGCAGGCTTTTCGACAGCCGAAACTCGTCGACTTTGACCCGCACCGAGACGCAGGCGCGGCAATTCTCGCAGGCCGGCCGATAGGCGATCGTCTGCGAGCGGCGGAACCCCGATTGCGTCAACGTATCGTTGAGCGCCGCGGCGCGGCGTCCGATGAGATGGGTGAAGACCTTGCGCTCCTCCCGCTTCGGCAGATAGGGGCAGGCAGAAGGTGCGGTCAGATAAAATTGCGGGGCGTCGCGCAGCTCTCGCGTCAAGCTCGTTTCTCATCGCTCTTGGGGGCAACCGTGCGCGCGCGCCTCGGCGCGACGCCGCTTGCCCTCGGCAGCGTGAAGTTAGCGCGCTTGCCGCCTGCCGCAAAGCAGAATCATCGCGGAAAATTATACGGTCGGCGGGTAACGATGACCCCGGCCAGGATGTCATGCAGGCAGCGCTTATCATTGGACAGAAGCGAGACCAGGAACACCGGGGGAAACATCCAGCTCACGTAAAAAAGAACCGCGTGCACCGCAGCATTGAGGAAGGAAACGCGGCTGCCGTCCATGCAGCGCATTTCGAGGTCCATGGCGCTCATCCCTGGCGTGGCCATCCGCCAGCCGGAGACGGTGAAGCCATTGTAGAAGAAGGCGACGAGCGGGAAGAGCGGCGGGACGA